>Ga0209680_1000546_pt1 | contig 10700 bp, 7 predicted proteins | sample WorMetLIZISLAND1_FD_187413 | JGI IMG/M metagenome (GOLD analysis project Ga0209680, IMG submission 187413) | Marine gutless worms symbiont microbial communities from Max Planck institute for Marine Microbiology, Germany - Olavius loisae LIZARD... ... | reverse complement strand
GACATACATACATAGTATACAGATAATACCGATCACGCACGTGTTGTATTGTGTAGTTTTAAATAGGGACCTGCGAAGCTTCGTGATTCGATTCGATTTCGAATCGTACGCCCGATTCGAGATTCGATTCGTATTGATGGTCTGATTCGAAATTTTCGAATCGTCCGCGCTGTCAATCGTCATTCGTATAGAAACGATTGGTGGTGGTTAAATTTGGGTTTAAAGTCGACTTTGTGAGTAAAATAAGCGTACAACAGCATTGTTTGACGCGTTTTATGACTTTATGACTGAATTGAAATAAACAAGTACTCAGTTCGGAGTTCCGTAGTCCGTACATCACTCTCGTTCGTCACAAATACAAAATACCGATGGCCTGCAGTCCGTTAGGCTGTGTTTAGTGTGTTATAGCTTGCGTGGTATACGGCCGATTCGATTCGAGATTCGATTCGATCGAGAAAAAAAACGATTCGCAGGTCCCTAGTTTTAAACCATATTTTCCAACGAATCAACGAATCATCTGCAAAAAAGATAGTTTTACTCCACAACACATAAGCGTATGCATAACGCCATCATCATCCAGTCTAATATACACGCACGTTTAGTGTGACCCCGAGAGACATGTCCTTCGCTTTGAAAGCCAGCTGCTCCAGTCCTTGGCCTACCACGTTAAGTTCCAGACGATATCAAAACCAAGATATCTGTCCGTCAATTTGTCACATGTCGGTACTGTTTCGAAGTGGCTAAACATATCATAAAAATTTGTTCGCCCCCGAATCACCCATTAATGTAGTTTTCTCATAGTGTACATATATGACTGTGAAATTCTAACGGAGTCATCCTCAAACATAGATATAAAGAACGTTGAGAAAATTTAAAAACGTAAAAATAAACGTTTTTACTTCTTTTATTATTTGTGCCATGTTTAAACATGGCACAAATAATAAAAGAAGTAAAAACGTTTTTACTATCTATGCCCTCAACCGGAGCATAATATGTAAGCGGGGTAGAAAATTTACCGTATTGACCCTTGCTGTATCTCGAAAATCACACAAGACAGACCATATGTTTATATGAAATTCTAACTCAGAATGATACTCAGACGGATATTTCAGATAAGGCTCCATCGAACATTGACGTTTTTGGTGATATACTGTATAATCTAAGTTTGAGTAATTTCAGATATCTTCGGAATCGGATGGAAGTAGATATATATTTCAAACTTGTAATGAGGATACTTCTGACATATAGTATTCCAAGTTTACATTATTATCTCGTTTAAATATCAAAAACAAGTTCAAAGAGAACAAATTTAAGTATATTCACGACGAAAAAGCACAATTTTGACGTTACTGCATGACTTTTCGCTAGAAAACTATCCAGCTGCGATATCATACGATTATCGCTTACATTCAAAAATCATGCACGTATTTTAAGCAGGTCGTCTAATTATGATATAAGTCAATGCAACCATACACTGTTAGATTGACAGAAAGCATCGCGCTTATATGTGCTCGCCGCCCCTCCTCCTCCTGGGCGTGTCATTTCCTGCTGCTTTCCCACAAGTTATTAGAAGTTTTCGTATCAAACAAAGGAATATCAGGGCGGCATACGTATATTCTTGTGCAACATACCGGCGAATTTTCGACGATGGTCAGTTGATACTGGTCGCTAGTGAACACAGGCCTGTTGTCGTTCGAGTCCAGCACAGCCACGACAACGTCCAGCGTTCCAGTGCGTGGAGTTGGACTGCCGCCGTCGATAGCTCTCAGTCGAAGTCGATACTCGGCCTGCGTCTCGCGGTCTACCCGGTCGTTCAGTCGTAACTTCACCTCAGCGGCACCGTCCAACTTGGTCCCGACGTCGAGCGCGAACTTGGCGGCGGACCGGGGCGGAGAGTCGAGCTCGTACCGTTGAACGCCGTTGTCTGGCCCGTCGTCGTCGCTCGCCGTAGGTAGAATGTATGCACTGCCGACCTGTGCCGCCTCGATGACTGCCAGCTGGATCTCAGAGTCGCGAAACTGAGGCGAATTGTCATTCACGTCCAGAATCTCGACACTTACCTAACCTCACACAAAGCGTGAAACCAGTTTATAGTTTATACGACATCAGCAAATTTATACAGCAGTTAAAATGTTGGATTAGAAAATGTGAATAGCACACCGTCGAAATTCATTGACCCAACTCGACCCAACCTTTCTGTCCTCATTTCTTATCCTGTTTAGTGTTCACATTGTGCGAATAAACATGAATGAATGAATGAATGAATGAATGAATGAGTGACTGAAACCGACTCAATAATCCAACCTAATGATCCGCGACGATGCCATGTGCTCGGCAGCAAATTTAAAGTTCACTACAAAATAGACTATGGCGGTGAATCAGTGTTGTCAATCACAGTAACCGTTGCGTATTATGTAGACAAATATTTTTATCATGAAGTATTTTGTTTAGTAATAATGTGTCCACTGTCATGCACAAATCCGTTATCAGTTTCGGACGGGCTAGTCTACTGGTTTTGCATTAGCAGTTGAGAACACACGTTGCGAAAGTGTACATGTAGCCGGGAGTCAGCCGGGGCTGACTTGAATGTATGCACTTAGCGAGTATTGACAGTGGCGGAAAGGTTTACTTTTGTGCCGACGGCCGTGACAACATATCATCGGTGGAGACAGACAGGCAGTTCTTGGTCAAACGTGGCAACTGGTGACAAATGTTTTGACAGTAAATCGAGCTTAGCTGGCATTCAGGAGGGCGGAGCGTTGTCGACTTCCATTTGCTGTCCTGGCCCAGAACCACATTCCGCCGTTACTCATGTGTGCTAACAGCATCAACCATTCTGCAACGATCGACCCAACACACACATCGACAGGTATAGTTTTGAACGGAGCCGAGATTACGGTCAAACACTGCAGCAACATCGAGCAGCGCTGTGACTGGAAAGCGACGTTCCATGGCCTACGATTTCTATTCCATCACAATGCAGTTTTTATTTGTGAAGGTTTTAACGATGTCCGTCGTGACTGTGTTAATAACACCATGTAGTTCTTCGTCCTTGCCTATCACATCTACCATAATTAGGCTGTGAAGACAATGTCCAATCCGTATCTTTCAGCTGATGCCAGTTTACAAGCACTGACTATGTTTGATCCTTGATCGATAACATAAATCACATTCCCGTCATGCAGATCGAAAAGAGAGAGTGTTTCAATCATTTCCATTTTGGTATTCTCGCCCGTATGTGACGCGTTGAAAACAGCGGCTCCAAGGGCAGTGTTTTGGATCTGAAAGTCATCTGAACAACACTGAAGAGTAAAGTTAATGTAGGTTCATCCCTGTTTACACGTTTGTTGTCATTGCAACGGTTTTCGGCGCATTGCTGACAACATCTGCAACCCGTTTGCATGTTTCGTCATAAACGCTGTTCAGACGGCATCAACAGAGCCTGACAGCCACCAGTATGTCAGGCAAGTGTGTAACTACCTACAGACTGTGCAATTGGATCAGCGCCAGTTACCTTGTCTTGTGCTGTCGACGAAGCAGTAGATGCGCGAGTAACGACAGCAGGCTCTGACGCTTAAGAGGCATTCACACTGCGCGCAGTACTGCGCAGTAGACAGATAGAACAGATATCGGAAATTTGTATAGCGCAATATCATGTTTACATCTCCATTGCGCTGAATGCACTAATGTCGTGCGAATAGTATCGTCTCAAGGTTGCGCCTAAAAACAACAAAACCGACAGACAGATCACGAAACTCAGTCAGTAGTGAGTTCCAGGCAGACCGTCGGTCCCACAACAGAGAAAGCCCGACGGCCGAATGTGTGAATGTCGCTTTACTGCCGGCTGATGAACTCACATCTGGCGAATATCTTTAAAGACCGTTAAGACGAAGAAACAAACATGGTTTGCTGATGTGTAAACGCAACATGGTAAAAAGCCGTCAAACCAACCGGGAAATTAGATAATTTTTAGTAGAAACCTCTATTAGGACATGTACTGAATATTGTTCTGTTGCATAATCTGTATTTTAACGTTGCATATGTCCATATTTTATATTCGATTTTATCATTTCTGTGTAACATGTAACATGTGTAACAGTGTTTTAGTCGGCATTTTATTTTAGTGGAAATTTCAGTCCAGTCGATTAAAATTCCCTAATTTTAATCAAAGTCAACTAAAATAATTTTAGTCAACATATCCAACGTAACATATGTGTGATGTTTGTGGGAGGTTGTATGTCGTTGTTGAATAAGAAAAAAAGCTATATCCATACAATACTGACATTGTATTAAATACCGATATTCATCGGCACGGCGCAAAAAACCTGGTTTGCCGACTGTACTAACGGTCGCGCTATTGGTACAGTGTTGCGTCTGTCGTCTGTCGTCGTCGTCTCTCTGTAACGTGAAGTATTGTGGCTAAATGATACGTCCTAGAGCAAAAGTTATTATTGACACCTTATAGGAAGTCATATATAAGAAATCGATTGGTACCAAAATGAACGACCTTGACCTTTGTTTAGAGGTCGTTCAAGGTCATGTCAACCATTGCGGCATTAATAGCTCAAAGACTATACTTGAGCTAAAGACTTCAAATTTGGTACGCGGCTTTGTATTGGAAATGCCGAGTAAAGCGCACAAATAATCTTCCCTCAAAGTGTGCGTGGCCTAGCATCACGTTCAGTTCAAGGGGAACGTGACGTTTGGCAAACGTTGTTTTCGTTGGATGCACAGGTGCAGACCGGCGGACTTTAGGGGACGAGTGAAGGTTAACGGGCGCAATAGTGTGCGTGATAACTAAAAGTGCGATTGTAATTCGCCACATTATTTGTTTATGGTCCAAAATCAAATCACCGTGCCGCTATGTCTTACCACTGCTATTTGACTGTCGGGTTCTGCATACTAGATAGTCTACAGTGAGGTCGTCTATCCTAGCGACAGCTTGTCTTCTTGTTTTGTTATGGTACGCGTCTATAACGGGAATAACGGGATACTTTTAGCAGTTTCCAACATTGACGACGAAATAATTTTCGTCAAAACGTATTATTTTGTCGGCGTTGTCATCGTCGACGAAAAACACTGATGTGGAACATGTCTGTCCGCTATGAATTAAAGGACAGTTGAGTTGAGTGAGCACCTCGCAGAGGAGCTGGCAGACTGTTTGTATAATTTTCGCCGCGTCGACGGCGGCACGCCGACCGTTTCCTATCAGCGGCGACGGCGACGGCGCGAGATGTTCAGCGCTCGCTGGCGTCGACAGGGCATGGACCTCTAAGGGCGGATTTCAAAAACGCCGCTCAAATTTCCAGTCAGTTGAGTGCCACTCAGCTGAGTGGATATTGAGTGGCTGATTTCGCCACGCAACATATGAGTGGGCTAATCTTGGCTTAGTAGTGGGTTTTGTGTCCTTGCATCAATTTTCACGCTAGCTGTATTTATACTAGCTATTTAAGTATACTCAAGTAACTCCACTGTTGAACGGCGTTATTTCAATCCGTCCTAAGTCCCAACCCAACCATACCTGATACAAACAAGGATGGATGCGACCGATGTGCATCTCTGCTCCACTGTATTTGTGTGTTATTTAAACACGGCGTTGATCTTCCGGTCATGCACTTAGAAATATGATGCAAAGCGCTGTCAAAGGCATGACACTAGTACAGAAGTATTTAATTGTTTGTATATTTCATTTACCATGTTTGAGATTTTTGAGATGAGATCGTTGTATTTTTGATTTTTGAGCAATGTTGCTTCAATCTTAGTTCTTAAATCAACAGTCAAGCGCCAATGTCGCCGACACAATATGATACGATGCGAAATGATAAGCTATTTAACGTGTTCTAAAAAGCTAACAGGTGGTATACCACACGTACCAGAAAACAAATATAAAAAATACAACAAAACTATAAATACGTTCTATGGAACGAGGTATCTGTCCCATTGCTGTGCTCTATTTTGCAGTAACATTTAAAAACGTTGTTGGTCAACAAGGGTACAAGTTTTACCACAGCGTTATATTGTGACCATTTTGGGTCACGTGACGTCATCGGTCACGTAACCATAAGATCCGCAGTGGGTGGTTTCTTATAGGTGGCCCATTGACATCAACCCTCTATCTCGCATCGTTACTGAGATATTAGGCCTATGCGTCATCTGTTAGATCCAATTGTAAATGTATTGGACACAATTTTGGGGAGTTTTGGGAACATTGGGGGTTATGCCATTTTCGGTAGTGTATCCTTTGCGGCCGCCGAGAGGCGTCGTGTGAGGTATTAACCACTATAATCAATCAACGTGCATCTATACTGCAGTGTTTGGACCGTCCCATTGAAAATGCATTAGGATTGGTGAAAATTGGAAAAATTTGGGGGTAAAATAGGGAAGGCATTATAGGATTTTGGCCCCAACGAACTCGATTTTAGTTTTCCGGCCCCAAACGACTGTGCAAAGTTTCATCAAATTCTATCAAAAATTGCGACCGCAAGAGCGATGACAGACACACAGACACACAGATAGACGCCAGCGATCTTATTATCTGTCCCATGCTATGCAATAGCAATGGAACAGATAAAACCGATAAGCAAGTCCGACTCCTGTTTAGTACTGAAGCCGATACCTTTCTGAAATAGGCTTATCGTTTTGCAGGCCAAGTAGTTGGCAAGTACAGTACACTGTCGTCTTCAGGTGTAAGGATGCTCGGTGGATAGTTGAACAACTTGGTATTAAGATGTGCATGGACAATGGTTGATCAATAAGTAGTGAGAAAACTATCCAAGCAACCGACCGTAGCAACTGACTTATTTCAACATCGCTTCACAGTTTTCAGCTCAATTATTCAACCGATTAAACTGTTTCTATGTTTTTCTCACTACTTACTGATTAACCGTTGGAAATAAACAAACAAACATTAAAGCGATGAATGATAGACGCTCGTCGAAAATCTATGAGGAGTAAACTTGCAGAACATCAATACTGCTTACGATGAGGAGGTTATAGTCACAGCAGCGCGCTTTGTTCAGCCATGCGAACAAGTAGCAAAACGAGGTCAGACAACCGTGAAACGACCGTAAATGTTCGAGGAAATTGTGTCTTGAACAGTGGACAAACTAATAACGATAGTAGAGTAGAGAACGACGTCATAGCGGCATCAGTCTAAGTCACGTGTTCAAAAAAATGTCTTGTCGTCATCCGCCAGTCAAATCTTCTCTAAATAACTTGAGGATTTTAACGCAGCTCACAAACGGATCCTCTCCGCCACGGACTTTCAGTACTATACATGTATGTGTACTCTTGCTGCACATACGGACTATATCTCTGATTGTTCTCACGCATCACGCCTGCAATGGTTTCTTGTCCGCGCAATACATGTACTATGCCTAACCGCGGTATATGCTGTTGGATTGGATTGAGCAGTGTTTTACGTCCCCGCCAACACAGTATAGGTTATATGGGAGACGGTTTTTACAGATCAAAAGACCCAACCAACAGTAACAAAGTACTGAAGGAAATGCTGCAAAGGACAAATCAAACAACGAAAACAACAAAATACACATATGCACAGACAATAATAGACACAAAAAAGGATATACACAAAATAAGCACAACAATTCCCCTAGTCTACACTAATACGGGGTGACTAGGGGACGGCTCCCACAGAGGGCAGGTTCGCCAGGCCTGAACGGTGGTGGGGCTGCCGCCGCGGTACCCCCTCGGTATATGCTGTCGCTGTGTGTATGCTTGTCACTCTGTCTGTCCCTTACGATTCATTCATTCATTCATTTAAGAACTCAACACAACAATGCAACATCAGCACAATGTAAAACAGAAGAAGATAGAATAAGAATTGTTGAGTCTTAATGCCAATGAAGGGACACTAGCCTACGAATGAGCCACTTATACGAGGCCGACGATCCGGTAGTGTTGAAACTTGACGTGAGGGTTTAGTACTTGTACTCGTGCTTGTACTTGTGTCCTTAGTACTTGCAATATCTCTGGAAACAGCCATACTTATCGTCGAAATTATTTCACCGCCACCAGTTTTCTGTAAACTAATAAACGCCACAACACGATATTCAGTGATCACCCATAGGCAGGCATTAAACCCAGGTGCATTGGATACAGAAATTTGAACATTTACTACTGAGTTATTCGCCTCGTTCGACTAAGTGTACGTTAAACCACTGCCTATAGAGTGGGATAACTGAGTGTATGCCAGTCATGACAGAACAAACGCCCGTAGTCGGAATGAGTTAAAACCCTATTCTCTCATTTCCTCGGCAGTTCCTCGTACAAAACTTACTGATTTTACTTTCAAGGGGTCACTGGTCAAGGTAACTGGGCCAGCAAATGTTTCAGGTCGGTGTACTGTAGATCTGCTTCTTCGCATGCAGAGTGCAGACTGCTCTATAACACTTCTAGTCTGAAGTTATTTTTCGTTATTGGTCAGTTCGATATGATAAACAGAGTGCGCGGAGACATGGAGTAAGCCTATCGTGAGTGACTACTATACCTATATTGTTTACCGTCGTAGAATGTCGTAACAGATTAGTGTTTTCCGTTACAGAACTACGACCATGGTCATGGCAGATATCATGAATAAATATGAAGAAGCATTTCAGCCTGCGAGACTGGAAACCATCCACAAGACTCGAGGGACTTGCAGCCGACGACTGTCATCGAACTGAACTACGACTAACATTGAACGGGTCGTCAATTGCATTTGTCATAGCGACCACAGCGATGAGGCGACACCACGGCACCGAAGAGCGATCCCCCTGTTCAACGACCTTCAACCTTGCCTGACCCGCAGTCTAACTGTATCTCACGTACATCTGAATTAGGGCTACAGACAACCTTCATCACGCCATTTAGCAATTTATTACCTAAGCCTGCTTCCAATTCATCACGCACGTTTTTCACATGAGCTGCGTCCGTCCAGATACAATGTTTACTGACACTTGTGGGTGTATGTATGTATGTATATGTCAGTATGTCCACACTCCACAATGGCCAGCAGATGTTTGCAGAGTGCTGGTCAGAGAAAAATGGGACATTTATGGTACTTCATTTCATCATCACTTAATTGGGACTCGACGAACAACAACGTACAACTTGATGGACGGCCGAGAAGCCCAACATTTTGAGTGCAGCTCGTCCATTCGTTGTCCTATAGGTGGCTGAACTCAGCCGGGTCGGGTTTTAGGCAAAACCGTACGAACCAACGCAGCTCGAGATGTGCGTGCGAATCTTTCTTTGGCATTTATGGCTCATTTGCGCAGAATTTCCTGTGTTGCTGTGTCTGGCATTGTGGAGGTAAAAAAAATCACATGGCAAATGAACCCTATACGCAAGCAACAGAGGGACGTTTCAACGCGATGGTTGTATAATAGCACTATCGTGAGCGACATCGGAAATAAAAGTACAGATATGTGTATATTCACGCAATTCACGCCAGTTCTTCGCGTGTCGAGTGCGTGACAGTGACACAGTTCACAGACTGAGTCCGCCACTTAACCACGGTGTCGTCTGCAGTCGTCAACTCCCGACATACCAGGCTCGTCGACGGGCAATCGAAAATGGTCCATCAAACCACGTGGTCTGCGATGACCTTGAATGACCTTGAAAGGTCATTTCAGCTACTGGAAGCTTTTCGAGGACAAATGTCTAAAAACTAGTGTAGATATCACGATATCACCTAGATAACAGTATTAGAGCGATGAGACGTTATGTGTGCCTTAAAATGTCAACTGTTTTATTGCATTCGATGGGCTTTCTCGTTAGTGCCAGAAAACAAGAGTAATGGGGATATCGTGCGGTATATTTTGACGACAGGTTTAGCAGCTTTTATAGAGCTCGCCAGTATTGTGTGTAATGCTGACTCGTGGGTTTACACTCGTCCGAGGCAGATATTTTTGTTGTCATCATTCGATGCTTCCACTCTCGGAGTTCAACAATCATCTCAATCTGTATATACGCTGTCTGGCTCTCATGTCAGTATCAAGTAATACAGCATCGAACTGAATCAAATGCTTCTGTTTTTTCGCTGCTGGTGGAAATTCACGCCACGCCTCCGAAACAGCTTGCAGTATACCACTGAAGACGGCAGAAATTAGCTTCGTTTCGGTGACGTTGACAGAAATCCCCGCGTTGGCAACCAATAGTTGTGAAACTTTGTCGTTACCGTCGGTACGTAAGTCGGAGTAATACATCTTAGCAGATTTATGAACGTAATCGTACAAGTAGTACTGTATGTGTTGAATAACCTACGTATACAAGAGACTCAAGAGCATTCCGAATTGGGAAAAATTCAATTCTGTTTGACAGCTAGACAAAATGGACGTGTGTACATCGACAAATATTTATAAGGTACAAGCTGCTTCCCGCTAAGGTCTGTGACGGCCCTGCATGCAGCCAGCCAGCCAGCGGCCCCGTATGCAACCTGTGCTATTAATAGTAACGCTATTAATAGCACAGGCCTTGGCCGATGGCCACGGCGTGCCTGCCGCTGCGAATCTGTTGGCCTACTTTCAGGTTTGTTGAAAATGTCATTTTTGGTAACGACGACCCCTTTAGATATAACACCCAGTAGATGTTTTGGACATGGTGTGTACGCGTCTGCGTGCAAAATTTTGCCATCGTACGACACGGCGTTTCGGGGGAGATAGGCTCAGTCAAAATAAACAAACTCTGAAATATTTAGT
>Ga0209680_1000545_pt1 | contig 10701 bp, 5 predicted proteins | sample WorMetLIZISLAND1_FD_187413 | JGI IMG/M metagenome (GOLD analysis project Ga0209680, IMG submission 187413) | Marine gutless worms symbiont microbial communities from Max Planck institute for Marine Microbiology, Germany - Olavius loisae LIZARD... ... | reverse complement strand
ATTAAATGATTATAAATGTTAACAAATTGTCAGTTTAAAACTTAGTGTAAGAATGATTCAGTTATATCACTCTACAAAGACGGCAAAAATCTTTAGGGTAGGCCTAACTGTAGATAGGGTTATATCTGCAGCATCCTTACCAGCTGACTGTAGTCAATAATCACTAACAAAAATAAATAAATAAGTAAGTAAGCAAAAACGTTTTCAACAAAAAAAATAAATACAAAAATAAGGAAACATAAGTAAACAGAAATAAATGAGTGAATAAATAAACAAATAAACAAACAAACAAACAAACACAAATAGCTAAATAATCAACAAATATCAATAATTAAAAGGTAGTGTAATAAATATGTAAGAAGCCAAGCTATCGCTATGATAGCCGATAGTACTGTTTCCCAGCACTTTTTGGGATCACGTGACTATTAAATAACCCATATGCCATTTCCTATTGGTAATCCTTTAAAATAGAGTCTCTATCTGCAGCCGTTTTTAGCCGACCGTACTAACGGTCACACTATTGACACAGTGTTGCGTCTGTCTGTCTACCTATCGTCTGGCTGTCGTGTGTGACAGTATGTATTGTGGCTAAATGGTGCGTCCTAGAGCAAAAGTTACTATTGAGAGCCTATAGCAAGTCATATATGAGAAATCGATTGATACCAAAATGAATGACCTTGACCTTTATTTAGAGGTTGTATCAAAGTCATGTCAACCATTGCATTACATTTGATGTTGAATATATCGGAAACCGTTACAAATAGAGGTTTGGTTCCAAAGGACTATCAATAGAAAATGACATATGGGCTATCGAATAGTCACATAACCGATGACGTCACGTGACCCTGAAAGATCAAACTTGTAACCCCAATACACTTCGAGCGCAATATCTCGAAAACTACTTGAGCAGACTTCAAATTTGGTTTGCAGCTTTGTATCGTGAATGCCTAGCGGGAGCACAGATAGTTTTCCCTGAAAGTGGGCGAGGCACTATAATTTTTGGCATACGATGGAACGTATGTCCAAAACTGCTTGAGCTAGAAACTTCGAATTTGGTAGGCGGCTTTGCATTGGGAATGCCTATCAGGCGCACAAATAACTTCCCTGAAAGTGGGTGTGGCCTAGGTCACGTAACCCCTACAATTTTTGGCAGTACGGTCGGCTATCCTAGCAACAGCTTGACTTCTTGTTGACATATTGCGCTCTAAACGTATTAAGGTCGCGAGTTTCACTTTTCAAGATCACGTGACATCAACGGTCACGTAACCATACAATAGCCCATGTGCCATTACCTATTGGTGGTCCGGTCCTTTGGAATCAAGCCTCTACCAAGCTTCTATCTGTAATGGTTTCCGACATATTCAACGTCAAATGTAACGCAATAGTTGACGTAACCTCGATACAACCTGTTAACAAAAGTCAAGGTCATTTATTTCGATACCAATAAATTTTCCATATACGACTTTCTATAGGTTGTCAATAGTAACTTTTTCTGTAAGACGCACCCTTTAGCCACAATACTTCACATTACACACAATAGACCGATGACAGACAGACGCAACACTGTACCAATAGCGCGACCATAAGTACGGTTAACTAATAAATAAAAAAATTAATAAAGAAATAAACTGGAAAAAATACAATAAAAGAAATCATAAAATAAACATATAATAAACTAAATATGAAATAATTAACACAAACATAAATTGAAATCTAAAATATACCGTCATTTGTAATTTTTGCCTTCCGGACATTCTGACGTTCAGCCCTAAAAGTTGCAGTGCCCGAATGTAAAAAAATTACAAATGACAGCTTAACCCGGTCACACACAATATGTTTTATAACTGTACCCATGCGATAATAGTGGACGTTAAAGGGCTAATCAATTACCCTATAATAACGCACGTACAGTAATTAATTGTTCCAAAAACCGTACATTTTCTGAATAATAACTTTAACCTGATTCGGTAATCATCATCAGTGCTTAGCTAAGGCGTTATTATTATCACGGTTGAATTTATGTACGCACCTCAAGTCACAGGTGGCATAAACGAATCGTGAATTTGTGTGAAAAAACCTGTGATCAACAGTCTAGAATGATCTTAGATACGCCTATATAACCTCATAGCAAGCTCACACGTCAATACTGCAAAATAAATTTGTTTAAAGTTTGATAAACAGTGAAGAACACATCTGAATATAATATGAATTCGAACCAATCGGTATGTTACATGAAAAATTTGTTCATGCACCATTCACTTTATCATTCACCAACTGTTTTATCTGCTTACTTAATTAGTACACATTGCTAATTACACTCCGTGGTATCGGTGGTAACATAAGTGAAACTGAAATATTTATTCATCATTTACTTTTTTCTGCATACTATCTATTTTACTGATATTATTGATTAAAACATTACTCAGTAACATTAAAATATAAAGTAATATAATGTAATATCAACCGCTGTATTTTGCAGAAAATACCGACGAGCATGAAGATCAAGATTTTAAGTGCCATCACCACGAAACGCCGTGCTGATGGCACGGCATATCGGCGTGTTACCGGTATCAATCAAAAGATCATTACCGTGTATTTGCACCCTAGTACAGAAACATCATGTCTCCGTGAGGGAAGCTATGTCATCATAGCTAATCCAGGAAAAGTGTCATATACCAATACCGAGACTGTTGTCAGTTTGAACAGTGAGTCGAAGGTATGTCATCTAGTTAATTTATTTCTGTAATACGACAAACAAAAAAATGTCACCTCAATTTATGTCACGTACAAATATAATAAGTAGTATAGGCAACTGCAGATATAATTTGTTGGACACAAAATTTCCGTATGTTCAGAGGCGTCACTAAAACCCCATCAAACCCGTGCCAATCACCCCTAGGGCGTAGCGCCAATTAGGTGCAAGAGCGAGAGGATAGAGGTGCCTTTGACACCAAGGGAATGGCGTGCGAGTGTAAACAAAAATGCTTCTCCCCCAACATATTTCTGCATTTCGGAGCTAAAACAGGCAAAGTTTTGTTGCATCCTAAGTGCTAGCAATGACAAGAACTTGAATTGATATATGAAACCATTGAATGGCATGCACTCACTACTTACTTTTTGTGTCGATTTAGTCTTATCTGAAATGCAAGTATTACACAGACCTTACATGTATATTAATCAGTTGAAATGTATGGATGTTTATGAGATTACAGTATAATAGTTACAAATTTGTATCATGGGCTTGAATGATGCGATAGTTCATAGCACGCTGACTGAAAGACATCTAGACCTGCTTAAATGACTGTGTGTCGACATACACACGTCCACGCCAGCTTCTTCGTTGTACATCTCAGTTTTTCTGCATGTCCTATCAACAGTGGATGGTCTTAAACATGAATGTGAACTATGTGACTGTGTGTAGAAACCAATGTGGACTGAGTAACTATGTGTAGATATATACACGTCAACAGTGGATAATCCTAAACACCAGTATGCACTAACTGACATCTACTATAAATGCTGTTACTGTGGACAGTCTTTGTTACCTGTATCTGCTGCTGTTACGATTCGTTTAAAAAAAATTACTTGCTCGATTTATATTGATGTGTTTGTTGTGTTTTGTTGTAGATACTCGGTAATAGTCTGTGACTACCGAGTTGCTGCGCTGGTGTTAGTCTGTAAGACCACCAGCTCATTTCTGACGGTGTTAGTCTATATAGACCACCGCAGCGTAACGGTGTGTCAGCCCTGACCACCGGTTCCTTGCAACTTGCTTACAGCGGTGCTACTTGCTTACTGAAGCTGGTGTTAGTCTGTGACAACCAGCCCTGGTGTTAGTCTGTTAAGACCACCGGGAGATATCTGATAAAGTCGCATCTTGCTTACTTGGACCCATACTTGATCCATACTTGAATATCACTACACGTGCTGAATCTCTGATCAGATATTGTGCTACGTTGCTGAGGCTTACTGAAATACACTATACACATTGCATACATCAACTCAGTGACATTCGTGGTACATTACAACACTATGTCTTTCAAGGCATCGTTTATATCTGACTCTATGTGGCGTCGATTGGAGAGTACTTTTGATGACATGTGCTACAGGGAGTATGATAGCGTTCATTTTATACCGGGTTGTGGAATCTCTAAGATGAATGAGTTAGTACAAAAGTACTGCACCCAATCTCAGCTAATTGCTGTCAATGCGGGCATCAACAATTTGCTGAATGGTTGGTCAGTATCTAACTGTATGCGTGAGTACGAACGTTGCTACAGAGCAGTTATGAATCATCGCAAAACTGCTCATCTCGCATTTGCAAGTTTGTCATATGTCGCTGACAATAAATTCTCACACACTGATGATTCTGCTGAAGTGAACGTGCTCATTGATGACTTGAATTCTCAGTTGAAGTCATTTTGTGAGGAGCACGATAGGGTACACTTCTTTGACTTGAGAGATTGTCTGTCTGATGGTGATTTCGTAGGACTTATTGCACGTCGTAACCTAGCATTAGACGGACTTCATTTTTCGCGACATGGCATAAAGCACGTTGCTTGTGCTTTGGTGAGAAAAGTATGTGCACTAAAGTCCACTATTGTGACAGAAGTACCGGTAAGTTCAGGTTTTGTTCTTAACAACGATGCATTTCCGAAACTGCCAGTACCAGAGGTGAGCTCAAGGATCCATCCTGCAACCTATCCAGGACAGCAGTATGTAACAGTTAACGTTCGAGTTACTACAGGTAAAGTAAATGAGACATCTGTGGAACCGGTGAAACCTGCCGCAGGTAACCTTTGTAAGTCGAGTGTTTTGACACGAAAGCGTAGACCTACTGTTGTACGTGCTGTTGCTGAGAAACTGAATTCTTGCAGCAAGTCGCAATCACAGTCATTGAAGAAGCAAACGTGCTCTCGCGTTGTGCGTGATAAGCAAACTGTAACGACTGTCAGCTTTGTTCATAACAATAGGTTTTCTGTTTTGAGCACTGATACTTACGATGACCTCAGTGATAGTGAGCCGTGTGATGTACACAGTGAACGTACAGTATATCGCAGTGTTACTTCGACACGTAAGCGACGTAAGTTCTGCGGTATGTATCGAACAACGGTCCCACATAAGAATGCAGACTGTGTGAACGTTACGAAGAACACTGTGAAGGTGGAGAGTCCGTTGTTTAGCAATCAACATCGTGTTTCATGTTTCAGTTCAGTGACATACACAAAGTCGTGTTTCATTGCAAAGTTTGTTACGGATGACACATATTGTAATAGACAAGTTCGACGCTCGTTGTTTGTGTTTCATTTACTACCGCAGTTACTAGATACATTGCAACTGTCTATCTCTGATCAATTAGTATCTGTTCTTTTGAGAAGGTATGGCATTTGTCTGTCAACAACGAACAAAGTAAGTAATACAGAAGCTATGACAGTATTTAGTAAAACTGACACGTTAATAGACTGTATGCTCAAAGTTCTTCTTCGTAGAACGCAACCATCTAACGACAGCTTCTTGCGTGTTATACAGAAAACAGGTAAATGTCTGTTAAAGTACAGTAACCTATATGGCACACTGTTTACTTCGTGTCTCGACAGTAGTAGACTTCATAGCATATCTACAAACAACTTCGACGTTGATCTACTGATTCTCTGTGGCGATGTAGAAAGTAACCCAGGTCCGAAGAAGTCACGAGGACAAAAACAGCGTACTCCAGCTGCTGAATACCAAATGGAGATAGACACTGATGATACTTCAGATACTCAAAATGCCTCAGTTTCACTTGTAGAGCATATGGTAATTGATCCTACTGGTATACACAGCAGTGTAGATCCTAGTAATTCGAGTTACATGGATACTGAAAGTAACTTTAACACACTAACAGATTGTTTTGGTAATCAATATGCAGTGATCAAAATGAGTGGTACTGGCTTCTGTGGTTTTCATTGTCTGTCTTACAGTCTAACTGGAAACGCGTCATTACATTCTGACATTATTGAGGACTGTATTAATGTATTCATGAACGTTCCCGATTTGTATCGTACTAGGACAAATTACGGTAGTCGTTGTAACTCATCACTCACAGAGTCTCACTACGCTTCTTTCATGCGTTCTGCAATACAACTAGTACAACAAGGTTTTGCTATTCATAGTGATGCCTGGGCGGAAGATGGACATTTTGCCGCTATCAGTGTCCTCCACGACATTGTAATCTTTACATATTCTACGCAGGACTCGCAGTGGTATGTCTTCAACGAAGCCGGTACAAGAGGGTACATTTGTATGCTAAGTTTACCTGGTCATTTTGATATACTGACTGGTATAGATGGTGCTCCAGTAATTCCACTTGGTGCTAATACACATTGCATCAGCCGCGATACGCTGAATATGTCAAATGTTAACTTGCCTATATGGCAACATTTACGACGTAATTACAGCTTCAGATTTGTGCATCAATTTCCAGAAGATTACGCAGGCGTTAACATTCTGAATAATCCAGTTGTGATAATGGATACAACAGAAACAGAGTCTTGCAATCGACAAGAAACTTCTGTTCCAAAACTAAGAACTCGATACGTGTGTGACTTTGACAACTGTACGTCTGCGTTTGACACAGAGAAGGCGTTGCGTATGCACAAAATCAAAAAAGTCATCAGACAACAGTGAAGGAAAATCTGTACGTATGTGACGTTAATAACTGTACATCTACATTTAAAACTACACGAAGTTTAAGTATGCATAAAATAACAGCACATCGTCACACAAGTGACACATCAACTGCAGTAGATACACCTACTGCTTCTACTACAACTAGTTCACATAGCACTATAATTGCAGATGTTTCTTCTGTCGCAAGTTCAGAATCTACGTGTATTTTAGATAATCTACAAATTACTGAAGCAACGGGAATAGGTAGTACTGACATTACTATTTTTTCTATCACAACAGATGGTCGATTTATTTGTAATATTGACGGTTGCAAATCAGTATGTAAAACGAAACGAGGATTGGCGCTTCACAAAAAGCAAAAAGCACGAAAAGATCAACATCGATTACAGCACGTTCATAGATGTTGAGCCAGACATATCTTCATCTGTGAGTAATGCTAGTACTTGTTCAAGTTTGCGTAGAAGTACAAGAATTGCTAAACAAAGTGTAAATACTTCATTAAATATTGCACACGTTTCTTCCATCAAATCTAATAAATCTACAGATGTTACTGATAGACAACAAGTAATAGAAGCTGCAGAAATAGAAAGTATTGATAGTAATATTTTTTCTGTAACAACAGACGGTCAATTTATTTGTGGTGTTGGAGGTTGCAAGTCAGTACATCAGACAAAACGAGGATTATCAGTTCACAGAAGCAGAAAACATGGAAAGAAAATGAACATAGATTACAGCATGTTGTCAGATATTGAGCCAGACAGTACTTCGCCGTTCAGTAATGAAACTAACTGTTCTAGCTTGCGTAGAAGTACAAGGATTGCCGAGAAAAAGACACAGTTGTCTAAATCACATCAATTGAACTCTGACTATACACAAAGCAGGAATTCAACAAGCACAAATGAAATCCAGATACACATTGACGATTCAACATCTGACACGCAGAACATATGTACTTCTCATGACAATAAAAGTGACTGCGAACTCCATTTTAAAAAGAACATTGGAAAGGGTCACTTACTGCGTAATTATACCAAAAAAATTACTGATCTCGAAAAAGAACTCCCGTCAGTTAAATCTATACAACGACAGACTGATCCTTTGTATGACAAACTAAAAACGTACCATGACCAACTGCAAGAATCAGTAACAAATGCAACAACAGAAAAGCTGTCGTCTGAAATCCTGAATGTTATCGTTGATCCAACAGTCATAGATGCACCAGACAGACAGTATTTGTGGTCAAAAGATGATGAAGTAAGATTAAATGATTTAAATCAAACATGTAGAACTCTACAGCCGCGGCAACAGTGGACATGGGGTGCATCAGATGATAGTCCACAAGGTCAGTACAATGACCAGCGAATGCAATTATGTATTAACAGAGAATGCGACTGGAAATTGATTGAATGCGAACAATGCGAATCAACTGGTTTATTGGTTGGTAACCAAGCAGACTTCACAGTTTGCTACGACTGTTTACCACACTACAACTACAATAAAAAACAGCAGCAATGTAGATTCGAAGCGTGGCAGAAAGTGAAACCAAAATCCAAAGACTATCCAAAAACAGCTAGCGGTGATGATCTTCCGTATCTACAGCCAGGAGATAAAGCCGTAATTTCACCTGTTCATCCAGTGGTCACTGTTAAAAAGAACCACTATGCCGACAAAAAACTACGGCTGGAAAGTATTTCACTTGTACAAGATCCCGTGCCAACGTGGTGTAATATATTACCAAGGACATCTCTGAAAGATCGTTTTATGATTATCGAACGACGTGTAAGAGATTCAACGAAGTACATAGTAGCAAATCGCGATAATGTCAGACAGTGGCTACGCTACCTGTTTTTACATCACACCGATTTCATTCGTTTGCAAAAAAACAAAAGAACTACAGTTTAGTGAGACAGCTATCGATGACTTAGAGCCAGACTTGGAATTAGCAGAAGTAGATGCGAGTTTGGCGGAACCGGCAACCGCTACAAATCAACATACTGAAAGAGAACTTGAAGTTGAAGATGACGGCTTGACGGAAGCAACTCTTACATCGGGGTTCTCAGAGACTCACGTATTTTCATTTGACAAATATCCTGAGCTCTATCTAAAAACTAAAGATGTATTACGTTTGAGAAAAGAAGGTAAAATGGAACTCGTAACAGACGATACTGTCCGGAAACCAACGTACTGTACGTCAGCAAATTTAGCATTTCCCTATTTATATCCACATGGTGAATTATCTCCGTTGGATTTTCAGGATTATAAATTAGGACGTTATCTACTGAAAAAGCAAGCATTGTATGCTCACAGGATGAATCATGGCAGACTGCAGTGGACTTTCGCCGAGGACGACATTCATATGGCACACCAGTACGCTCGTCTTTCAGAACAAACAGTCAGAGCTACCGTTGGTTATTACTTAAGCTCACATCCTAATGTTGCTCATGTACCATTCAACAATATCATAAGTGCCTTTCGGGATGGTGTAGATGAGAACTGTGGTCTGCTTGACAGTCATTTACCAGATCTTACGCAAATAATGTCACAGCTTCCAAACTCTAGACAAAAGTGGTTTTGTGAGCGTCTGGGAATCGAAGCCATTTCGCGAGACTGTGGTTCTCCGAATGTTTTCATCACTATAAATCTCGATCCACGTGCCTCTCCAGACGTGAAAAGTTTAATTTACAAACTGGAACACGGTATAAACATGCCACGAGACGAACCATTTATGAAAGATACGGCGGAATTTACCAAGATGATGAGCAAGTATGCACCTCAAGTCTCCATCTACCTGTATCGAAAAGTGAAGATTATGATGCGAGTATTTTTCACAAAGATATGCGGTATTCCAGAAAATGAACCTGTGAAGACTGACTGGAGACAACGAGATAAAACCGAAAATGGCTGGTTCTGGGGACGTGTCGAACATAATGAAAGTCGTGGCATACAACACTGGCATTACCCCGTGAAGTTGCCGAACGTTCTTGATACTTCACTGTTGGGTCGTATTATTCACAATGGACGAGTTGTTCGCCAAGAGATGAAATGTGGTAATATCAAGCCAGAGAAACAAGAAGAGGCATGGCAAATGATCGAGATGAGTCTACTTGCCAGTCGATATGTAGCATTATTTGCACATTCTATAAGTATGGCTTCATTTTACTCAGAAGACGTTGGCATTGATGACCACGATGACAGCAAAGTAATTGAGCTGGAGGATTATCGCAAGGAATATGCGAACAACTATAAGTCAGGAAATATCAATTTAAACACACATCCAATCATGCGTCGTTATGATGACCCAGAATGTGATCCAAATTTACAACATGAGATGGCTCGAATTGCATCGGTATCATGTCTACATCAATGTATTCGTGGAAGTTGCGGTGGTAACCCGATAACAGGAGACGGGTGTCGATTTGATTTTCCAAAGAAGAAACTGAAGCATACTGTTGCTGCTGTAATGCAGATAAATGCCAACCAAATGGAATGCCGTTGTCTTCTAAGAAGAACCTGCGATCGTGTTGCAAATTTAAATCGATATCTTTTAAGATATCTGCGATCGAATCACGACGTCAGTGTGTTAATAGATTCTGCTCACAAACTGCGTTATGCGACAAAATACTGTTCTAAATCCGGCAAACACACACAACTTCTCGATGAAATGATAGAACATTTGAATAAAAGATCTACAGATTTACTTCCACCAAATATGAAACAAGTTCTGACTCATCTCCTTTTAGCAGATTGTTCACACAGAGCTTTTATCAGCAAACATGAACTTGCGTACAAAGTTATGAACCTGCCAGATGTTGTAAAGTCCTTCTGTGATGTCGACGTTGTTGGCTTTTATCAACGAGCGAATATCCAAGTTCCGTATGACGACGAACATACTATTGAGTTTTCTGATCGTACTGAATACACTGCATACCTGCTCACAGTCTCACGACGACGTCGAACCCGGCTCGGACTGTGACACGAACTAGAATTGAACTGTGTCATTAATGAATTGAAATGTCATACATTGTAACTTGT
>Ga0209680_1000544_pt1 | contig 10708 bp, 12 predicted proteins | sample WorMetLIZISLAND1_FD_187413 | JGI IMG/M metagenome (GOLD analysis project Ga0209680, IMG submission 187413) | Marine gutless worms symbiont microbial communities from Max Planck institute for Marine Microbiology, Germany - Olavius loisae LIZARD... ... | reverse complement strand
ACACAATACCGGCGCGTGACGGACGGACGGACAGACAGACGGACAGACACGTTGCGATCCCTATTACCCGCGCTAGCATAGCGTCGCGCGGGTAAAAATCGAACTCACTGTAAATACTACTGTTTTCTTAGCGTTTGGTGTTTATCAGTGGTAACCGTGTTAACTCGTCAGCAAAATGTCACGAATCCGTTAGCAAAATCTACTACAGCGCCAGCTGCAGTTAAGAAATCAGCACCGATTATTACATGGTGGCATATAAATTTAACTACTACAAATTTGTAGTATATTTTCAAACCATGCACATCTATAACCGCTTCTGTTTCGCCGAGTATTTCCAACGGTTTATTCAAAACAGAAATCAATAATTTGGGCTGTCCTTGAGACAAAGGATGTATTTTTAGTTTTAATCTTCGTAATGTATTTTCGTGAATTAACGAGACATATGCCCCAGTATCTAACAGTTTCCATTTTCAATCGGTTGCTGTAGAGATACACTACAATGTCCTGTCTTTCCAGTCTCTCCCGCCCCTTCGGCGCAGAGGGGCGCGTTGTATCAGTCAGAAGTAGCCTGATTAGCCCGCGCAGCGGACCGACAGACTTTGGCAAAGTGCCCAATTCTGTTGCAGATAAAGCACTGTTGGTTTATGGCAGGGCAAAGGTTCAATCTCTCATGGCGTCTGCGGCCACACTTCCAACACTGTTCGTTCTGTCGCCCGCCTGCTTGCTGTGCCAGGTTCTGACCTCGATTGAAATAAGTTGTTGGGCCAGTGTACGTCATTGTATTTCCGTCATATTGCATGTCATACGCTGCTGTCTGACCGTTGTACTGTGGTCCGTACTGCTGTCCGTACATCACATTCTGACGACCTCGTCTATTCCCGCGCCCTTGTCCGCGTCTAAATGCGTTACGTCCACCGCTCGCTGACTGAATTGAAGCCTGTCGGTCGTCTCTAAATGTCACCCTACGTTCCTGACGTCGTTGGTAGCCGCCTTTATCATAACCATCGCGGCGACTTCTTTCGGGTGTCGGCGATCTGCTCTGTGTACTTTGTACTGATGCAGTAGTGACCTTGTCCCATTTGAGAGATAGCTTTTTCATTTCATCTCTCATCTCCGCCATCTGCTGGGACAGATCCATGTCATTAGATGGGCCTACATATGTCATCTCCGCAGTTCGTGCTGCCTCAAGCAAAGCTAGTCAGGAGGAAATCACACTTAAGGTGGAAATGGAGTACAGACTTTTTTTGGCGATTGATATGAGTTTATATAGGCATAAGAAAATTTTTTTGGAGGGTGTGCAAAATTTCGTCCATTGGCTTTTTTACAAGAGGCCCAGCTGTCACTAGTATATCCGACCTTACTGCCTCGTAGTAGACTCTCTAGTAATTAGTGACTGTTGCCAATAGCAACTCCAGCTGTTTTCAAGAAATTGGACTCTAAGCATATTAGGGTCACTACTTGACCTTTCGGGGTCATGTGACGTCATCGGTCACGTGACCACGTAATTCTCCATGGGCCATTTTCTATTGGTGTTCTTTTGAAATGGAGTCTCTATCTCCAGCCGTTTTCGAGATATTAGGTTCTAAGCATATTGGGGTCACGAGTTTGACCTTTCGGGCTCACGTGACGTCGTCATCGGTCACGTGACCATTTGATTCCTCATAGGCCATTTTCTATTGATGGTCGTTTGGAATTAAGGCTCTATCTCTAATGGTTTCCGAGATATTCGATGGCGAATGTGACGCAATCGTTCACGTGACCTTAAAGAACTCTAAACAGTCAGTCATTTTGGTACCAATCGATTTCTCATACGACTTCCTATAGGCTGGCAATTGTAATTTTTGCTCTAGCACGCACCGGTTAGTCACAATACATAACGTTACAGACGACGACAGACAACAGACGGACGCAACATGGTAACATAAGCGCGACGGTTAGTACGGTCGCACAACCCTTTAAATATTTGTCATAAAGACATAATTTGGGGCTCTATAAGTTCATAAGCACGAGAAATGTGCTGCAAGGGCTAACATAAATCAAATTATTTGCACTTGGAACTTGTAATTAGGCCTAAAGTTATTTGAATAGTACAACCACTGTCTCTGTTCTCTATACATTTTGACGCTGCATTCTGTCACGTACATACGGCATTTTGCCGTTATGTGGCAATGGTACATATGAAGTTCGTTGTCTGAGCTTCAACAGATTTCATGTCAGCATTATCAACATCAACTTTAGAGAGTGACAAACGTCCAGTCTTTGATACTGTGATGACAATGATGACATAGATCACGGTATATGTCACATTCGTATATGAGGAGGCCGATATCCTTATCACACAACATGCCATTTCGTTATCACTCTTAGGCAAGTCTGTTTGTGTTGTGTCTGATGGTACAGACGTGTTTGTACTTCTCATACACTTCTACAATAGTAAATGCAAAAGTAGCAATGCTGCCGCTATGATCATGTCATCATCACCTATGAAGGAATGAGACATTGGCGCCACTACAGAAGCACACAGTGACATAGCAAATGATATGCTAGCAATTTATGGACTCTCTGGCGCAGGTACTGTACATGTAGCGCTACACTGCATGGCATTGGCAAGGCAACTTTCATCAAAGTATCAAAGACTGGTCGTTTCTCACTCTCTAAACTTGGTGTTGATAAGGCCGACATGAAATCTGTTGAAGCTGAGGCAACGAACTTCATATGTGCCACATACGTACGGCAACAAGATCGTATACTTCTATGACAGAATGCAGGGTAGGCACGTGGCACTCCAAATCAGGGAAGAGTGATGCATCATCAGTAACACTCTGCTCGCTTCCACCAACCAGTGATGTATTCATCAAAAATGTACACAGAAAATAAATGCAAATTGCGGTATGGAAGGCCGCAATTCAAGAGTCACCACCAAATATGGACCCAACAAGGTATGGTTGGAAGCTTATTCTGCCGCCACAAACAGTGTGATCTGGTAGACTGTCAGCACCGCCAGTAATACTTCAGCTCATCCGGTGCAGCTGTACGGACTGCAGCTTGCAGCTTCTCCAAGCTAGGATGCACCATATTTTGTGTCTGTGAAGGTGGGCAAGCTTGCGAGAATCCTCCTATGCAGTGACGTAGTTGTGTAGGCCTACTAGAAGCATCTGACATGGCTACTCATGAAACGAATGAGAACTAATGATTTGAAACTGGAATAATTACTTTAGTAGTTGTACTCGTTGCATTGTGTTCGGTTGTAAGTATTACTGTTCAAATAACTTAAATTACAAGTTCCAAGTGCAAATAATTCGATTTCTGTTGTGTATTTTATAGTCGGTTCGAATTCTGAAATGTTGGCACCAATCCAAGAAATTTGTTTGCAATTTTACCTGACCGTCGCGCTTATGGTACAGTGTTGCGTCTGTCTTTCGTCATCTGTAGCATATGTAGTGTGGCGAAACGGTGCGTCCTAGAGCAAAAGTTACTGCTATGTCTGCTGACGTACAAGGCGCTGCATGGACTGGCACCGTCGTACATCGCTGACCTCTGTCGACCAGTCACAACCGTCGGCAGCAGACAGAGACTCCGATCCGCCACTCGTGACGACCTCGTTGTCTCCTCTGTCACGCAGTTCGGCACCCGTGCATTTGGTGTGGTGGGACCTCAGGCCTGGAAACAACTGCCGATGCACATAAAGTATGGGAGACAGTTAGCTCGTTCAAGTCGGCACTAAAGACACATTTCCATTCCACTGATTAAGTCCAAATTGTCCAGGCACGCAACGCCCTTGTAATGACTCTATCATGTTACGGCGCGTTAGAAACTGTCGGCGTTATTATTATTATTATTGTGTCACATTCGCTATTGAATATCTCGGAAACCGTTAGAGATAGAGGCCTGGTTCCAAAGAACCACCAATGGGAAATGGCCTACGGGGAATCAAATGGTCACGTGACCGATGACGTCACTTGACCGTGAAAGGTCAAACTCGTGATCCCAATACAATTAGAGTGCAATATCTCGAAAACAGCTTGAGATGCCGTTTAGCAACAACAATCACTAATAGATAGTGTGCTGCGAGGCAGTACGGTCGGCTATCCTAGCGACAGCTTGGCTTCTTGTTGGTTCTCATATGGAACTTTGATGGTGATGCAGTGGCCAAATCACATCACTAGCCCTTCCAGCAGATTGCTCGGGCTTATAAACCTGGGTATAGAGCCCATAATTATGTCTTTATTACAAATACTTAAAGACTTATGGCTCTTTTAATGATTTCGGGGACATATTGGCGGCCATATTGGATTTTAAAAAAACCAATTGATGAAATTTTGCACACCCTCCAAAAATTATTTTCTTATGCCTATATAAACTCGTATCAATCGCTAAAAAAGTCTGTACTCCATTTCCACCTTATCGGAAAAATGATGATATTTCCTTCTGACTAAGCGTCTAGTGTTGTCGGCTTCTATCTAGTCGTATAAGTCGCCAGATGGTCCTTCAAGCCGTTCAGAATGGAATAGATGACAATGTTGTCATCCGCATCCATCGCCTTCCCCAACATCCTCATTATGCCAATGTAATCTTCCACGTTCTCATCAGGTAGCTGCTTTCTGGCGAAAATTTCTCTGGCATTCTTGTAGCGAAGAAGTTCTGGTGACTTACAGCGCTCCTCAAAGACTTGTTTCAGTCTTGTCAGATCACCTGTCACTTCATTCGTCTGCGACTCGAGCCATATCCCCGCTCCTCCGTCGAGTAACGCCTTAAAAAGACCCAGAGATTTTGCGTCGTCATATGCTTTGTACGCACGATAATTATTGAATTTGCGCAACCATTCATCGGCATCGCTATTTGAACCACCTGTGAACAGACCCGGCATTAGCGTTCTGTCTTCGTTCATGTCGTCTTGCTCGTTACTGTCTGCGTCACTTACAAAACGTCGTCGTCGTCTTCTTCGTCTTGCGGTGCTTGCTGATTCGCGTCTATGTCAGCCGGTCCGTTGCAGTCCAGGTCGTCGTCTATTCCGTCACCAGCCTGTACATTTTGTGAATTGATAATCGGTTTCGGTTTTTGAGGTTCGGTCGTTACTGTCGTCGCACTCCTATAACTCGAGGGAGTCGGTTTGTCGGTAGATTTTGATCTTTCAGTTCTAAATTTATGAGCAACTTTAATATTTTCGAATGTTACTTCACTATCTGATTTGGGTGAATCGTGTTTATCTAAAAAATATACGACTTCTGGTTTAGCTGACCTAGCTTTCCTATGTGCAGGAACAATATCCTTTGCTTCAACAGGCCAAGATGTTTTATCAGCTTTTTCTGGGAAGTGTTTTGTTCCGCTCTGGCTGATAATTCACTCACCAAGTGACGTGGAGACGGTTATTACAACACACAAGACACCAAAGCTCTTTCACAATGTAATATTCAAGAAACCGGTCTTCACGCAACAATTGCCAATACCCAACTGCTGCCTCAACCAGCAGCTACAGCGACATCTGCTTTGCTTGCTACTCGCACGACGCAGCTGAGTAACCAATCAGCTACAATCGGCTATACAGCAGTACCCCCGCGACAAAGTTTATCGTTGATGATGATGATGATGATGATAGCGAATTGACTTGACGTGGCATAAAGTCCTAGGACTGCATGGACACGTAACAGTAATATGGGGTCACGTAGTAGTCAGTACAGATAGACGCTCATGAGGCAGAACAGCTATAAGATCGGACAAAAAGTTTAGTCTTTAGTCTTCTGCGGAAAACTGGTAGTGACGGCGATGCACGTACTGTTCAAAACAGATGCAGCAGCCGCAGGAAAGGCTCCGTAGCCGATGGTAGCACGCACGGTGCGTGGGGCGACGAGCGCTGACGTAGACGACGAGCGCAGCCGCCGACGTGCGCCGAGATCTGAGACGCGCTGAAGATGTGATGTCAGGTAGCTGGGTGGAGACTTTATAATGATAGTGCTATAATCTAACATTGCTATAATATGAAGGTGATATCAACTATTAGTTTAACGATGATGATCTAATATCTTTTAGATACTGAGATGATACTGTTAATCTAATGATATTACTTAACAGTGATTAATCAATGACAGATCTGACATCTAGGATGTCGACCGTAACCGATGTCTTTCAGCTCAACGACTATCGGTGACCGGAACGAAGTTATCGCCCAGGGCCACGTCCAGACACGTGTAAGCTTACGGTGCTTTTGTCGTCCAGGGGTCTTGGCCAGACCTTTTGACCCACAAAGAACGAATACCGCTTGACTTTGCGGTCAAAGTAGGTCTTTTCGGCTTTGGCTGAACTTCCCATGGCTTGACGAACTTGTTGGTGTGCTTGTCGAAGATTATCCTGGAAATCTTGGACATATCCTGATTGTGGTATGTTCTCTTCAGGAGGCGCCACGATGAGTGATGCTGGTAGCAGCACTTCTCTTCCGAGCATGGCTCGATTTGGTGTCACTCCTGTGGTTGAGTGGACTGTCATCCGCTAGGTGGCTAAGACTGATGGAAGCTTCGACGGCCATTTCTTTGTATCCTTGTACGCAGCAGCTCGTAGCATTGCCAGAATGGTTCGGTTCGCTCTCTTTGTCAGACCATCTGAGCGTGGATGGAACGCTGTAGTTCGAGTTTTGTAGACTCCTGTGATGCTGCAGAGCTCCGTGACTAGTTGACTCTCAAAATTTCGACCTTGGTCTGAATGTAGTTGACGAGGTAGTCCGAATCTGGAGAACATGCCATTGTACACAGCTGTGATGCACGTCGCGGCCTCTTGGTCCGGAAGTGGATAGGCTTCCACCCACTTTGTGAAAGCGTCCAGAACCACGAGAAGATATTTTGATCCATCATCAGCTGTTGGTAGGCCTGAGAGAATATCCATTGTGACCAGATCCATTGGAGCACCAACCGGTATCTTCTGTAGTTGACCATGTGGACGAAGTGGTGGTCCTTTGCCTTTGGCACAATGCTGACATTGGTAATACCAACGGATGATGTCCTGGCGCACCCGTACCAGTAGTAGGATGTGTTCAGCTGTTGGTAGGTGCGACGTGATCCAAGATGTGCTGCGTTGTGAGTGATCTCAAACAACCGCTTTCGAAGTACCACTGGAACGACGACTTGGACTCTTCCATCTCGTTCTTTGACCATGAGGTTATCTTGTAATCGAACTTCAGGTTGCATTGATAGAAGACGTCGGGACTCCAGTGGCAGAGCTCGGAATTCATCTGTTGACGGGTCGAGATTCTCACTCATCACTTTGTAGGCTTTTCCAATCTCTGAATCTTCTGCTTGTAACTCGGCAATGGCATCGTCTGAGAACTCGGAGCGCAGCTGAATCGTGTGAAGAGACAGTGGCTCGACGAGCTGATCCGCTCTCTCACATTCGTCAATCCAGTTGTCGGAGGCGACCTTTCCCCAGCACTGTTTGCAGTTTTGTAGAGAGATCGCATCGGCATTGGAGTGTAGACGTCCTGCGCGATGTTCAATCTCGAAGTCAAATTCTGTCAGTGTTTCGATCCATCTTGCCAAGAATGACTTTGTTGCCCAACAAGTAATGTCTGAAGTGTTGGAGCGACGTAATGACTGCAAGAAGTTCTCTTCGCGTGGGGTAGTAGTTTCTTTGTGTGCCGTTGAGAACGCGGGAGAAATAGGCGATTTGCTTTTCGACTCCTTCGACCATCTGACTAAGCACCGCTCCGACTGCGACATCTGAGGCGTCAGTATCAAGAATGCATGGAGTCCCTGGGGTCGGATACGCGAGGGTATCGACGTCCAGCAGGGCCCTCTTGAGATCTTCGAACGACTGTTGTGTTTCATCGGTCCACGTGAACGGTGTGTTCTTTTTGATCATCCTGGATAGTGGTACTGCAATTTTCGCAAAATCTTTGACGAACTTCCTGTAGTAACTGGCGAGACCGTAGAAGGCGCGAACATCGCGAAGGCAGTGTGGTGTCGGCCAATCGCGAACGGCTGCCAGCTTGTCAGGCTGTGGCTGGATCCCATCAGCCGAGACCATATGGCCTAGGAAGTCAATTGGACTGCGGAAGAGGACACACTTGGACGGCTTGGCTTTGAGTCCTTTCTCCTTCAGACGAGTGAAGACTCTGTCCAGGTTTTCCGTCAGCTGCTCTGGTGTCTCTCCGAAAACTATGATGTCATCGAGATAACAGATGCAGCAGACGTACAGAAGATCATGTAGGATGATCTGCATGAGTGGACAGAATGAGGCTGGTGCGTTGGATAGGCCGAAGGGCATCCTTGTGAACTGGTAAAGCCCTCGCCTGGTGCAGAATGCTGACCTTTCTCGGGAACGTTGCGTCATGCCAAGCTGCCAGTATCCAGACAACAAGTCAATTGTGGCGAAGTACTTGGCGCCTCGGAGACTGTCTAGAGCATCTTTCACGTTCGGCACAGGGAAAGCATCTTTGATAGTCACGGAATTCATCCGGCGATAGTCGACGCAGTATCAGTAGCTGCCATCGTTTTCCTGACCATACATACCGGAGAAGACAAGGGTGAATTCGAAGGCTCAATCACACCTGTCCGTAACATCTCGTTAAAATGTCTTCTTCCGCCTGTCGAGCGGAGAGTGGTGGACGACGTGGAGGCTGTCGAATCGGTTCAGCGTCACCGGTGTCAATATCGTGCTCCATGACGTGGCAGTACCCCAGTACATGGGACCTGTTGCAAATGCGTCGCTGTGACGGCGCAGGAGTGCGGCAAGGTTGCATTGGTGCGTCGGAGCCAGATCACCTTGGGTGACCGATTTGTCAAACAGATCCTGTAGGTGCGATGGAACGGTCAGGTCTGTTGACTCCATAGAAAACATGTGAGAAGGGCCCACATGTGTCTTTAACAGTGTGTCGTCACATTCCACAACCGGAACACGAAAGGCTGTAGGCGGCTTCGTGGTAATACCCGTCGGAGGAAGAGGATCTGCTCTGGGGCAGAAGACAGGAGCACTGGGGCTCAGCACAGGATGGAAAACGGGCACACGAAGACCTACAGGCGGTAGAACAGTTTTAACTTGACGACACAACACACTGGATCGCTCTGGGGCCATATATGCAGGATTCGGGTCGACTGCATCGGGTTTACTCGGAACGGCAGGAGGTTCAACATCTCGCGGCGGCAGTTCAGCAAAGCAGACGACGGATCGGACGTTAGTGTTCGGAATCGACGTCGTCGGATTCGATGATGTCTGTTCCGTCAGCGAATGAGTCAGGCGTGACCAGAGAAGCTGATTGTCAATGTCCAAGACCATGCTTCCAGACTTCATGAGGTCGTAACCACCGATAGCAGGGGCGAGGCCTGCTTTACTGTCATCCACAATGTAGAATGGATGCAGTATGGTCAAACCACATAGCTGCACGTGCAGTGGAACTGGTCCATCGAACTTGACAGTGTTGTTACCGTAGGTAGCGACTTCTCTGGTAGGCACTGGTAGGTTCACAGGCGGCTTCAACTTCTGGCAGAGACTCAACTTAAGAACACTCACATGACCTCCTGTATCCATCAACATCTGGCAAGACACATTTCGGATAGTGGCGTTAACGATCGGTTGGGTTAATGGCTCGACAAAGGATGACAGCTTAGCCTCGGCGGTTGGAGCTATCTCATTAGAGGCAGTGATCAGCGTCTGGGCAACTTGATTGTTAGTCGGCTTCCAGGTCTGAGTTGATTGTGACTTGCCTCTAGGTGTCAGTGGGCCGGAACCCGATCGACGACCTAATGAGAGCTCGGGCGCGGAGGAACAGGCGGAGCCCGTTCGCCCGGAAGCGGACCCCGAAACTCGTTTTCCGGCTCCGTGATCGGTAGCTGTATTTGACTTGGCTGGAACGGTGGAGGAACGTAAACGTCACGTGCGTCTCCACGATGGAAGTCTGAGTGACAGCCGTAAGTTCCACATACGTAGCATCCCGGCCTCGGCGATGTTGTGCGACGCAATGGCGTACGGTCATCTTGAGGCGGAGGCGTCGGTGGCTCACGGTTCTCCAGCGGTGGATGATTCCAGCTGTAGCATCCTTGACGCTGGAAAGTCCAACAGGCATTACCACGTCCACGGCCGCGTCCACGGAAGAATGTCTGACCACGTGTGGGTAGGCGGTTGTCCTGTGAGGCCAGCCTTGGTGAAGGTGGAGGCGTAGCGGGTGGAACCTGCTCCTGACGATTCTGAAAAGCTCCTCGGCCGCGAGTTGCTTGAGCGCCACGACCTGGCCAACTCGAACGTCCACGGCTGGGCATTGATCCTCTGTTCGCCGTTGTGCCTTGGCGTGGTGGAGTTGTGATACAGTCTGAAGTTGCCTTGTCAGTTCCAGCGAACTTCTTTTCTATGTCGTCGAGGCGACATAGGACTGGTGTGAAGTCGATAGTTGGTACGGTCATGTGGTGAATGGCAGGTGATTCACTCATAAATCGGACACTCTTCTTGGCTTTGGTCTCTCCCATCGTGGCTGCGAATATACGAGCTTTTTCCGTGGTCTGTCCAAAGTCGAGGTCCCGGTGATGGAGTCGTAAGTATTGGCGAAGCTCAGCAGAAGCGACACCCTCCTCGAAGCGACGTTTCAAGACAGGAACACGTTGCTCGTCAGCCTGGTCCGGCCAGGCCTCGCGATGTAGAGTCCGTAGAACTTGTTCGAACTCCGCCAAGGATTCGCTTTCAGACTGCCGACGACTTTCAAAATCACGCATGGCCTGCTGGCATTCGTCCACAG
>Ga0209680_1000543_pt1 | contig 10717 bp, 7 predicted proteins | sample WorMetLIZISLAND1_FD_187413 | JGI IMG/M metagenome (GOLD analysis project Ga0209680, IMG submission 187413) | Marine gutless worms symbiont microbial communities from Max Planck institute for Marine Microbiology, Germany - Olavius loisae LIZARD... ... | reverse complement strand
CTTTCGCATTTATATTCTTTGGCGTGACGTCATTGATAAACAAACAACACAAGAAACGAAATATCAAATATCAAATAATATCTACCTACTGTGTTAGCAGTAGATTTTAGGAGACAGGTAATGCGAAGTGGACGTGATACAGGTGATAGATATAGACGTTAGGGGTACCCGGTCAAAATGGCGACAACAAAACGGCGACAGCCGAAACGGCGACACATAACTTGGAGTCAAGTCAAAACCGCGACAACAACAAATCTAAAACGGCGACAAACGACACCTGTCTGTCTGTAATAGCAAATCGCATATACATAGGCCTGTCATTTGTCTAACCTGGATCCGGGCACTCCACTGCAGTGTCGTGCAGTGAATGGGAATCGCGTCCCATCCCGGAGGAGCCAGAAGTTCGTTTCTATTTTAACCACCTGCACCGACACTGATTTTATCCTGGTCAAACTAAGCACACCGCTGACCGTGCACACCCAGCTCAAATGCTAGAGCCTTCAACTTATTAAAGTTTGCACTGAATCCTGAAGAAGAAGAATTACAGTATGTAAAGTTTCACAAGTGTAAGTTATAGGATGCACCTGAAGCTGCTAGTATAGTTAAAACAAGAAAGCCTAGCTAACGCCAGGTAAGCGCGCGACAGCCGTGTATGTACAAAGACTTGGTTTTGCCACTTCAACGTTGTTTGACGCTCCCTAGCTGAGGAACGACTTGTGATTCAATGCAGTCTGTATATCACTGTAAAGTACATTTAGTGGGCTACAATTCCTTTGCTGACAATATGGTCTATCTTCATTCATTTAGCATTTATTGCCTCCGAAACACGGGAAATGTCACAAAATTCCAAGAGAATTTGACCTTACAGCAGTTCAAGGTCATCCAAGGTCATCGATCTTGCTGTTAATGGAAAGCGCATGTGTGACTTCTATTAGTCATTAATTGTAACTTTAGCCGCATCTGCTACCATTTTCGAGATATTCACGCTTAAAGATAAAAAATGCTGATTTTAGCAACCCTCCCTTGTTTGACGCCACCTAGTGGCAGAACGCCATGAGATATCAACATAATCTATACACCGCTGAAAAGTACATTTAATGGGCTACATTTCTGTCGCTGACATTATAGGTCTATCTTTATTCGTTTAGCCGTTGTTGCCTCCCAAAGTTGCGAAATTACGCGAAAATCCGACAAAATTTGACGTTACAGCAGTTCAAGGTCATCCAAGGTCATCAATCTTGGTGTCAATGGAAAGCCCATATGTGACTTTGTATTAGTCATTAATTGTAACTTTGGCCGTATCTGCTACAGTGTTCGAGATATTCACGCTTAAAGCTAGAAAATCACAGAATTTTTTCACCCCAGCCTTCTTTGAGGCCCCCGCTCGGGGGAACCCCTTAGAATTTCGGAATAAAACTTACCCTGCAAAACTAGAGGGATGGGGCTACCGTGTGGTGAAAATTTCATGATCCTAACTTCAACCGTTTTTCTATGATCCACCCGTCTGACAGACAGACAGATGGATGGACAGGCGATAGCATATACACGCTATAGATGCTGTCGCGTAATAAAGACTGGCGTTATACACACGGCCGGCCGTGTGTATAGAGAAGTCGGTAACATGTGCGTGGCCGGTCGTGCCTGCACACGGCCGGCTAAATACATTAACAACTAACGCTAACCAAACTCTTTAGAGACCCTTAAACGTGCAGTTTCGTAACTTTTAACTGAATAAGTGGAAAACTTAAGTGAAAGAGAAAAGTGAAACAAGAAATAGTCCCCGAGCAGGATGTGAACCCACATGCTATGGCGTATGGTGCAAGCGTTGTACCACTGAGCCACAGCAGTAACTGTGCAGGGCTGTCAAAATGACTGCTATTTGTGGTTGCTCATGTACTTGGCTGTGTGCAATATATAATGAATAGGTTATACACAGGGCTGGCCGTGTGTATACACGACCCCTGGTAAGTAAGTAAGTAAGTAGCTTTTTAATTTAGCATGACATACACACATGTGACATGATTAGCTATAAACATCTAAATTGATTGATTCATTTGATTGATTGATTAACATCTCCACCAACACAGGATAGGTTATCTGGGAGACAGTTTTACAGGCCAAAACGTACAATTACAGGCCAAAAGACCCAACCAACAGTATCAAAGTACTGAAGGAAAAAAAGTACCACAGAAGTAAGGAAAACCCAGTGTCAATAACACAGCAAGTCTCTTAGTTTACTCTAGTACTTTGGGTGACTAGAGGACGGCTCCCACAGAGGATAGTGTCGCCAAGCCTGTACGTCGGTGATAAACATCTAAATGATGTTGCTTGGGTTTTAACTGAATAAGCAGGAAATGTTGAATATTTCCAGGGGCAAAACGTATTGGGGCAAAACGTCCAGTTACCTAGCAATACGGTCGGCGGTCGTTTGTGAAGAAAAACAAATACAAGCGTCCTTTGTTGCATGCACCAATCTAATTGGTTAAGTGTTTGAGACAGTAGGCATCATAGGCATACTACTATATGCAGCACACGACAAAGCACATGGTGCAAAAACCAATGTATAGCCAATTTATGGACTGCCCTTCACAACGCCTCATGTTAGAGTACTATAAAGCGCTAGAAAATGTGGAGCCACTGTAAATAATTCCTGAGTAGTCAACAAGATGGCAGGATGACTGACTTGCTATGCGTGCTCAGTATGCAATCAGTCTTCTAAAAATGATTGTGTCCAATACTCCAATGTATCAAATACAGTCAGTGGATGCACCATTTAATGCGTGAATATATCTGCAGAACTGTTGGCAAGACTGTCTCGCTCAGGTCGTCTGTTCCTCTGCCTTACCTGCTGTCTATCCGCTGTGGATGGAACTTTCGATTGCAAACGTGCACTCTGCACTCTGGTAAGTTTTACGTCACCAGGCCACACTCATACTCATGATTGGGTTTGTTGCTGTTTTGAATTTCGCCGTTTTCACTTGTCACCATTTTGACTTGGCTTTTCTCCGCCATTTTTATGTTGCCATTTTCACCTGTCACCGTTTTGACCATGAACCGATGTTAGGATGGGGCAGCCATTGTGTGTGCATAACTTTTAATAGTAACAACTAACTAGCCGCAGCATATCTCTGCATGATGGCACTGCTGATTCATCCTGCAGTGAACAATGACCAAGTGACTGTCACAGTGACTGTCAGACTGCAGGTTTCAGGATGTGGGAAAATCTCCGACTATCCAGCATGGAATAGGCCTACTGACTAGCCTGAACAGTAGTGGGTATGGTACTTGTGGTGAACCAAGTGGAAGCACATGAAATCATGGTTTACCAGTCAGAGATTTCTGATATAAGTTATTATTAATTGTTAGAGAAGCTTGTTATGACCTTATTGCACTATGAAATTATGACATTTTTAATGTTATAATTGTGTAGTTATCATTATTGTCGCTATCGTTTTTTAAACGTCAGAAAGGTAACTGATAATATGAGATTTGTTGCAGCTGATATGGTGTATTTTGTTTATTAGGTAGCATGAGTTACTAGTTCCATACAAGTTGGATCGGATGGCACAGGGTCTGACTGTGACTTCAACTTTTGCTCATGGTTCTGCACATGGCTCATCGTCCATCGTGCAAGCCAGTGCTGTTCGAGCACTTCAGCAGGAACTGAAGAAGTTGAAAGAGGAACCGGTAGAAGGATTTCTTGTAAGAATTCCAGATGAAGCCAATATGTTTGAGTGGGAGGTGGCTATTTTTGGCTCACCAGGATCACTGTATGAAGGAGGTTATTTTAAGGTAAGCTGTTCCTTCTTTTCCACAGTATTACTTTCATTGGTTTATTTAGACAGTAAACTACTTATTGAATGATTTTTTTGTTGGTGAATTGGTGCTGTTGTGCTGTTAAGATCTATTCACTCACACATACTGTAATATAACTTAGGATTTAAAAAATATTTTATGGGCACTGCAAGCTTGCTATGTCTTTCAGCAATTGTGCGATAAAAGAGTTTAATGTGGACTCAAAAGCTGATTGCGTGTGATCAGTTTAATCTAGCACACGTAGCCAGAAACAATAAAGTATAAAAAGGAAACTAAAACAAACAACCCAAGTGCCCGCTTAGTTTGGTACAGGTTAAGATCTGTGAAGGCAGTCCAGATTCCATAAGGAACCAGAAAGACTTACATGTGGAGGAAAGGATTTGTGAAAGAGATGAGTATTAAGCCTGGAGTGAAAGGATGTTGGAGTGATAGATGGTGAGAGCGAAGATGGTAACTGTGATGAGGTGATATGTGCAGGATGAGGTGAACCAGGAGGAGAGTGAACAGAATGAGGTTGACGGAATGACGAAGAGAGCTGATTCCACAGGAAAGGTGATGCATATCTAAAAGAGCGGTTGGTGATTTATAATGAGGAATATACAGATGGTCGAGCTAGGGTGACAGCAGATGAGGAGTGGGGAGTAGCCTATATGTTGTGTGTTCAATGTGTTCATTAATCTTGCACTAGTGTGTAAATCTGAGGATGGGTGTGATATGAGAAAATTTAGGAGCTTTAACAACAGTACATGCAAGACAGTTTTGATTCAGCTGAAGCATATGGACCATAGTTAAAATTTCAACTTGAGGGTTACGCTTAAGGCATATTTATTTTACAACAAGTAGAATCGATTCAAAATCACGATTTTGGTATAAAAATTGAATCACAATCGATCGAAAACCAGCATTTGCAAATTGTAACATCACTGGAAAGGCAGACTAAATTAGTTTGAACACGTGGAGTATGAAGATACTGATGACTGAATGTATCAGATAACGATGGAAATCAATGGAGCCAGACAAACTGCACATTATGCATGCACGATAAGTTTTGAACTGATCAAAGTGAAAGAGAGAGTAGATCAGGAGGGAGCTGGTTCAACCAGTTCACCTGAATGTGCCATTAAACTAGTAATGTATACATGCTGTGTTGCACTTTCTTATAGCAAATTGTGGCAAGATACATGAATTCACATAATTGTACTACAGTAGAATTGGTTTTTATATTGCAAAATTATACATGTATGTCCATATTTTGTTCTCTGATAGGGGGATGATATATCTTATGAGCGTAAAACTGACTGTGGTACTTTGAATTGTGTTGAATATTAGATGTTTAAATATTGTTAAATCTGAGCTGACTGATGTTTGACTTTGCGCTGTGCTTTGTGCAGGCTCGCATGAAGTTTCCTGGTGATTATCCATATTCTCCACCAACTGTGAAGTTTCTCAGTAAAATGTGGCATCCAAACATCTATGAGGCATAATTATGTTGCTCTCTTTTTGTTGCTTTCCTCCATATGTTCATATGCAGTTGAATATTGTGCATTTCACTGGTTCATGTTCACTCTATTTCATTGTGGTTTGGCTGTAAAACGTGCTTAGTGTGTGCTACAGCTCTGTTGTTACCAGCATGAAACAAGACTCATTGTTTGGATATTTTGTGTCAAAATAATTATAGTCTTTGTACTATGAGATCAATTTCCCAGACACACAAGAGAGTTTGCTTGCGTACTTTAACAACCTTTATCATTACCACCATTACCATTGAAGTTACAGCCTGATGATTGTACTAATATTTACTTTTGTGGTTGTATCCATGTTTGTTTCATTGGCAGAACTGACATTTCACAATAACTACAGAGCGTTATGGTTTCCACGTTGGGTCAGTACTTGTGCAGCCTCTGCACTAGTGGCTGGAAGTCCAAAGGAAAATGCTGTTAACATTATAATCACCGTTTTCTGTACAAGATTTTGGTCATTTGATCAAAATGTCACATTCTGTAGTGCAATACAGACACTGAAAGAGCCTAGATTTAAGGCAGGACTTGAACTGTTGGTTGCATTGCATGTAACCAGTGATACAGACACACACAGGAGTCAAGGCCAAGGACAGGACCTCCCAAGTCAAAAACTGCACAGAAGTTAATAAGAACGTAATGGGAATTTCATGTTACGTACAGACATCACCTGAGGAATTGGCCTTCGAGGCCAAGGCCAACGATTTGATCTTTGAGGCCAAGGACATAACTAGCTGGCGTCGAGGTCTCCAACTCTGCTAGTAAGTGATGGTGTGTTTACACAGTGTGTAAATACAAGTGTGTGTGGGTTTGTGATAGAATGGTGAAGTGTGCATTTCCATTCTTCATCCTCCCGTCGATGATCCTCAAAGTGGTGAACTTCCTTGTGAAAGATGGAACCCGACACAGAGCGTTCGGTTGGTCTGTCATATCTTCTCGCGTAATTCTGAGTATAATTCTTTTACGGTTACTACCAGATTATCAATCAATCAATCTCACCCATCTGATGTACAGATATCTGCTCAATGTACTTGTCTTGTCTGATTATACTGTAGTGGTTTCCTGAATGAATTCTGAGGCCCTCAAAAACTTCAGTTTTTACAACTTTTCTGGCAGTGCCTTGACAAGATTGTGTTGCTATTCTGAATGCATACAGGTATTGCAAATTCTAAATGGTCTCATCAGCTGAATTTGATGGGCTTGGCATTGATGGATATCCACGTTTATCTTTATTTCAAGATGGTACTGTAATGATTTTTGTTTCTGCTGATGTATCGAATTGGTGACTGTGGAGCTGCTGTTTCGTCAATTTGTTAGTAGTAAAGGTCATTTAAATGTGTGGAGCTTGCCTAACAGTTGGTGTTTTTGTTGACAGGACTATACTGCTCAGTATTATATCTTTACTCAGTGAACCGAACACTTCTTCTCCGGCGAACGTTGATGCATCTGTTGCTTATCGGAAATGGGTAGATTCGAACGGACAAGACTCCTTCTACGAAGACATTGTCAGGTATATGTTATGTTCTGTCAGCTAGTAGTCATATTTATTTTACAACAACTGAGGACAGTGCATGTTATATGTTCTGACATACATACAAGGCTGGCACCAACTCTGTTCTGTTGGTGTCAGTTGCTAGACAATGTTAGTCTCTGCAGAAGCCAATAAGCTTCTTGTACCTTGGTTAGACCATTCTTGTTTGGCACTTCTGGTCCACCAGTGCACACAGGGAACTTGACCAAACCCTGAACATGTTAAGTTACTGAAAACTGTAATGTATCTGACTTTGTGTTCAACTTGCCTTACATGACTATGTAGCAGTATATGTGTAAATTATGTTACTGTTATTATTTGACTCCTCTGAGTTACTGAGTAGACCTAATACAGCTCATCTCAATGTCTGTCAATCCATACGTCCGTCCGTCCATTCAATCACAGAAGGTTTTCAGATTTGAACGAAATTTACTTACTGTCAAGGTAGAGGTCACTGAGTGCTACATGACGTAATGCCACATGATCCTATCCAAGGTCAAGGTCACAGAGGTCCAAAAGTTGCGAAAATGGTTGATTTCAATGTCTATCTCCTCCACCAGTTATGCATGTAATCTAAGACTAATGGTGAATTATGGTACTCGCAAGACAATATCTAATTTTTTTATGGACAGATTTTTGATATTCATCCTCATTAGGCGCCACGTGACCCTCGAATGACCTTTAGAGTTACGGTGTTATGTGGAGTCGACCGGCAGTTCCATATGGGACTTGTTATTATTATTATTATTTATTAATCTGTGTGTATGTTCGTTGTGTATCTGTAGGAAGCAGGTTTTAGAGAGCAAGTTGGAAGCGGAGAAAGATGGTGTTGTAGTACCAACAACACTACAGCAGTACTGTCGCTCGTCAAAGCCCACGGCACCATCATTCGAGTCCCAGTCAAGTGCCGACTTTGATTATTACGACAGCTACTCGGCCGATGCCGACGATAGCGACAGTGACATTGTGACCGTGACGTCATGACGACGACGCGTCGTCATGACCACGTGTCGTCATAACATTTTTGTAGCATTTCTGGCTCCTGCACTGTACAAAAAAACCTACATCATAATTTATAACTACTGGTGAAATTCATACTGTATTTAGAGTACAAAGCAACAACTATGTATAGCACAGTTGCCCCAGAAATATTAAATTTTTATTTTGTAAATCCATCCAATAAAATCAATAATATAATAATTTCAAAACTAATGTAACATGCAATGGTTTTAACATATTTGGCATGTTATGTCGCCTTCTAAACCGTAGCTGTCATTGTTATCACCATTTCTGATTGATTTACAGATGAGAACATGATGTTACCAATGGAATAATACAAATAGCATTTTTAGAGCATTGCAGATTTCACAGCCAAAATGCATACATATGCATGAGCAGTTGCTGCTGCTGTGAGTTGAATACCATGTTGTTAGCTGCTCACTGGATGCTTATGACATTGACGTCCATGATTGATCCAGAGTTCACTGTCGCCGTTGCAGTGATCACATTTCCTGCCATTTTCATACACGTGACGTTGATAGTGTATTAGGTGTGTTTTTTATTACATCTTCTGTGCTGTATTAGACTAACCTGCATACAGTTTAATGCTGAATGTAAACAACTCAGTCAATTATCTGGTCCTCTGGTAGGATTTCCGTCATTATATTTGTTCGTGTGCGTATACAACATCAATCTGTTATTGTCATTGCAGCAGGTGCAAAGTTAATTGTGCTTTAAATTTAAAGTGCAATTTTTGTAAAGTAAAGAAGAAGCAAAAGCATCCATAAAAAAGTAACTGATATTTTGTGTTTTAGTTTGTCAACAGTTTTGAACTTGAATTTTTTTTATTTTTTTTTTATTCACACTTGTATATTGTCAGGAAAAAATAAAATTAATGGCTATAAGACATCAACCAGAAAACTGATCTCCATTTACATGTGATTGTGTGTGGCAATCTTAATTTATGTTTTTTTGGTGATTTGCTATCTGCCCAGCTTCACTCTGTGTGCATCATTCGCTGAATTCAACTTTCAACACAACAGCATTTTCTTCTGCAACTATGAGACACTTTTTGTAAATATAAAATATCTGTTAATGATCAAGCGACAGCAAAGGGTTTATATGCCGTTGAATGACAGATTTATAGAAACTAACCGGTAAAAAGTCTATGAAAGTGTCCATCATTGTATGTGGTAGGTTGTGTTAATGACACCTTTTTTTAACAAAATGACAATGTACACACGCAATAGGTTTTGCTGGTAATATCTGTGTCTGTTTACATATGGTCGAGTTAAGGTGCTGTATAAGTGTTCATATTGTTTGTGTTATATTGTGAGACTCTGCTTCCAGGTTTGGAATGTTTGTTTGTTAACCCTTTGACGTCCAGTGGTGCCACATGGGTACAGCTATAAAGCATCCTATGCCAGGCCGGGTTAAGCCATCATTTGTAATTTTTGACATCCGGGCACTGTGACGCTCAGGACTGAGCGTCACAGTGCCCGGATGTCAAAAATTACAAATGATGGCTTAACCCGGCCTGGTATAGGATGCTTTATAGCTGTACCCATGTGGCACCACTGGACGTCAAAGGGTTAAGTTGTGCTTCTTTAATTTTCACCTTGCTTTTGTGAAGTATAGTCATCCGCAACATGTATTTTAATTTTTTGGTTATTTTATTACTTTTTGTAACTGTATGCATGTCATATTATGTGACTGGCTTCACGGCATTATTGATAGAAGTTAATTGTATTTCATTTTGAAATATTATAGCTCTTAATCTGTCATTCTGTGCCCATCATTTTGCATCGCGGTGAACGTCTGGATGAAAACTGTTGCATTCAGTTTTTCGACATTTTGAAAGGAAACTGGAACATATAGGCTGTTATTTATAGGCTATTAATTTTACAGTCAGTGGTGTGTTGCAGTTGAAACTGAAATGAGATGGCTACTAGGGTTAAATAACGTTATTATAATTTATTTTTATTAAACTGAAAATTGAATACAAGTTTGGATTGACATACTTATTTATAAGGAAAAGTTTTGGTCACATCCACCACAGTGAAGAAACGAAACAAACTGGAATTTTTCGCGGATGGATCCACTGTGTGAGCTGCGGGTCAGACATGGCTGAAGGCCATGAGACGAGTGAAGTTGGAAGGGATGTACTTACTCCATGCTGAAGGACATGAAGTTTATTTTGAGTTGTAGACGTCAATGCAGCCAAGTGATGACATCAGTTCCGTTGGTGATTGACCCAATAGTTGATGATCAAACGGGCTGTCGCAGCAGCTTGTTGGACGCTGAAGCTCGCGCATGTCCACCAACTCACACACTGTGTGTGTAGGAGTTGGCCGATAGCAATGACGTCAAACCAGTCTGGTCGGCCCCCTTTTGTGCAGTAGACTAAGTTGGCTACTTGTCAGCGTTTTAGAACATGCTAATCATTCTATTATCTACATGCATGTCAAGAAGTATACACTTGCATTCACAGTGGTATGGTCTGTATGGCCGTTCATTACCCAAACCTGAAAACGTACTGTATGTAATACTATCAAGCATCACCAGTATTGACAACTTACAACAGTGGATGAACTAACACTGATAAATGTTAAGGTGTAACAGACATGGAAGGCATGTACACAATTACAATTATTATATGATCGACGATATAATGATATGACGGCGAGTCAGACATTGCACTACAGAATTTAGATGATGTCGCAGATTTCTGGGTTGCATTGACACTAAAGTACCAGTATCTTTTAAGGATCATATTGCTGATAGAATTAATAAATAAAACAGTACGTTAGGCATCATTAAATGCAATTTTCTTAATGTCACAGCTGATGTATTT
>Ga0209680_1000540_pt1 | contig 10738 bp, 5 predicted proteins | sample WorMetLIZISLAND1_FD_187413 | JGI IMG/M metagenome (GOLD analysis project Ga0209680, IMG submission 187413) | Marine gutless worms symbiont microbial communities from Max Planck institute for Marine Microbiology, Germany - Olavius loisae LIZARD... ... | reverse complement strand
ACTATAAAATAAACACTTTTATAATGTCAACAAACATGTGGGATATGACATGACGTCAACAATGACGTCATTTGCTCAGTAAGCAAACTTAGAAGTTAAAGTTCTAGTGAAATGTAAAAATTCGCTGGTTGGTCGCGCTTAGTATGTCATAACTTCGTCAAAATTGGAGATAATTGAATAAAAATGTGTAAAATCATCACATAATAGGTGTGTAAAAAATTGATTAAAACTTCCCAACCGTTTGGGAAAAAAATTCAGAAAACCGTAGGTTGATTTTTTTGGACTCATACTGTAGATATGGCAATTCGAAATTTTTCCGAGAGGAGTAAAAATTAGAAAGAAAATGATAAAAAGTAAAGTTACTCTGTGAAACAAGCGGTCATGTCTAATCATTTTGTTTATTTTTGTCGTTTCATTTTATTACCTCAAAAGGCTTCCATTCACTGATTAATGGTCAGTGAGTAGAAGGTAGGCTAATAAAATGAAACGAAAAATTAACAAAATAAATTATGCCTAAAAACAAATAGTGAAATTACAAAATTAACAAGTAAGTAAACAACTAACGACATGGAATAAAACTAACACTATTGTACTAAATAAAAAGCTGAAAGATAATTTGAAAATAAGTAAAACAAAATAATAAAATAATAGACAGTAAAAATGAAATAAAATAACTAAATAAACCTAAGTAAATCTAAAAACAAATTAATACGACTTTCAACGAAATAAGAAAAAAAAAGAAAAATTCACGCTACGAGTAAGCTTAAATCATAAATTAATAAAACGACACATCACTATTGTAAATTTTTCCTTCTTCTCCAGAAATCCAGTCGATACTTTGTCAACGGAAATGCACTGAAGCTTAGAGAAAAGTAGATTGAGGAAAACCTTATACATGATGTTGTGCCAAAACGGCTAAACATATCTTTAATTCTTCACTACCCGGTAGCCCCATCATTTTGCTAAATGCTCGGAATATCGTTACAAATTTCTGATGGAATTTCCACTCCGCAAGTCTAGGTGGGGTACAGAAATTTACTTCATGACCTACCTATTGTCGCCTGGTGTTGGAACAATGTATGATGCGCACTGAAGCGCGACCAAACGCATTGACAGTGCTTGCCATTTTTGACGAAGATATGCGCGAAAACGATTTTTACATTTTCGTTCCCAGTGACCTTGACCGTTGACCCGGAAATCTGCTGCTCTAGTTACTTTTGTCCAGCGCTATATTTCAGGCTTTCCTATCGGAAGCACGGGACGGACGGACAGACGGACAGAAGAACAGACGAACGGGGTGCAACGCTTAATGCTGCTACCTCGGGAGGGTCGCATAATAAGCGGGTTACACCTTGGTCTCGACTGATACACACTCGTGTATACCAGTCTAGACTCTGCTATATACATGTAACTTATCACACAAACATCTAGTAAGGTTTTCAGCACGTTCGACTGATCGAGCGATGGACACAGTCGAACTGTGGTAGATCGACGATTACGCTAACTACTACAGACAGACCGCCGACTTGGTTAATGCCGCAGTTCGACGGTGATGCATAGAATCTGATATGCGTTGACGTGTGGTCAGGATATTGGATGCGTCTTCGCAATTTACCTGAAAAAATAAACCGCACACGGCGGACACGCGATCTATTTGCGATAGTGTTGGCGTTCTTCTTGTGCTAGGTTCGATACGCCCACTGTTGTCATATGGTTACAGCTATAAAGCATCCTGTGCCATACCGGGTTAAGCCGCCATTTGTAATTTTTGACATCCGGGCACTCTGACGCTCAGCCCTGAGCGTCAGAGTGCCCGCCTGAGCGTCAGAGTGCCCGGATGTCAAACATTACAAATGACGGCTTAACCCGGTCTGGCACAGGATGCTTTATAGTTGTACTCATGTGGCAACAGTGGGCGTCAAAGGGTTAAGCGTTGACTGTAACAGTTAAGTTACATCTCAGCAAAAGAAATCAACGTAACGATTACTCATTGTATTAAACTATTAATCATTTATCAAACACACTTTTCTGTGGGTTAGTACTTTCAATTACTTCAATCATGCTTACTTTCATCACATAATCGTATTATCAAAATGGACCGAGTGCAACAGAATAACATGTAACTGCTGCAGCAGGAGGCCCGTGTTGCTAAGAGACAGTATGTTTTAGCAACGCAACATTGACAACATCACCTGGTCGTTCTTGTCACCTTTCGAGCGGAAAAACGGGCGGTTCTTAACGTGCAACATAAGGTAAGTATAGGCCTAGGCCTAAGCTTATTACGATAAAGACGCTTGGGAGAACACAATATAACACATCACTGGACCTATCGCGATCGCAGTTCCGTCAGTAGTCAACATGCGTCTCAACACTGCTCTTGGTGTTCTCTGTTTCTTCGCGTTGGAGGCCAGTTTGTCGTCGTCAGCTGAAGTGAGCGAGTATCGCTGGGTGAAGTCTGACAACGGCGACCTTCTGTGTGGGACGTCGCCACCAAACAAGACGCTGAACGCGGTCAAATCACGAGCTCTGTGCGTGTGGTCGTGTGGAGAGGGTTGTCAATTAAACTCATGCGAGACTGTCAACTACTGGACGAACGCAAAACGCTGTGAACACTTCTACTATCTGCCGTGTTCATACGGTGCACAACAGGACTGTGTCAACTACAAGGTTACCATCTACTGTACACGCTATATAAGCTACTCACACAATCGACAATCACTGTACAGTGGAAAGTGCCCACTGTCAATTAATTTCTAAATTGTTTTACAATGTATTCGCGATTTTCGTGAGGTGTATCCTTCAGTAAATGTAACTGTCATCCTGAAGTACAAAGTTGAAGGGCAGGGCTGCCAGAGTGACAAATCTTGTCAGATGATCCTCACGATAGACAAAAGCATTCAGTAGCCGTTACACTGTACTATCTTCCGCCTCTTTTCTGGTGCACCAGATTATCGCTGACTTTTCACACACCATATCAGATGCACTTCTCAGTCAGTCAGCCAGTAATAGGCTAAGTAATTATTTCTCCGGTGTTTCCTTTGTTTCGATTCGGCACACCAAACGGCGAGATGAATTCATAATGAAGAGTTCGTCGCCCGCACTCCTTCCTTGAGCCATCACGTCTTCCTTAATATGTCTCGCTTACAGTAAAACATTCGACATGTTTGAATGCACGTTTTACGCGCATGTTTCTACAATCCTAATGTTACAGGCTTAGACCTGAATAAACAGAATGAAATGAATGAAATGTAACCGCACTTGAACAGCAAAAAATTACTATGCTTGTTGTTTGTAACAGAGAGGTAAGAAAACATTTCGGATGATGTTTGAATCCAGGTAAATGTTATCACTGTTGTTCTTAATTACTTCAGGATGAGGACAAAGCTAATGTTGGGGACTAAGTATCAATGATACATGTATCACGATTCGTTTTATGATACAAAAATGTATCAAGTCATTATTGTAGCTGTATCATTGTCACAGTATCATGAATTAGTGATAACTACCACAATTCCATCTGTCTGCAATCAGGTACGAATGTGCGTTTTTGCTGCTGAATAAATTGTATGATATATGAACTTTCGCTGATATTGGTATTGATAATTAATTGAAAGTGACTGACCTACACTGGAGGTTGTTTACGGTAATGTGCCTGTTTTCTGATAGAACTGATAGCGTTTTCTGTTATTTGCACCTCACTTTCAGTCCATAAGAAGTATCAACACAGTATGAAGTGTCAATAATTTGATGTGTGTATATATCAGTATCACGATATTTTTTCCACATGGTATCAATATCAATATCATAATACATTAAAATTATCATACTTAATCTAGTTCGAATAACAAATTTCATTTACCGGCCGAGAAATTTCAATTACCTCAACTCTTCGGTCTGTCAGAATCAGATACCTTTAATGCGAGAAACTATTACCTTTTTTCCTGGTTTTTGGAACAGTAAGACACTGTGGTGCTAAGAAAACGTTTGCAGAAGTGGCTGAGTTACAGTCAGGTGGATCACGAAAACAACCATGTGTCCCTCGTGTGGCCTCTTTGATCCGTCTGGCTGTTCGGTCTGGTTCCTATCAATCACCGAATACTGGACCAGTTGATAACGTGTGTACTGTACTTAGATGGTATGCCATTGTCGGTGAATTGTTTGGCTCTGTTGAGTTGCTGGAGCGTTGACTTCTTGTGAAGGCTCGCTTCAAATGTGTGTTCCTGTTGATAGGCCTACCCATAACTTTGTGTTTATTGCTACATTTTTATTTACCAGTGTTCCCAGATCCGGATGCGAGGAAGTGTAATCCCAATACAACTGACGTGTGTCATTCGAACGCTACCTGTACTCCGGTTACACCTCACCTCTGTTCCTCCACACGGGCTGTGAGTTACAGGTGTGAATGCAATCAGGGCTACTCCGGAGATGGAATCAATTGTATCGGTGAGCTATTGATATTCGTTGAACAATAAGTCTATCTGAAAGTAATAATCCAGTGTATATTTTTCTGTAAATTGTCTGTTTTGTAGCCTAAGTGAACTACTGTGGACATACTAAATCGAAAGTCGTTGACCTGTGGTGCTAAGAAAACGTTTGCAGAAGTGGCTGAGTTGGTAGCTGCTGCCCAGATAGCGGTTCATACTCATGGTCCAGTACAGTCAGATCACCTAACTCTAACTTGGGGTACCGCGGCGGCAGCTTCACCGCCGTTCAGGCTTGGCGACCCTGCCCTCTGTGGGACCATCTCCTAGTCACCCCATAAGAAGCTTATTAGTCCATATTAGTGCAGACTAGGGGATTTGCGGTGTTTTGTGTATCTGTTTGCGGTTATTGCAGTTGCTGAGTCAGCAAGACAAACCTCATAGCCACCGAACAGTCAGAGAAATTTCACGTGAGGCGGGGGGATCCATCAGTCATCAGTTTCGCGGATTATTCGCAAAGGTCTGCGTTTTAAGTGCTGCAAGAAAAGGCGCGCTCAACAGCTGACTGAAGCGCACAGCATGCACGCGTTATTTTCGGTATGCAGTTCGAGAGATGAAAACGTGATAACAAGCAAACGTACATGAAAACTGAAACGTGCGTACTCTATTCTAGAGTCTTTTGATTATTTGTGCCAATATCATCAAAATCGATCCATATAATTTCCAGCTATACCGTTTCAAAGTTGGGTCATTTTTTGAGACAGTGCATTGCGTAATTTGGTAAACTAAAAACACTATAAATAGAGTATTATTCACTAAAGTGAAATTATATTTTTTTCAGTGACTTCAAACGTCTGTTTGAGGTGTTGTTCTGGTATTTTGGTATGTGTTACTTTGTAATGAGTTTACATAACAAGTTTGAAGTGTTTTGTTGAATCAGTCTTGTGACTTCTGTGATGACGTAGACACTAACGAGTGTGCAGTGAACAACGGAGGTTGTAGTCCTCTTGCCACCTGTCACAACACTCCAGGTGGCTTTACGTGTACCTGTCCAACTGGATTCACCGCCAACGTATATGACAACACACTGCTATGTACTGGTAAGTGAAATCAAAGTTCATCTGTCTTGGCAAATGTTCCGATTACCTTGTGTGACCTCTAAAGTTCATTTCTGCTATTTTAAAGCTGTCGACGGTCGAAATCTAGGCTTATATACTGCATGTCACGTAATAAACAATACACTCTGGAACGATCAGCAGTACTGTCCGTCAATGTTGTGTGACCTTGAGTGAGCTTCGAAGGTCATTAACAAGCCAGCCAATATACACCACAATCAATACCACTAACTTCCTGTTATGGAAATTCTTTCTCTCTTCGGTAGCCACATGAACCTAGTTTTCTTGGAACTAAGCCGCTTTCAATCAATCAGTCAACCAACCAGTAAAATGTTTTTAATGGCCTAAGTAATTTAATTTACTGCTAGGACCACTAAGATGCTGACAGCGGAAAAGAAAGTTACAAATAAAATGAAACCTGAACATGTTTAGGCTCGTTGCTATGAAGACGGGGGTTAATTGCTGATAGAGTGCAGAAATCCAAGATTTACGAAGCTTGTTGTTAAAGTGTCAATAGGCCTGTAGGTCTACAATAGGTCTATTGTGTTAGGCCTATCAACAAACTATCTGCACCAATTCTTTGAATATTTTCTGCTGCTCCAATTTTTGTCAATGTATCCTGCTATTAGTTTTGTAAGTAGTGTTGTCTGTTTGGCTTGGTGATTTCCAGGCTTTTGTTACTCTAAGTTTATAAAGCATAATTAACAAGTAAATATAAACTGTATAGGAGGACTGATCCAACTATACAGTAAAACCGGTCGAGCTGTCACAGTTTCTCCGTCCGACGAAGTTGCGTTGTCTGTCGGTGTACGTGGCGCCATAACGTTTATGTTGGTTGGCTGCCGCTCACTGAGCACCGTTTCAGAGATTATGCGTCCTAGTTGCGTCTCGCTAATGGATGCCAACCGTACCGACTGGTACATCCGTCATAGTTCCTACTATCTCCAGGTCGAATCAGAGAACCTCACGGATAATCTTCCACTCTTCCAGGGCGACTCGTCCTATATCTTGCACGTGGACACGTTCTACACTGGCTACTACGCTCTCGAGTCTGTCAGTTTGCCTGGCCATTACATCAAGTCAGAAGTCAACGACCGTCTCATGGTTACTCAGCGAAGTTACACCGCCGACTACTATGATACGGCCAGCTTCAGAATGTACGACTATATCACGGCCAGTAAGTGTGTTGATTTTTTGATTTTAGTGACAGCTTAATTGTAGACGTGAATGATTCAATATCTCTGAGTCTGAGACTCTGAACATGGAGTTTGTAAATCGTCGCGAATAGCAGTATGTCGGGGTGCACAGCAAAGAAGCTCAATTGTGATTTGTTGTTCTACACCCGACATTGCGAATAACAAATAAGTAAGCTCGTAGAGCGCGATAACGTAAAATCGTCCCCCCTGAAGCTCTGCTCCTTAACGTTCACTGAATATGTATATAATTAATATGTTTTCAAGTGCCGCCGAAAATGTTTGTGATCAACCGCTCGGTCTTATGTTTTGTTTAAACAGCCACATGTCATCGTCTATCACTGGATGAACATCAGGAGTAGGCCTAGATCTGTGAGTCATTGGCAAACATAATGGCAGATTGGCAAGGTCAGACATGTACAATGTAGGCCTACACAATGAACAAACGTGGACCTAAAATTGAACCATTTGGTACTTAGCAAAGCAGTTGTACTAGAAATGAAATGTCACTTCCACGAACAACATAACTCTTGTCCTCTTGTCACAATGTCACTTAAAAGAGTTCATTTGTAAATTATAACAACAAGGACCAAACTAATTTGGCAAAAGGCGACATCGCTCAGCTCATAATGACATTCGGCGCAGCACGCAGCTGCCTTGTCGATATCTTCTAACATATGCTCCGGTGCCAGCACACGTCGCGAAGTTGGCCCTGGGATGAATTTGGGACCACCATTTTGGGGAAGGAGAGGCAGTATCAGTAGCGATGCAGTATCTCGAACCATTCGGCCGCAATGTCTCCCACGATCAAATCAACAGGGGTGGAGAGTTCCGTTTGTGCAAAATTTGGAGAGGAATGGGTTAACCGATGTAAGCCAAATTTTAATGCGATCTAACAGAGACATGGGCTGTCGTACGTGAAACAAAACGCGTCGATATCTTCTGCCGTTTGAGCACAATGCACAAATGTGACAGACAGACAGACAGACAGACCACAGAACGACAAAGTCGATACCAATAGGCGAAATCGCCTAATAATAATAACTGTAACAGGCTTGTGAGACAAACAGCAATTAAAAAGCGAGGAAATATCAATGATGAGTTACTGTGGTAACGACAGACTATACACTATACACACGTAGTCGGGTTCTCTTGTAAGTTGTAAGTAAGTACGTAGTCTTTAATAAACAATGTGAATTGCACAGGTTTTACAACAAAAAAGCAAATCGTCAAAGGAACACTGATACGATACGATACGATAGGAGAGTTTAGCGTGGACTCGAAAGCTGAGTAGCCTATTCAGCTTTATCTAGCACACGTAGCCAGAAAAAGAAACTAAAACAAACAACGCCAGTGCCCCTGATAAGCAAAATATAATACTGCTATATACTACACACAAATCATATGAAAGTCAATTCGTCTTTGATGACTATAGTGTGAATAAACAAACAAGAAACATAAACTACTAGACCATGCTAAATAAACATCTATTGACAAAGGTATTCTTGAGCTGGGAGGTAGTGATGTGGCTAAGTGTGTAATCGTGTCCTCTGTGCCTGAGATTCATTGAACGATTGAGTTTTTCTGGGAGCAGGTAATGTAGACAGTCATCAGGACAGGCTATAGAACGGAAAAGGTGGGAATCGTGTATACATAAGCTGCTTGTAAGTGATTTTTATTTGATTTGATTGATATAGTGAGTACGAGAACGAACGCCAAAACAGGATTGAATCATCTACAACTTACAAGGCGTATATTGACTGCATACATATAAAGTCATAGTCATAGAGTTGATCTAATCAGTATTTCTGTATATTTTTGTAATATTTTGTATAGTTGCCACTCCGAACTGTTCGTTTCCGTACACGTACAACGGTGGACTGTACTACGGCTGTACAAACAACATTACTGACGTATCAACTGCTGATCAACCGTTCGCCTGTACGGCTCTTAATAATACTCCTGCTCTCTGCGACTCACCAGGTGTGCAGACTTCGTGCTAATATATTTATAAACTATACATTGATAATGTATAGCCTAATTGTTATTACGTAGAATACGTGCACGTCAGTATCGCAGCAATGTGTTTAGGCCATGCATGTAGAAGCAGTAGAGAGAATGGCCAAATATTGACCTCCTGTAAACTCGGCACCCCTAAAATTTTCATCTCACAATTTGACGTGCATGCTTACATCGTGGGTATCTACAGTGTGAGTCAAAAACCCCCCATGCTGTTTTCTGGCATTTTTTCCCAAATGGTTGGGAATTTTATTAAATTTTACACACCTATTATACGTTCCTATCTACGCTAGATTACAAATTTTTGTTCAATTATTATATCCAACTTTGACGAAGTTATGCCATACATATTAAGCGCGACTACCTGGTTCACATAATATCCTCAAAATGTCCACCATCGGCCGAATCGCACGCGTTAAGACGTTTGCGAAAGTCGCTGATAGCTCTGTTGATCGTTGTCTGTGGCAAGTCATCCCAAACACATCTGAAGCAGATTTGTGTTAAAGAGAAAAGCGGATATTTTAGCATAAGTTATGACATTTCAATTCATCAGTGACACAGTAATATTCTTGTTGACGTATGTTAAATGGCTGATTATTATTAATTAGCAGTCGTTGAATCACGCTGTGAAATAAGGTTGTGTTCTGTCTGGAAGTCCTTATTTACAAACATTTACAAATGTGACGTCATAATGACGTCATCGGTCGCAATGAATATCTAATTTCTACATTTTCAAAATCTACCGTTCCTTATGAATATTCACTGCAATTTTTGTTTAAATCTGCTCATCACACATGGGGATATGAAAGAAAATGTGAGTGGGTGTTTTTTTCTGAACACAGTGTATATATATGATCAGCTGTGCTAGAATGGTCAGTTTTACTCATTCTATGTACATTTAATGAGAGAAAATGAACATTTCGTAGGTTTCGTTGCAACGAACATCACCTTTAACATAACCATACCGACGCAGTCAGATCCTGTACCTGTCAAGTCGGTGTTCGGTTGGATCATCATTCATCAACGTCTCGGCTACACTTTCGACTGGACTCTCACTTGGGCTGAATATAGAGTTGGGTTTGGATCCATTGATGCTGACTTCTGGCTCGGTCTTGAGAAAATTCACCTTCTAACCAGTTCCCAGCCTTACAGACTGAGGGTCGAGATGCAGGATCGATCATCAAACCTCTGGTACTCAGCCGAGTACTGGTCGTTCAAGATCGGTGATGAGATCAACGATAAATATCGACTGGAAGTGTCCGGATACATCGGAGACGCCGGCGACAGCCTCCAGTATGAAGGTGACTGGAATGGCGATGGATGGTTTGGCTACTACTACAACAACGGTATGAAGTTCACGACGATCGACCAGGACAATGATGACTACTATGAAAACTGTGCTTTCGATCGCGGTGGAGGTTGGTGGTACAACAACTGCTACTGGGCTTGTCTGACATGCATTCCCAATCATTACTGGTGGGACAGTATGGGTGACGGTTACGTCGTCAACAGCAGAATGATGATTAAACTGCAGTGACATCGAGAAATGTACGCATTGCATCCACTTGTGTGCGTTCGTGTGTCTCTGTGTGCACAATTGATTTGCAGTGTGTAGTTGTTGTTTATATTATTATTTTTTTAACCCTTGGTACATATAATCCCGAAGGAGATTAAAAAATTGAAAAGTAAATACAAAATTAGGTACGATCATCAGTCTGTGCAGTCTGTAGCCGGCAAACTGTCATGCAAAAGGACAGCATTGAAGCGCTGTACCAAAATCGAAATCTTTTGGTACAGGAAGCTGGTCTCTCGAGCCTCGCCCGTGTTTTCAGAGATCCTCCTTCCAAGATCATCGAGGAGGTAACGAGCTGATGCGTTAAAAACGCCCAAGGTCTCTACCGCAATTGGCTCAAAGATGTAACGAGCACCGAGGTCGACGTACTTCTCCTCTTTGCGAGTGGCTGCCATCTCTGCTGCTGCACCTGCCTCA
>Ga0209680_1000539_pt1 | contig 10743 bp, 9 predicted proteins | sample WorMetLIZISLAND1_FD_187413 | JGI IMG/M metagenome (GOLD analysis project Ga0209680, IMG submission 187413) | Marine gutless worms symbiont microbial communities from Max Planck institute for Marine Microbiology, Germany - Olavius loisae LIZARD... ... | reverse complement strand
GCTCATAACAAGTGCTCAAAATGTGGAAGTATCGACACATTGTTAAAGAAAATCCGAAGAGCGGGTACGATTGATCGGCAACCGGGCAGCGGCAGACCGCGTTCTGAGTGTGTCAACGAGAACACTGAGAATGTTAAAGACCTTGTACTCAGTCAGGAAGACAATCAAAAAATGCACCGATCGAATCGTGAAATCTCATGTGAAACTGGCATTCACTGACTGACTGACTGTACACAAAATAATTTATCGCAATCTTTAGCTCAACTGTGTCAAACAATGTCGCGTACAGCAGCTGTCTGAAACCAATCGCTTCGCCCAACTGACTTCCTGTAAGCAGCTGCTGTAAGAGGTACAGTTTGACTTCATATGGTTTAGTGATGAAAACTGTTTACCGTCGAACCACCATTCAACTCGTAGAACGATTGGGTTTATGCGCCAGTTGATAACAATAAGCGACACATTGATCCCAGCCGTCGGCTACGCATGTCGGTTATGGTGTCCGTTGCCGTGTCACAAGTAGGTATGACTGAACTGGTATTTGTCAACCCTGGGGTGAAGGTGAAAGGCCAGTATTACTGCAATGTCTTGCTGTCTCAGCAGATGCTTCTAGCAATCAAACATGTCGCAAAACGTTGTTTATTCACAAAACAATATGTTGCTTACGGCAAAATTGGTCATTTTTTGTGTTCTGTGATTTCCCTAGGTAAGGTAGTTGCACTAGACAGGTGAGGTGGGAAATGAAACCAGCTTTCAATGTCTCATGGACTTACTACTAACTATGGCAAAAATTATTGTAATCGGACACTTATTGTTAAAGTTATTGTAGAAAATGTGGTCACATGTTTTTTTTTTGGGGGGGGACACGGTGTAGATATTATCAATAATGGCGTCAGTGTTAAATGAGATCAGACCACTTGTTTTGTGTATACAGTAGTATCGATACTGACAACATGTACTGATAGAAAACAACTTCGTACTTTGATCCTCTTCATCCGATTTATCATAGCAGTCTGATCTTCCGTCACGAACTCTTGAGTTTGGAATGCAATCAAACAGGTACTTGAATTGGAACCAATCCTCATCACATCGTCTTTTCTCTAACGGTACACACAAGTGTACATGTTCGTATCCACTACCTTGACGAACTGCTCCTGTCTAATTCTGATTCACTGCTTTACTACTGTTACATGTGACCATGAAGTCTTCTGACATGTTAATGTAAATTCTAATTCTAATTCTACTCTAATCTAGTCAGACATACCGCAAGCAAAAATTTGCTTAAAATTGCTTTACAGTTCTCAGACATAAGGGAAAAATGGGAAAAACGTCATGGAATAATATTTTGTCTCAAACTAAATACTTCAATAACTGTTCAGTCGTGCTTAAACAACAAGGATAGTTCAGTTCATCACTTTTTATCACATTAGTTTATTATTGTTTTGTTAACTTGATATCAGTTTATAGCACTTTATTGGACAACTAATAAATCAAAAATGCATTTCCAGTAAACGTAACTTAATCCAAAAATGCTACTTCATAAAATAGCAAAGTTAGCTGAAAATTACACAGAAAATAGTTGTCAACTGGCTAATTAACCATGATTACATGATGCCAAAAAGTCCAAATAAACTAACCACAATTCATTTCATCTGAATTGTCAGCACAATGGCTGTAATTGTCACACTTCTGATTATTCGGTATACACACTTTGGTATCCCAACATTCGAACTGTCCTTCTTGACATTTGGATGGCGCTGAAAATAAACAGTCCACAACAGAACCATTAAAAACAATCCCTCAGGGGTGTTCATGCCCTTGCTTTAGGCAACACCCCCAATGAAACAGTGTAACTATTCCTCTACAGCAAATTGCTGCAACTAATATTCCAACACAAAACCATTATTTCTCTGAAATGCGTAAATATTTTGTGCCAAATTTTGCTGACTTCTTTATTTAGGTTACAGTCCACAAGTCCTAAAAATAATGGATATGCATGTTCATGAAAGAATTTTTCAACTGAACAAACATCATTTGGGCATATGTTAAGTAAAAGTAATTACAGCACGAAACACTGGATTTGTGGACTGGAAAGTAGCTTGGTAAATAGGATTTAGCGCAAAATATTCACACATTTCTAAAGTTTTTGCAATTTTTTTTGTTGGAATATTTTTAGCTACAGCCTGCACAGTGAAAGTCAAAAAAATCTTGTCCCTAAGGTTTTATATTTTTCATCAACGGCTAAAAATTGTTAAGCAAAATCGATTGTGTGTTAATATCTATGGCAGATTATATAATGATGACTCAATGTCAAAACTAATGCCAAATTATGTGTGACTTACCCAGAAAGATTGGTACACATCAGTACATCACTATGTATATAAGAAACTTGTACTGTTTGATGACAAACTACGAGTTAAAACAAACAATTTATTACAGCAGGGATTTATCCAGGCTTTACTGTTGTGGGAACTCCCACAGAAAGTCTCAATTTTCCCTTAAAAAGCTGGCAAAAATTACATATTAATTACTATTTATTATTTATTATTTACACGTTTCAATTTAATACAGTCGTGTGTAGACTGCAATGCATCGATGTGTACTGTACCGTTACAGCAACCGTTCTGCCTTTCAGAATCTTGTAGCTGTACTCAATCACATAAAATACGCCCATAATTGACCAGAACTAGCCATCCATTACAAGATCAAAATTTGAAGAAGGGAGGGGCACAGCTCCCTTACAGACACCGTCTAGATCCTACCACTTCGTGCTCTTCAGCCGCTCGATCTTCACGCCTTCAGCCCTCAATCCTCCATCTCCAAACAGCCTCAATTCTCGCAGTGCACTTGTTAAATCCAGAATGGTTTTTGGGGCTCGGTGTAAAGTATGTGAAACGCCTAAAGCACTGCACCCCACACATGACAGTCAAGTGGGTTCTGCGTTGAAGTCTGGTGACTTTGGTGGCTATTTATCCTATTGATGCTAGTGATACAAAGTATAATTCAACAAAATAATTCACTGCATGGTTGCACACAATTTAGCACAACTTTGTCATATAATGAATAAAATAATATAATCTGGCGTAGATATGAAGTGAACATGTAATAGCTTTGTAAAATTTTGCTTAGAAATTCTCAGCCGTTCACGACAATTTAGAAAATCTCACGGGATAATGTTTTTCACTCACACTGCTTACACCGTGCATCAGTTATTCAATGTTAAAAACTTATTATTCTGAACTGCAGTTTGTTTAAATATGCATTAAGACATGTCTCTAATCTAGCCTTCCAGTAATGAGGTGTTAATAATTAATCATTAAATCATTGAACTGTACATAATGTTGCACTATACTGTCAGCTAAGCCTATAATCATCAACACGACAGTATACATTAACATAAACAGGCAACGAGCATAAAGACAAACATCCATCTGTGAGCAATAACAGCAAAGCTGTAAGTGACTTACCGCATTCCGTACGTGAACCACCACACACGTTGAAATTGCTACAGATTTGTGTCAGCGACACACACTGACCCTTGAACCTGCCGTCTTTGCATTTTGCAAACTTATCTTTAGGTCTGCATTCGTAGTTGTAGTTTTCACACTCAACCTCGTCTGGTCCGCATACTAGACAACGTTATACACAGCAACATCTTCCACGACCGACATGATCATGCTGTATAGTGGTAAATGTAATTCGTCAGCTCGTCATTTCTTCTTGCAAGCTTTTGTCAAAGATGTCACACAGAGCTTCATGTTGTAAATCACTTTATGAGTTATTACCGCGCGATGCTCTGCAGAGCACGGTATTGCTACTGCAAGTTGTCCGTCCGTCAGAACACCAAAATCACATAAAATTCAGCATCAACAAGCTGCTGTGACAGACGTATCGGTAATTGTAGGCCACAGATCTCGAACAGAAGACAAAGCGCCGAAAGCGGCTCTTGTTAATGATTTGAGCTAAGAAGAAAAGCTGCAGAGTCACAGAACAGTCCGAAAAATAGCAAACAGCCTTAAGGCCACAAACCACTAGGCGAACTAGTTGGAAACTAGTTGCCAACCCGGGTTTCCAACTAGTTGCCAACTAGTTCGCAACTAGTTTGCAACTTTTTTGGGTTACCCTTGGCAACCTGATAGATGTATCACGACATGCAGATTGGCAACTTGCTGCACAAGTGGAATGTATAGAAAACGACCAGGCTTGCAACAAGTTGCCAACTAGTTTCCAACTAGTTTGCCTAGTGAGTTGTGGCCTTTATAGCATCGTATCCTTTCGACAGCTGCAAAGTCTTTATTGAAATTTATCTTTGTAGCTGAACGTCATCTTTACAAAGACTGCACTGACGTGTGAACGGCATAGTACAACCAACTCGCATTGGTGGCAAAATATAACAGACAAAAGCAAAACGATTGTGCACTTTTATAGCTTTGTAGCGTAGAACGTTCTAAGATTTATGTATATTGGTGAATGGTGAAGACAAACTGAAGTTATGGATGGCATAAAACCAAGACGCTATGGGGACACAGCGTAGTCAAAACACTCACCTTGCCCTGTTTCATCACTGCCGTCATAACAGTCCTTGTGTCCATCGTACTTCTTGGCCAAAGGTATGCACTGGTAAACTTTCAGACACTTGTATTGGTCTTTTCCACACGTACTACCCGTACCTTTATGTGTGCAACAAGCAAGCAAATTACTCCAGTACAAGATTGATAGTCATACGCTGATAATATACCAAGCGTTAGACTTTGTTCATGGCAGCTACAGTTGCGACCGGCCTATGAAGTCACTCGATGTGCGGGTGACGATTCAGGGGCACAACCTCCTTCTGGGGGTACAGACACTGTCTCAACTAGTCAGTCCGTCGACCGATATGCAAAATATGCGCTAAACTTGCCAAATCATTAACTCACAATCACGCTACAACTAATAGACTGAGTACATACAAGAACGTCAGCTATCGCAAACAAACTGCCTTATCTTACACCGCGGGAAGGGAAGGGACAGGGGAGGGGAAAGGAAGACAGGCAAAGGTTGCTGCGGTCCATTAGGTACTCTGGATGCGGCCGTGCAGGAAGGGAGGAAGGCATGGAGGGAAACTCGTGGTGGGGGGTCCAGACACTTCTTTTTCCTCTTTAAGCAATGGTCGACCATTGTTTAGATAAATGACGAAGAGGCGATCTGTATGTTCAGCCGTTTTGACACTGTACCAGCGCGTGCAAGACAGACAGACAAACAGACGGACAGAACTGGTACGTGACGATCGCGTTTCAGTCATGAATAAATGTGGACGCATGATAAAGACTACAACACTGTGAATACACGGCTTTCAATATCATCATCGTTTATTAAATTGAAGCCACTACTACAAGTCTACAACGAACGAATGATAAAGAAATCCAGTTATTGCAAACAGGTCGCGCTTACCACAGTTTTTTTCATCAGATCCATCTGGACAGTTGGCAATACCGTTACACGCTTGGGTATCAACGATACACATCTTTCGATCAGCGCAGTTAAAAAAGCCTTCTCCGCAGTCAATGTTTTCTAAAAATGAACAAAAGTATTTAGCCATTTTGATGCAGTTTAACAATTGTCAACCGACTTGCATGAACCACTTGAACAGAATCAGCGGCTACAGCTACAGACTGCAGTATCGCCCACAACTCTCTTGTGAATGACTGTATCTGTCTTTTTGTCCGTCTGTTTGTTCTCAGAAAACTTAAAACGTTCTTGACGTAGCAATAGCAGTTCAAACTTGGCAATATTATGATGTTTGTTAACCTTAAAAAACAGCAGAAAATACGGCCAGAAACACATAAAAAAATGGCAACACAAAGTCTGGGGATTCTGTGGAAGTATTGGCATCGTGGAACTCGAACGACTTTGAATCCGAAGATCAAGGTCATGAACTATCACGAGTCATCAACAGCTAAGGTTTATCTTCTGTAACAGTGTTGTCTGCATGTTGATCAGCAGCTTATCAGTCTTTTTAAGTCTTCGAGTTCTGTTCGTACTGTATTGTACATCATTATTCCAAACAAATGCGTAATTTGATATGAACAGATAGCAAACACTGAAAATGCAGTAACAGTCCTTTTTCATAACAATCACAAAGTCTTCAAGTCTAAAGGTCATTTGTCAAGTTCAATGATGACATGAATATATAACTAACTGCTTTTAGTACTACAGAACGCGCTTCATACCAGCATACACATGCGTTTAGTTGAGTGTCAGGTAGTATGTATTAACTTAATATAAAAACAACCAAGGCAATAAACAATAACTCACGGCAAACTTCATCAACGTTTCGCCCACATTTGAACGTTGACGGTCTCTGCTGACAGAATTTGACCAATGTATAGCAATTGCCGACTTGGGTTCCACCCGTGCACTGCACGTATTGGTCTCTTGGTTTGCACGGTTTATCAAAGTTTGCACAGTGAATGAATCCAGGTTGACAAGCTGTATACGCAACAAAAAATAACACTTCAAAGCAGCAGTGGTGTTAGAGCTTACTTCACATTTCACCCTAAGTACCAAACTGGTTACAGTGTTGTAAGCTGTTGTGCATTGACTTTCACTGTTGCGACTGTTCACTATACTGTTTGAAATGCTTATGATGACAAATGGGTGCATTTATGCATATATCTATTTATGTGTAGTTGAATAACTTTTGGCTGGTTTGGTAATTACTGCGCTAAAGTCAGTATAAGATGCACACAGTTGGGTGGTGGGGGGGGTATCGTGGCCTGTGACATATTTATGATAGGAGAGGGAGGGGTCAACTTTGGTCGAAAAAAGCGTGACATTTTTTGAATGGCCCCTATGCTGAGCCAGCCCTCCGGGACCGATTTTTTTTACACTTTTTGGCATGTGGTGTCACTATCAATTCGCCGACATAATCACCCTGTCAAATATTAAGTCGATCGGTCAATGGGGTTAGGGGCTACGGCTACCCAAAATCCGGGGTTTCCCATTGACTTTAAATGTCGCTCTTACCACAGTGTTACGCACTAACGTGCTACACTGTGATCTAGACACACTGAGAGACTGACAAATCAATGCAGTCACAGACTCACAGTCACAGTTTACTTGACAAGTTCAACACTAGCACTCTATCCCCATCTGAAGACATGATTAACGATTATCCATACCCAATCCGATTCAATCCATGGATGAATCCAATCCATGTCCATCTCTGGTATAGCGCCAAATAGAGCAAATACTAAGTAGTGAACATTAATCTGGTATGATGGTGGTGGCCTGGCTTAGTGGCAGCGCGTTGGTCTTGATCAACGGAGCTACTCTACGTCGGGCCCGGTTAATACTTAGATGGGTGACCGTCTACGGGTTAAACCATCTTGGTATAACCAGCCACCTAGGTCAACGCAGCCTTTCATCCTTCCGGGGTCGATAAATGAGTATCGGCATATGCCGGGGTAAAGGCGTGAGAATCACCTCTGTCAGGTGGCAGGTGTGATCCCATATGACAAGTGATCTCACGAGCGCACTTGAGGTCTGGTAACGTAAATGCGCTATACAAATCGACGTATACTTTACTTTACTTTACTTTACTTAAAACCAGTAACAATATGAATACATTGTTGCAGTGGCAAGTACTGGCAAATCAGTTCTACTGTCTAACGAGATTATGTTAAACCATATGTATCAGTATGAGTAATGACTGTACCTTCATCAGTTTCGTCCATACAATCCATCACGCCATTTTGCACGCGACTCTTTTGTATGCATTGAAATATTACTTTACACTCGAATTCATCAGCATCACATGTTTTCTTTCCTAAACAATACACAAACCTCATAACTCTCAGATACCGTGCAGGCACATCAGTGGCCATATAGGCCCTACAGAAGCATACGCCTAAATGCAGGTGATTCAAATCAAATATATTTGTCAACAACGAGAAAACGTGCAAAATTATACTCAACTTTAGTTTTAATTTCAGCCTCAAAATTTGACTCAAGTATCGCCCACCCCCAGAATGCTCTGCAACAAATTTCCTCCTGAATGTCTGCAAATCTTTCTTCCTCTTAACTGTTCTATGACTGAATTTGTAATTATTGGTTTAATAATTAATAAAGCAACTTAAGAAAATAGACAACTTGTCACAATTCGATGCCACTCACTCTGCATGCAACCTTTGTTTTAATTTAGATGAATACTGTACTTTCTCCGGGATAAAGGAGGAAGCTGATTCCAGAGATAAGGTGATGCATATTGAAAAGAGCGGTTGGTGATGTGTAATAAGGAAGACACAGATGGTCGAGCAAGGGTAACAACGGATGAGGAGCAGGTAGATTAGACAGAGATCAAGTTGTGTAGGTAGTCAGGTTGGCTAGTTGTGTGGTCCCGTCTACCTCATCCTGTACTACTTGTATGTTGATTGTTGTGTGCTTGTCTCTTGCTGCTTTAATAGTGAAATAAAATCTATATATAGTGTTGTCTGGCAACCGGTTCCAAATATCAGTGGCACGACAGTTGGTTATAGACATATCACTATGAACAGGCAATGCACGAGGCTTAGCTTGTACCTTGTAAAATCAGCTAAAAATAGATACGTAAAGAACTAATATCCATTTAATCTATTAGCTTAAGAGAAAACTGCCTTTCACTAACAAAATAAATTATCTATTTTCGGCAATTATCACAGTATGAATATCACGCGTTTTTACCGCGCGATGCACTTTAGTGCAAAGCGCGGTCTTGCGATCTCATGTCGTCTGTCCGTCTGTCTGTCTGTAACGTTGGCGGAGTGTGATCACACAGGTTGGAATTCTTCGGAAATAATTTCACCATCAGTTAGCCTGAGATGTTCGCTCTCTGTAGAGTGTAGACCCAAACATTAGGGGTCTACTCCAAGGGAAATTTTGGCCCAAAGTGACCCACCCCATGTTGATTTGAGCGTCGGAGACATTCGATTGCAAATGCGGCCGAATGGTTATAGATAGCGCAACGGTCACAATGGAGAGCCTACAGAAAACCACCACCGTTCTTTCGAATGGTGCCATCACTGACCCCATACGACCTACCCTTCCCCAAAGAACGGGGTTCCATATGCCCCCAAGATACGCGAATGGCCATATCTCCGCCACGGGTGATCCGATACAATTCATGTTTGGTTCTAGAGTAGGGTTTTCAGGGTTGGCAGATCGAATGGCGCTATTTCCGGTTACATCAAATCCAAGTTGGCGACAGGCCGCCATCTTGGATAATTTCGAATGGCCATATCTCCGCAACGGCTCATTCGATTCATTTATATAGCGCGCACCGCGCGGTCATCTTTGCGATAGCACAGCGTTCTTGTATGCAATGAAATTTCCTGTCACGTATCGAACATATAAGTCCAAAGTTAGACTGCAACAATTTGGCAATTCCGAATTCTAATGCACTATGAGCGACTTATAAGGAAGTCGCCTGGGCTACCAAAAGAAGGAGCTATGCAAGGAATCAACACATCGGTGGTCTTGGTGGCAGGGACGCTTTGCAAAGCAAGAGCGACGAGCCTCAACTTGTTTAAACAGCGTCTAAAACTGTTTATTTCGCGGGTCTGCATTCATTCCTGAATGCAACGCGTGCGACAATGACATGACATTTCCGTCCGTCTCTCTGCAGTCCGTCCGTCTGTCACACACTGGTAGTGTATACAAATGGCTAAACGTCAGTTGTAAATTTTTTCACCCCCGGATAGCCGCATCATTCATTATAGTTTTCTATGTCCTGATATTTTGACAAAAATTCGGACGGGGTCACTCCAAGTTCAACGGGGGCCTCAACTACATGAGGGGTATGAAAATTTCGCGATTCTCGGCCAATACGTCGCTGTATCTTGGAAACGGTGCGAGACACAAATACAGTTACAATGGTTGAATAGCTCAAAATCGTACGTGCTCTTTCGAACCGTGTGCTCCTAGCGCACCAGCGGACACACGATCAGTTAGCGATAGCTGGCTTTCTTGTTGTTTGAACAGTCTTTTTCGCTGTCTGCACCTTAGTGGTCGTAGAAGTAATTCAGTTACTTAGGCCAGTATAAAATTGGCTGACTGTCGATTGATTCATTTGATTGTCGTTATTTTCAAAACAGTGCAGTATCTCTGTTCATACAGAGATTCGCTATAGATCAACACTTTCACGGCTCACTTATCCACACTGCATATCCGTTATACGGCTACACAGTGACAGAGCATTATGACCGATTACTTACCACACCCCTCTTCATCCTTCCCATCAATACAGTCCCTCTGACCGTCACATTTGTGCTTATTTGGTACACATACGTCTCGGGATACAAATTTCTGACAAAGAAATCTCCCACCAGAGCAGCTCGACGGGCCTGCAAACGTACACAGTAAACAGTAGCATTAGTTCATAATATTTGCGACATATTTACATCACTCATATATAAAACAACGGCTTTGGTGGTTAACTCCTATGCTCTGTCGTATAACTGCTGTCTGCATGTGCTTGCAAGTTGCTAACAAACAAGTCTTGTTATAAAACTATTTTGATAGCTACAGTAGTAGACGTCGACACATTTACAGTCCGTAAACAATATCACTGCTTAACTGAGCATCAGTCAACTTGTTAGCTTTAACTGCCATCCTAACTTATCACTTCGAGAATATCATATCTGAGAAGCACTTCATACACTGTACCTGACTGACTGATTACACTGATACAATGTAATGATCAGCTACTTGGCCTGTGGCGTTCCGCAGGGC
>Ga0209680_1000537_pt1 | contig 10750 bp, 7 predicted proteins | sample WorMetLIZISLAND1_FD_187413 | JGI IMG/M metagenome (GOLD analysis project Ga0209680, IMG submission 187413) | Marine gutless worms symbiont microbial communities from Max Planck institute for Marine Microbiology, Germany - Olavius loisae LIZARD... ... | reverse complement strand
ATTCAGTGTAATAATTTGTATTAATTTCTGTTATACGTGCCATTACTCTTACTAATAAACTTAATAAACTATTTCACACATGATAAGCTGCTATTGCATGCTCAAAATGCTGCAAAACTCCAACCAACCACTCAATAATTATTAAAAATCAGTTTACAGTAATTGTTGTCTGCAAATTTTTATCTAGTGTATGAGAGGTTTAATGTATCAAACTGAACGTGAATTTGTTCAGAACTAACAACTGAACTGTAGAGCCACTGATCGTTGGTTGTATGTGTGTAGGGCTACAGCGGGCTGAGAGCGCAGGATTTACAGGAAGCCAAGGACCAGCTGCTGGTTGAGACGTCAGACATGCTGCATGTGCCGCTGTTTACTGCTGAAGCTCTGCTGAGGAATCACGGTACACTGATTCACGTTATGATCAATGTTTGTGAATTATGATACATTGATTCACATCACTATGTATCACGGTATACTGATTCACATTATGATCATTGTGAATCATAATACACAGATTCACATTAGGGCTGTACCAAATATTCTATTCGTATTCTATTTCGTTCGGCCCGAACAGTAGGCCGAAAAGACTGTTCGTATTCTGCCGAACAGTTGTGATTAAGTTTCAACAAATATGAATAGTATAAAATGGAACCAAGCAACTTTTGTCCGTTAGTGCACTGATATCAGTGCATGTACAGCATTAGCAGAACTTTGTCCTGCCAGTCATTCGGTGTAACTGTAATGGTGGCTTACTTGACACGGGCAGCGCCTCCACGGTGCAATGGACAGACACGACTGATATGTGTCAGCATTGAGCAGCAATCAACAGTGGACTGTGGATGAATCAAATAGCGCGATGTTACCCGTCGTGCCTCATGCCCAGGAAGCTACAGGTGCAGTAAAATTTACTGCCTCCTCTCCAGAGCCCTTTGTGCAGAAGCATAACTGCTGCTTTTGTTGCATTCAACAAGGCGTTGCATCTAGTGTCTACTGTATCACTATGGACAGTCCAGTTTGGAAATGTTTCTTAGTGTGTAAAAGGGATTCAAACAAAGCAGAGTGTTAACATTGCAACAGTATTATTAGCACGTGACAGCATATATACAGAGCACGCTATATGCATGCTATCATCTCTCTGTCTGTATGACACACGGGTGGATCGGGCAAAAATGAAGTTAGGATACGGTACTGAAATTTTCACCGTATGGTAGCCCCATCCCTGTAGTTTGTGAGGGTGAGTTTCATCCAGAAATTCTGACGAGTTCTCCCTGAGCTGGGACATCAAACAAGGATGGGTGGGAAAAACAAGCGATCTGGCTTTATGCATCAATATTTTGAAAACGGTAAGAGATACATCCATAGTTACTACTAATGACTAACAGGAAGTTGCATATGCGCTTTCAGCTGGCACCAAGATCAATGACCTTGGATGACCTTGAATTGCTATAAGTTTAAATTATATAATGTTTAATTATTGAAGAAGCAGACAACTCAGAAAAATGTTTTATACGTCCTTCGAGTCAAATTTCTTAGTACTTTCCAATGAGTAACTACCTGTGCAGAAATTCCAAGTAGTTAACAAGTTACTAGGGGGTGGCTTCAGAAGCCCCTGTTCACAACGTTGTGAAAATAGTCCAATCAGCAGAGAGAGTTAATGATGGTGACTGCATGTGTAGAGTGGTCTCGGGAGATGCTGCTTGAGGCGTGGATCAGTGACGCTGTAGCCTGCTGTGAGAAGTGTGGCGTTGTCCCGCCGACAGTCGTTGTATCAGAGCGCAGACTCGAGCCCCGTGATAACGACGCCGGATCAGCTTTCTCACTTCCAGTTCCCGTACCTCAGTTTGTGGTCCGTTGCTTTTATTACATTTACCGTTCTTAGCTGCTTGTTGTCTTTCTGATTTCTTCACAGAGTGACAGGATTGGTCTAATTGGAATGAAAGTTAGTGATACAAAGAGGCTTACATTTAGTACTCATGACAAGTCAGCATTTATCGTTTGTGCTTATTGTTAACTTGAAACGTCCCCAATAGACGACATATCCTCGCCAAAGGCCCGTATTTTCACCAGCTTGAATAGAGGTGGGTGGTTGTAGTTGATGGTCACAGTCGAGACCATTGATGTAGTGTGCTTTAATGTCCAAACTACTAGGGTCTCTGACTTGTCAAGATTTAGCTGCAGACCATTCGGCAAGTACCACAGCTTGACATCCGGTGTGCACGACAGTCTGATGGGTGTGTTGTCAGCATGCATGCACTCTGACACACTGACAGTGGAGTGTGTGGAATCAACACAGTAGTAGGACCAATAACCTCCAGTCTAGCATGTAGCACATTGTGAATGTGCTTGTCAGCAAATAACCAACAGTTCTCGTGTCTGATGCTGTCCAAAATCTGCCACAACACAAAGTGAACAGCTGATGTATAAGTGTTTAGTTTACTCTGAGGGAAACTAAACACGCTATGATGCAATACGATACGATAGAAGAGTTTAATGTGGACTGAGCAGATATAGATAGATTTAGATATCAGAAATTTATATAGTGCAATATCATGCATACATCTCTGTTGTGCAAAGCTGAGTGTGGTCACTGGTCAGCTTATTCTAGCACATGTAACCAAAAAAATGTACGTAAAAAAGAAACTAAAACTAAAATAAAAAACGCCAGTGCGTACTTAGTCCGGTCCAAGTCCAAGCTGTGTGAAAGCTTTCATTGTTGACATTTCTGTGGATGGTTTGGCAGTGGTTTTGTGTTAGCTGATCACACCAGCCATTGTGTCACTGTCAGTTAATGCTGCTGGTTGGTCTGGTTGCTGCTCTTGACAATGTCATCATCCATTGCACATAAGAATCAGTCTAGCTGGTTTCAGCACTGTGCCAAGTGCCAATCATGTGATCTGCACTGCAACTGGCTCAACAGTTCTGACGTTGCCACCATCATCTGTGATGCTAGTTCTTTGTCTGCAGGCAGACTTTCCAGTTATGGTAGGTAGATTTGATTAAATGTCATGAAGGACAATTATTATCCCAAGGAGACTGAGCACTTATCCCTCGCCTAGCCAGGCAAATGCATGCAACTACATGTAGTACATTTTGCTATTCACTGTTGGGCTAAAAGTTAGTCAGAACATTTTGCAACATTTATAGATATGGATCGTGATAAAAGTGTCAAAGTAACAACAGTGATGTAAGCTGAGGCTGATATGTGTTGACAGTGTGAAATATGTGACTGTAACATACCAGCAACCGACGACGCAATTGTCATCGCCTGTGATCACCACTTCTGCCGATCATGTTGGGAAATGTATGTTCAGCTCATCTGTCATTAGCTGGCGCTTACTGTTTGATATACTGCAGACAAACTGTGTATATACAGTATGGGTGATAAGACTTTTTCAGCATATCATCGAAATGTCGACTGCTGCAAAACTATTATCCCCATTTTATCTGTGCTGTTTACGATGTGTAACTTATTGTGCCGTTAGCTGGTGTTATAAGCTGCCTTTTGCGTTTATATTTGTTGTTTTATTGCCAGTTTTGGCTATGGGACATTTTTGGTTAGTAAACAGGTGCGTGGTCACACAGCCTAAAATACCGAGACTCGTGACCTAATTAACGCTCAGTGTCCATCCACTAATCTCTCTGTCCCTCTGTCCACAAAAAGTTTCTCAGATTCGGATGAAATTTGGTATATAGATAGAGCCTAGAGATGAGTTATGCATCACCGTATACCAGATGACCCGATCTAAGGTCAAGGTCACAGATGTCTGAAATTATGTGAAAACAGCCGACTTCAAAGGTTATCTCCAATATGTGATATCCGGCGTCAGACCTCGTGACATGTTTAATCGTCATTGTGCATGCACGATATCACATGATTTGTACCCATGTTAAATCTAAGTACATATTTTAATTTCTTACTTAATTTGCCTATTCATTACTTCAGTTTGATTGGGCTATGATGAAGAATATTAGTTGTTCACATTTGGGACTTACAATGTTAAGGCAAAGTCGAGCAATATTTTCCAAGTCCAAAATTTAGGCAAATTGTGACCTGTTAGGGGGCCTGCAGATCAGGGGGCATGAAAAGTAGCGATTTTTACTGCAAAAAGGCACATGCTTGCGTGAAGATTGGTTGGGGTCTAGCCCTCGGGGCGGTGCCATAAAAAAAGTAAGAAAGTCATGCAAGGCTCCCATAGGAATGATGTGTTGCCGTTAACACCGAGTTTGAACTGCTGTTCAGCCTGTGATAACTGTTCCGTGGACTTGTCAACATGTGTGTTGCTGTTTACAAGTTCGCTGTGTGCCTGTTTACTGCCTGGTTGAAAACAATGAGTAATGCAATGGGTTTATCATTCTACGGCTGCAGTCAGCAGACATCACTGATCTGCTTACAGCTGTATAATGATTGGCGTTGGCAGGTATTTAACAGTAAAGATCACCGAGGGTCAAACTCATCATATCACGTGTCCAGGCTTCAACTGTGCCATGTTGGTTCCTGTTGACATCATTGAGAAGCTAGTGTCACGTGACATGGCTCGACGCTATCTCCAGTTTGACATCAAGGTAAACGTAGATTGATGGTAGACTGAATCAGCTTCACTCAGGTGATGTCACGCAGCATTTTAGTTTTATGTAACTATTAGTGCTGTGCAAATAGTGTTTTTTTCATTTTGAATCGAATCGAATAGTTGAGCTATTATTTGAAATTTCGAATCGAATCGAACAGTCATTTGGCAGTTGTCAATTTTGTGATCTCGGATCTGTAGAACTGACCATGGATTTCTATGTAAGACTGTGAGTTTGAATATGATGTGTGACACCACCATATGCATTTGTTGTCAGCTACAATGTATACTGTGTTGTTATGGGCTGTAAGTAACATTTTATATTTATTTTTAATTACTGTGTTATTACTGTATTGTGATTACACCGGTGCCGTCCTGTTCCGTTGGCCAGTCTGTTGTAATGCTGCAGTCACTGGGTTGCGGTGTCTGTAGGCGTTTGTTGAGAGCAATCCATCAATCAAATGGTGTCCGTCTCCAGGCTGTGGCCGTGCTGTACGCCTGCCCGACAGTGATAACGTCATGTCGCCGCTATTCCGCAGCACGTCCGGTGTCCGTAGTCCGGCCGACACGTCGCATGCTGTTGACTGTGGCAATGGTCACATCTTTTGTTGGTCTGTCTGTACTTGCTGCTTACTTCTTGTGTCTTACAGTAATTTAATACGTTTGTACGTTGCTTATTTTTATTACTGTGTATACTGTATTACTGTCATTTATAGCTTTAGTATATGTTGTCCGTCAGGTTGCCTGCTCTTCTGAGTGTTTCTGTGGTTGATTGGTGAATGTGTGATGCTATATGCAGCTAGCATGGGTCAGCTCATATCAATATCATATTGTTTTAAGCAGCTGAAGGTCACGTATCCTCAGAATTGACTTTTCTGTACCGGTTTTGCTTGATGCTTCCTTAGGCAGCACCAGAGCTACACAAGATGACTTAGCAGTTGTCTTGGAGAGAGGACCTTCACTGCCACCAGACCACATGTCTGGAATGGTTTACCACTCGTTCACTGACAGTTCAGGCGGTCAGTCAACACGTTCTTATTTGGGCAGCGAGGATACAACACAATTTTAACTGTGCCATGTCGAAATACTCTTACATACCTAGTTTAGGGTAGTTTCAAACTTATTCTGTCAATTGTTAATTTTCTTTCCCATCCAATGTGTGGCAGATATAGAGCTATTAAAGGTCGCAGAATGAGCCGTCACAGCTAGTTGATTAATTTCAAAAAATTTTGCAACTCTCCCTTTTTTCATGCGAATACTGTCGAACTTAGTGATCCTGAATTTGCTGTGATGATCCATCAGGATCAGACCATCAATACCCATTATCAGTCCCACTGCCACTCAAGACTGTGGGTTCCCCAGAGCCCAAACTTTTTTCTCACCCACAGTCTTGATACTCCAGTAATCAACTCAGATCAAATCAGCTCTGCATAAACCAGCATAACACTGTTTGACTGTCATAGTCAAACGACTGTTTCTACAGTCGGACTCCCCAGTCCCCTTATCTCAATATAAGGGTCAAAGGACTCCATCATCCTCGATGTAATTTGTACGGGATTCTCCGTCATCCGTGACTGGGCAGGGTTAGGTGGCAGAAATATGCTGTATACTGAAGGTTCTTCTAGCTAAATAACATGGTGGTTGCGCAGTTTAAGTGTGGTGTGAAATATTTGCGTGTGTAATATATCATTAGTCCGATTTCTAAACTGTTCAGATATAAAGTTGTTTTCTTAATGTACATTTATTAAAAAGTTAGCGGTGGTTGTGTGGATTGAGTAGCTTTGTGCTGAATTGTTCAGGGAATGCCTTGGTGAAGCTCACGAGCCTGCAAGCTGTGAAAATTGGAAGAACTGGCACCAGAAAATTGCCGACATTAAACCCGAAGAGTGTAAGTATTTGCTGTAATATACACTGGACTTCTGAATGTGCTGGCATGAGGTCATTTGCTGTATTAATTCTTGTAATTTTTTAAGTAGTTATTTAGTGTAGTCCCGTACAGCTGCAAATGTAACTTGATAAGTGGCAATTTTCTTAAGGAAAAGTATAGCCGCTATTTGCGTGCTCAAGTGCCAGTAAATCCTAAATAACCAACCAACCAACCATCAAGGAAAAGTAGTTTGAATTACCGACGTGTTAAAGCTTTTAGGATGTTGTACCTTATGCCTTTATATCCTGTATTTCTCGTCATGGCAGTTGGAAGACCTGTCTTTGATACATTTATGAGGACAGAAACTGTTGTAGCTGCTGGTTCAGCAGTGGTAAGGTGACTCTGTCGTGTTGGTTGCTGCAGCTGTGTTGGTGCTGTTTAGTGCATGGAACTGAGGAGGAGACGGAGAACTCGGCGAATTGTCTGTGGCTTGTGACAAACTCAAAGCCGTGTCCCAACTGCAAGTCACCGATACAGAAGAACGAGGGCTGTAATCACATGAAATGCTCCAAGGTGTGTTCTATCTCATTGATGCATCATGAGACAGTGTGTCTTCTGGATTACATCATCATGAACTAGTGTGTCTGCTGGTTGGCATAGGACTGATCGTGTCTTCATTGACGCTCTGTTCTTTCTGTTGCATTGGTTTGTACAGCGTATGTCTGTATGTGTTGCAGTGTAAGTATGACTTCTGCTGGGTCTGTCTCGAGGCGTGGAAGAAGCACAGTACGGCGACCGGCGGCTACTTCCGATGTAACCGCTACGAGGTTGTAAAGAAGGTGGAAGACAGTCACGACCAGATGAAGACTGAGGTTGCAGTTTTTTGCATGCTCTGGCTTTCATGTGGAGTCGCATTAAATATACTTTTTATCTGTCCCTTTGCTATAGCATTGCATGGGACAGATTCTAAGGTCGTTGGCATCTGTCTGTCATCGCTCCTTTGGCTGCAATTTTAAATTGAAATTGACAAAACTTTGCACAGTCGTTTGGGCCACAAAACTAAGATCGAGTTTGTTAGGGCTTAAAATCTGATAAAGTTTTCTTCTATTTTACCCCCAATTTTTGCCACTCCTAATGCATTTTCTATGGGACGGTCCTAGCACTGATATATTGACAACCATTAACTAATTTTGGCGGCTAATACCTCACACGACGCCCCTCGGTAGCCGCTAGGGGTGCATTACTGAGAAATAGCATATGTTCCCTCAACACTCCTAATGCATTTACTACGGAAATATGCTTATCTGACATATGACGAGTAATATCTCAGTATCGATGCGAGATAGAGGGTTGGTGTATAATTGACCACCTATAGGGAACCACCCACTGTGGGTCGTGTTTTCACGTGACCGATGACGTCACATGACCCCCAGCTGTTTGAGGCTTAATATCTCTTAAACCACGCGACATTGAAGGTGGTTACAATGGACCACCTGTAGGAAACTGCCCACTGTGGGTCTTTTTGGTTTTTTCAATAATGTCGTGACCCAAAATGGTGACAGTATAAACGTGTGGTAACATTTGTACATTGTTGACTAAATGTTGAAGAAAGATCGTTAAATGCAACATAAATCACGGCAGTGGGGCAGATACCTCGTTCCGTAGAACATATTTTTAGTTCATTTTAACATAAATGTTAAACATCAAACATATTGTTTTCATTTAACTACTTTTTTGTTCGTATATGTTCTGTTTATTATTAATATAAGTTTATACCTTGTTTTATGTTAGTACTATTATGTTAAATTTATTTGATAGCAGATTGAAATAAGAATAGCTTTTACAACATGGCTGTAATAAGCGTATAAAATTTGTGATGTTACCAGAAATACATTGCCGCAGCACAGATATAAATATTACATTATCTTACACGGCTTATAGTGAAGAGAACTTGCAGTAGGCATGAAGAAAACACAGATCCACCTCCTGTTAATTGTTCAGTATTCAGGTATTTTGACACTCCAGTCTGTACTCGTTAAGAATACGGTGTGCCTATGACCCATACTGTGCCTATGACACTCGGGTCTGGCCACATAAATGTTAAACGTTGAACATATTGCAAAAAACACAAACATTCTTGATAATTGTAATCACTGTTCAGTGTGACATCTGTGTAACTTTTGTGTAACTGTGTAAAAAATTTTCAGTAGTGTTTCAATCTGTTGATAATAACAGTGGAACAACGTAAGCACGTTGTGATGGACGTGGCATGTTTTGATTTCGCTAATCGTAGTTTTGAGTCTGTATGAAATCGGATCAATTGGATTTGATGAGATTTACCTCTGGAATGGGAAGCGGTTTGGCTAGACATAGTAAAAGAACAGCAAGACCATGAGACGAGATGATCTAATTGGTTAGACTGAACTTAGGAATACAACCATTGTATTACATTGTGCAGTGTGTTCATGGAGAAATGAATGTGTTGTTGTCGCAGGTCGAAATAAAGAACAGAAAGTTGCAGGAGTTAAACCGATTTGTGCATTACTATTCACGGTTCAAGAATCATGAAAACAGCTACAAGGTTCTTTGTTGTATATCTGTTATATGTGCATTTTTGATTCTAAGGTCAATGACCTTTTGGATGATGTTGAACTGCGATAAGTTAGGATTTATTGGAATTTCACGTGATTTACAGATTTGTGAGGCAACAACGGCTAAACGAATGAAGATAGACACATATTGTCTGCGACAGAATTGTAGCCCACTAAATGTACTTTTCAGCGCTGTATTATATAGATTATGTTAATGTTGCTGAGAGTTCCTGGGCTATGGGTCTACACTACAGTCAGAACACAGTGGTCAAAATGGAGATTTAACAACTTGTACGCGAAAATATCTCACAAACAGTAAGTAATACGGCCACAGTTACTGTTAACCATCAATATGGAGTTGCATATCGTAGATTTGCTGTAGATTCCTTTGGTACTGTTACTGTTACAGAAGGTTGCATGTTGTGATAATTGCTTGATGTCAGTGACGAGCAGGCTGTGGATGTGCTGATGTGCAGCTGGAAATGCTTCTGTATGACACGGCCAAAGACAAGATGTTAGTGTTGGCACGCGCCGTGTCCGAGAGGTACGAGGCGGCCGCACACGAGACCAAATTTATACAAGACGCCATAACACAGCTGCTCAAAGCACGTCATGTGCTCAAGTGCTCTTATGTATATGGCTATTACCTCGACGAAACTGGCTACAAGAAACCCATCTTTGAGTTCATGCAGGTCGGCTAATGACTTGTTCGTACTGTATATGGTGTGAAGTTGACATGACTTTCTTGATGTGAATCCGCTTTGATGTGACTTTCACTGAAACTGTATTTGCAGCTGTACATGGAAAGGAATTCTGAAGATTTGTGATTGTTTTTTTCACGTTATTAGTTGCACCAAACCATGTCTCTTGGGAGCTTTAAATTTTATAAAATATCAGAATTTTAAAAATAAGAAATATGTGAAAAGATCTGTGCAGGAGTATCATTTTTTTGGTAGAAAAATGTGTCAGTGTAGACAGTTGTAGACAGTTGCAAATACCCTAAGACGTGAAAACTAGCCTTTAAGATGGACAGTTATGCATATATAGAGAAAAGGCCTTTTGCAAGTTTCTGTATAATTGCATGAGTGTAGGTGTGTCACATAATTATGATCACCTCTGCTAATTTTTGGAGTTACAGGGTTTTTTGCTCAGTGGCGGAGGGGCTTGTTTATTGACTTGCATTTGGTGACTTTAACTTCTGACTTAGCCTTTCGCTGAGTGAAACCTTAAGCTGAACGCTAAAGTCCGGACTTAGACCAAAGTTCAACTTAACTTCGGTCTAAGTCTGTACTTAGACTGTAAATTTGGTCTAAGTCTTTAGCTCAGCGAAATCACTTTATACTTTTTGACTTAAGTCTTTTCTTAGACCGAACTTTAGCTCAGCGAAAGGCTGAGCGAAAGGCTATGTCAAAAGTTAGTCACTCATTGTCCTTACAACAGCATGTTTTACTTGCTTACTAATTATTATTATTATTATTATTATTAATGACATTTATAGGGCGCAAACTTCGCCACGCAGCAAATGCGCCAAGTCAGCCGTTGCACGACTACAGTTATCCTAGAACAGGTGCATTTTCAGTCGTTTCCTGAACGCCGGCAGTGAAACATCCAGCAGACGGAGGCCGGCCGGAAGACCGCCCCACACGACCGGCCCGCGAACGGCAAAACCACGGCCCCCGCAGCCCGCCCCGCACGCGGAACAGCGAGCCGACCGGACCCAGCAGAGC
>Ga0209680_1000536_pt1 | contig 10764 bp, 8 predicted proteins | sample WorMetLIZISLAND1_FD_187413 | JGI IMG/M metagenome (GOLD analysis project Ga0209680, IMG submission 187413) | Marine gutless worms symbiont microbial communities from Max Planck institute for Marine Microbiology, Germany - Olavius loisae LIZARD... ... | reverse complement strand
GACTGACACTCCTGCCATGTCACTGTAACGGCCCAGCCTGCAGCCAGCCAGCTGGTATAAGCAGCACACCACAGCAAAAGTGTAGGCAGTTTTAGAAAATGTCATTATTTTCGTAGTGACGACCCCTATAAACATAAAACCCACATTGTCCTGCACATGGTGGTTACGCGTCTGTGTGCAAAATTTCGCCGTCGTACGACGCGGCGTTTAGGAGATGGGCCACCGAGAAAGTAAACAAACTCGATTATTTAGCAGATTATGCGTTTAGGATGAATGTTATGGAAGAGATCTCCGAGATCAGAAACTGTATACAAATTTTGGCGAATGATATCTAAGTCGACATAACTGCTCTACAGTTAACAGAGAATTGCAAGGCATACATATTGGGGATCTTCGTCCTGTAGGAGGTAAGAGTGTGTTAAATACATATGACCTATTCTAAGATCTACAGTCATCACGTGCAAAAATAAGACAAAAATTACATGAAATTTTGTCAAATCTACTGCAGGTTGCTGCTCGAGTGTCTTGTTAGGAAGAACGCCAGCATAACGAATGCAATAAAGACTCCCAACATCATTCTTCACCGTTACAGCCATGCTTATAGAGTCTTGCGAGCCATATATTGCAGGTTAAAAACTCAGTTACGGTTATCAAGTGTAATTTATGAACCACAATACTGAAAACCAGAATGACTTCAAACTCGGTAAACTAGCAGCAATGAACAGTTCTGAGTTATCTTTGCCATATATAACTAGAACATGCACTGTCGTGTGTTTTACATTTACACAAATTTACACTGAGAAGCCGAGACAATATGTATGTAGTTAAACGTTCATAGAGTTGAAATTCCTAAAAATACAACACCCTTCAAGTTACAGAGAAGTTTGTACTATAAAAGTGGGCAATATAAGCTATCATGGCTTACGTTTGCTTCAGATAGTAAAATCATGCACGTGCGCTTGCACGCAACATCAAACAATAATTACAATTCATGTGGAGCATGAATGAATATGCATAAACAACTGCAACACTTCAATGCAATGTCAACAACGTTTATGACAACTGTTCACTAAACCAGTTGCTAAAAGTCGTCTGGTTTATACAATCAAATTCATATGCTATCCATTCAATAAATCAGTTGCTTTTGGTGCAGCTAAGATTAAGGTGTCGGGTCAAAACCCCAGAGGCAGCCATGCTCAGCCCCACGACCAACATCAGTAGCTGTTCAATCATTACAATTACCAAACTCTGCCGAACTAAAAACAACAAATTAAAACGCACAGAATTATGGACATCATGTTCACAATAACGAAAAGTTACGAGTGACGAGGATATGTTATTGCTCACACCTACTGCACTGGTAATGTGATGCAACATAAACAAGTGAACAGTACAAATGCACCTGTCTGGCACAGAACGTGACTAATAATGTCTATCTACATTGTCAATTGACTTTAGCTATCAACTCGTCACATATTGCGGTCAGCTCCCGATTCTCCTTCGTCTAAAACACACAAGTCATATTCTGTCACAGAGGTTGACTACAGACTGCACCGATTGCAAGACATAATGTTACTACTGTCACTGTATAGGGCGTGCCAAAAAAGTAACCCCCTAGGAAAAATTTTATATCTCTGAAATTGTAGCAGATATATTTACCAAATTTGCAGAGTCACATATGGGGTTTCGATTGACACCAATATCGATGACCTTGGATGACCTTGAACTCCATAAGTTTGAATTTTTAGTGAATTTCTCGGGATTTCGCGGATTTTGGACGCAATAGCAGTTAAATGCATGAAGATAGGCCAGTATTGTCAGCGACAACGTTGTAGGCACGTCGAATTGGAGCAATTTTGGCAGGCTTTCGCGTCGCGCTGGTTTGTCAGCGACAGCTGGGCTTTCTTGTTAAAATAACAAATACGGTTCAACAGATACAACAGTTTAAACTTTAAAGTTCATTTTTTCAAGTGAACATGCAGTCGTGGCCTGAATATTCAGTAAGTCTTATGTAATAACGAATCAAACTTTGCGCAACTTTTTCGGCAACACTTCAGACACTTCAGTAATGAATGTCAGCTGCCCTCTCGGTATTTAAACCAAGTGTTCAAAGCGTCGGCCAGCTGCAGCAACACAAAATCGAAGTCTCTTCTGAAATCACGAGGTTGCCTTTTCAATGAACTCCTGCGGCAAATCATTCCATACTGAAGCAAGGCAGTCTTCAGCTCGGCAATGTTGGTTGGTTTTGGCGTATGTAGCATCCCACTAATGCACCTCACATGATAATCCAACGGATTGAGATCTGGAGACTTAAATGTCAGCGAGGTTATTTCTAAGTCAGAATAGCAGTTTAGTTAATTGTTCACTTTGAAAAATGCACATTTAAGTCCAATTAATTATAATTTTGGAACACAAGCAAATATTGCAATGAAATGTGCAGAATATGTGTTCTGAATCTTCCTCTTTTAAGCACTGTTAATTTGGAGAAAAAATTTACTACAGTTCCAGAGATATCGAATTTTCCTAGGGGGTTACTTTTTTGGCGCGCTCCGCGCTCTGTATATCATCATCATCACTTCTGGCTGGGATGCATCACTAGAGTGTGCGTAGAGACGGTGGTAAGCTGAGTGGCTGTTAGCTGGCTGGCACTACGGCAACCACCCATGTCACATGTGTTGCTGATGGGTGAATGCCCTCGAGAATGGACAAGAGGGTAGCATCGGATAATGAACATGCCACAGACAAACAGTGTCTAGGAAAAGAAAAACTCCATCTCAAACCTGGAAGACTGTATGTCATCAGCACTATATTTGACACCAGGGACAAGGCCATCAGTTTACCCTGCACACGTGTGGCAAGCTAACAAAGGAATTTATAGCCTAGGAGACTTCTATAACCTCATCATTATGCTAGTACTGCTCTGACACTATGGACTGCGAAAAATACATCCAGGCTCTAAAATGGCTTCAGAAATGCCAAACTGGAGCTGTCAAGACCTAACCAAGACAGGAAGCAAATTGTTAAAAACTTAAAATGCACTAAAATTATGCAACATTCTATTCAGTTGTCAACAATAATGAAACAATAAATGCAGAGCTGAGAGAAGATGAACCTGCCTTCTGTTCAATGGTTTGCTCCAAGCTCTGAACCTGCATTTCTGCTTTGCGAGCGGCAGCCTGCAGCCGTGCCACCTCCGACTCACTGGAACGTTTCACTTTGACTATCTCTTCATTTGCGCTGTAGACATTCATTCAAGCCACATTGTGTACATCACAAAAAGCTCGCTTATCACAGAAAGACTTGCACGGTACCATACACAGCGCACAACAAAACCTGTATGAAAGTTTAGCAGTTACACAGAGAAATAAAAGTGATTTTATTTTTGCAAACTAAAATACTCTGCTCTCTAACGTCATAACTGCACAATTCGACAGGCCATCTTCCAAGAAACTGACAGTTAGCATGTACGTCCAGTCACCTACAAGTTCCACTAAAAACTGACAGGACTACTAGGTTGCAAAAAATCGAAATATTTAGCTCGCTTAAAGGGACACTCCAGTGCAGATTAACATACACTTTTGACTCTTTCATTACAAAGTAATAACCAGAAATAATTTTCATGTACAAATAAATTGGTACGCTAATATTTTTACACTTAGGGAGCTAGAAATTTAAAGTATTCTAATGATGCTGGAAAATCCAGAACTAAGCATCAAATTTTGATACTTACTAAAAACAGCACACAGCCAGGGTTTTTTTACAGTAACGTAACTATACACTATACAGCATATACCATAACCACGTGGGGCAACGGTCTAATACAGCAAGACAGCACAGTAATTAGAACAATGCAGTAACAAATACACTGCAACATCTGAAAGGCAAATAAGACGAGTTCGCAAATCATGAGTAAACAAAAATCAACAAGTAAATAAATATGTAACAATTCTTAAACAAACTCGTTCAACTTGTCTTCAGCCTGCTTCTTCAGCTGCTGAAACCTCTCATCCATTTGTTTCAACTTTGACTGATAGTCGGCCACACACTTCTTGAGAATGTCCTCATTCTGCAATACACACAAACAACTCAGACAATCCACAGCGTTTACTGCTGGTGTGACAGACACTCGTCTGAAACTGTAAAACATGGCCAGTTGAATCAAAAACAGAAAGTGCAGCAAGTGTTCGAAGTTTCAGGTAACAAGAAACACAGGTACTGCAAAACCCTTGATTTTCATGTACCCTTTATTGCACGAAGTGAAGAAAAAAAGCAAAAATTAAGGGCATTAAATTAACCTGTATCCTGCAGTGATAATAAGAACTTGCAGTATGCCAACACTAAACCACCACCAGCAGTATGTTGTTGACCATATTTTGGCCTTGCTCTATGCAGTACAATAAAGTTTACATGTACATAATGGAAGACAAAATGGAAATTTCTTTTATTAAAGACTTTTACTTGCAATGTCTGATTGAATACAATTACTGTACTTTTTGTGAAGTTTTAAGTCACGAAAATAAAAACACAAAAATAAAATAAAATTATATACAAAAAATTACAAAATTTAAGGGCAGTGAATTAAAGAGGTTTTTGCAGTATCTGGTGGTTGTTGTATTTGTTGATCTGTTTCACTGGGAAATAAGGAGCCATCAATGTTGTCATAAACGATTCAGCATTTCTCATCTTTTATTAATTTTGTGCAAATTCAAGCATTAAGAAGCTACAGTTGTTTTACAACACAGACTACAAACTGCAGAAAATGACATCAACAGTCTGTACTACAGTCATGTTACTGACACCGAATAAGCAACAGCAAAAAACCAGTCTAAATTAACCAGTAATGTGTACAGAAAACACTTGTCATAGGAATGTAGTGATGACAAGGTGCTCTGTTATTAATGATACATCAGAGTTTCAGAAGATCAAACAGCTACCCACTCCAAACACCAGCAGCTGCAGCTATTAAAGCATGACGATTCATAGTTCAAATCAATTCATTTTATTCAGTAAATCAGCCTTTCGATTCACCAGTTGTACTGCAGTTTTTCTTGCTTACTAATTGTAGTTTCAGCTAAAAATATGCAGCTAAAAATAAGGTGGTGTAGTCATTTGCATAAAACGTGAATCACATGAACGCATTAGCACTAGCACTAAAACATGACAAAACAGTTATGCAGGCTGTAAAAATATTAGACGTAACTTGTAAATATTTGACTATCGGAGTATAAGCGTCCATTTTTATATACCATCAAAGTGAAGTTTAAAATTCTTCCTGAATTGGAAAGCCACATTTTATCCAGTCTCTGTAGACAGCTGTAAATGACAAGCTGTGACCAATGACAGTTGCCTACAAACTACATCTCAGATGCAAACCTTTTTCATGGCTTCGACAACTGACTTGGTTTTCTCGTACCGCCGATGAAGATCAGAAAATGCCGTCTCGACCGACTGTAGATCTTCCAGAGCCTGCACAGCAGAATCGCTGATAAATCAAACTTGCATCTCAGAAACATCTAAAGTTTGTCAGTATACAGAAATACAGATAACATGTCAAAATCATATTCGGCAATGACATGAAATGTTATTGGGAAAAACAACTGCCAGATTAGCATACATTTTCTAAATATCCCAAGTCTGCTAAAAAAACTAAAGCCGTTTACAATAAGAGATTCACAAAATACACAACAATAAGGTTGGGACTGAGTAAGGTTTAATGTCCCATTCAACACATCAAAGGTTATTGTGGAGACAGTATTTCTTCAGATCTGATGTGATGACCCAACCAATAGTATCATAGCACTGAAAGAAAGTGGTTAGTCATCCAGACAGCTCTCAATTTTGCTAGGATCACCACCATGAGTGACTGAGTAGATTCTTAATGGTATATCAGCACAATTAGGCTATACAATGTCACTGATGCTGGTTCATGCTGAAAAATAGAGGACAAAAGACCAACCCAACCAAACCCAAGTAAACAACGCCAAACCAACACTATACCCTGGTTTAGTTGCCTCTAACAACACTCAGCCAGGATATACCACAATGTCCCCGAGCCCACAGTCCTCACCATGTTAAATCTAAGTGCCAATAAACCCAGTGACATGAAGCAATGTCTGGTAGACCAAACCTGTGAGCTGCTCAATTAAGTGTGCTATGCTACTACTAGAGAGCAGATTCTGGCAATATCCCCGTTAAACGTGACCAAATCAGAGCTCATATGTGGCCAAATGGAGTTTGAATGGTCACAAAAATACATAACAAGCACAAGACATCAAACTGCTCACCTGATCACGTTCCTTAGCCAGCTCCTGTTTTGTAGAGTCTCGGTCGGCTACAAACATAATTCATAAACAGTGTTATTAATGTTGCAAATTCACTAACAAAACAGCCGTGATACCAGACGAGGCAACGGAGACCAAACAATGTGATAAACTGCAGCACAGAGCACAAGCAACATGGAACATTTAGTTTACTGCAAATAAACATTCAGTTTCGAAAATTTCAAACAAAGTGGAAACAGACCATGAGCTCATCTGGTACTCACAGCATGTAGGCCTGCTTGTTTTTCAGTCCACCTGAAAAATGTTTACGACTGATGGAAGGTGAGCAATGGTGTATTGACAGGAACTGAAAATATGAAGCTAAACAGAAACTGCTAATGTAACCAAACGGAACACACTGGCTACAATATTCACACTTAATGACAACAACAGTTTGTCTGTAGACCATGCAGGATCAAGCAGGGACACAACAGACAGACACCTCACACCCAGGGACTAGTAGGGAACATCTGTGTCTCACTGGACGCAAGTGATCAAGGCAAAGACATAGAATAAATTGTTGTTCTGTTACACTGTCAACACTGTCACAGCGCCGTTGTTCAGCTCCGTAGAACAGCTGCAGTGCATATACACTGTGTCTGTGCCGAATGTCATCAAAATTGATCCTTATAATTTTGAGCTATACCATTTCAAAGTTGGTGCATTTTAGACACAGAGTATAGTGGGATTTAAGTAACCTGGCCTCTGGGCTCTGGGTCCCCATGACGGGTGGTTCAACGACCTCTGTAGCCCTGATAAATGCACGCTTTCAAATTTAGTAGCAGTAGGTTTTTGTGTGGAAATACTGGATGTTGCAAAAATATCAATTCTGGGGTCATACGCCTCAGTTTAAGGAGTTGGTTGACCTCTAAAATTCTATTCCTGTGCACATTCAGGTGGATTTCACCCCTAGAAACCTTCCTCTGGTGCTCATGTTATTGTGCCACTTTTTGTAGCTCAGCTGTTAACATCATCTGTGGGCAAACTTTAGACAGCCATTCTGGGTGACCAGTTTTAGCTACTAACTATATCTACCAGCATGCAAAGTTTTATCAAAACCATCTAGAACTTTTAAACTAATCCTGCAAACAAATGAACACATACGTAGACATACACATTGAAAACATATTTTCTTACAACAAAGAATTCACTGGGGGATAAGGAAATCAACCACAACACACAAAACAAGCATTAGCAGGTTAACAAATGAACCGATCAAATACGGTCAGCAACTGCCTGCGTTCATTCAGTTTTCTGTTCTATCAACTTCTTGCAGTGACCGTGTTAGTTATGGCTGTTGACGGGCAACTGAGTCCCACTGGTGTATAAGCTAGAACCAATCAAGGGCAAAGAACGCATCATTGCCATTAACGCATAGTCAGCGAGGACCTTAGTTCGGCCCAGAATGGCTACGCGCAACAGCAGACACCATAAGTCAGCCGGTGAGTTGCTGTCTAAGCATGGACAGGATTCTGTCATCGCCGCAGCATAAACAGTTAAGACATCTCGGACATTAGAGAATTGATGCTCAGTAGTCACATTTGGTAACCTCACACAGTCAATGTGGGCTAAAATGTCTGACTTCACACCGTGCTCCCTTCCCCGACCACAGTCACCACAACTACACAGCTTCCACTACTTCTACGCAAATGCCAGTCTCTTCGGGGCACCGAGCCTGTTGAGTCAGCTTGTCATTATAATGAGAACACTGATGAGATTAACAGATACAGTCACAGGTGTGGCATTCCAAAGACTCATGCAAACATGCATAACTTCATCAGTTCTAACATGACATACTGTTGTCAGCTGAGTCAGGAAATCGTATCAGGTTGAAGTCTACAATTTGTACCAGTAAATGTTAACCGAGCATTCGACGCAGATATCCATAACAGCAACAGTAACTTCACTACTGTTTAAACACCTCTATTAAGTAGTTAAGTAAGTAAATAAATAATATCTAATCACAAAACATTACAATACAGCTTCATGAACAGTACAGTATCTGACAGTGTGTGACACTCACCAATGAGGTTCTGTATAGTGCTCTCGTATTCATGCATAACACCCCTAAACAGAATACAACAATATCCACAAGTGCAATGGAACAGATAACATGTACTATTAAATTAAACAGATTTGCATGTACAAATCCAAATATTTTATAGATTTAGAAACATCATTATTCACACTGCGTGAAGATATTAATATGACATGAGTATAGACCCAAATATATGACATTGAATATGACTGGAAATGCTGAGCTAGGTATATTGCGGCAATACTTTCACGTCATAAATAAATATTACGTGAAAAAGTGTTCAGCATCAAATGTTTTGAACCGGTATGCAACCAGTATCGTGGCTGATAAGTGCTAATTAGGATTAGTGTTCTTCAACTGAAATAAGTATCAGTCATAGAATAATAAACGAATGCCCACGTTCATGTAACCAAGGCAATTACTGCTAAGCTATTGCAGCGGTTGTTGGCACAAACAGATTCATGAGACTATAGAGTACAGTGAGCTCTGCAACAACCTTCAGATGCTCATGTTTAACACAAGGTTTAATTTCAAGAACACACTTGCTGCAGTAGTCCAGCCAGCTGCAATTCCACGTATTCTTGACACGAAGCTAACATCCACTGTCAAATGAGCCAGCAGACTGTAACAGGACGCCAGACATCTTGACCAGAATGTCAATTCTCCATGTCACTTGAAATAATGCAGTCGAAGTCGATTTCTATTTATATGCCATGTTAAAAGCAACGTTCATTTTGATTTCAGTTTCAGTTTATGACACAATTATACAATGAAACAAGAACACAACTGTTATGACAAAATACAGAGTAAAATGTAAATATAGCAAACACACTTCATGTCTTGATGTGACTTCTGCAATCGTATGACATTCTCTTCACTCTGCAGTTTCTCCGCTGACAACTCGGCACATTTACGTTTCTGTTCTTCAAGCTTGCTCGTCAAATCTCGCGTCTTTGTCATTAACTCGGAATCCTTGTCCTTCAGCAGCTGGTCAACGTCGGCCTGGCTAAACTGCAGCACCTGTGTGCATCAACACAGCAACATACCATTCGGCCACTGACCAAACCAAAGCAAATTCCACTGACTTTTCCGATGACTCCAACACACTTAAGTTACTACTCACTGATAATGACATGGCATCAAGTAAGGCTCATGCTTCAATAAATGCAACAAAAATGGAGTAAAAATAATATGTGGAAATTGAAGATAACTAGTCGCAAGTTAACTTGAGTAGATAATTCTTCATTTTTTTATGCCAGGCACAACTAGGACCTAGAATTTATGAATGTGCGACTGTGCGTTAATTTTTTAATTGGGATTAATTTTTAACGCGTTAATTTGACAGCCCCATTACTAAATGGCAAACAAGTGAAAATGGTTTGCACTTTAATGGGTATATCCAGACATAAACGCAGCTGATAATTTATGTCAACATTCACACGTGTATTCGTGTGTAATTAAGGCAGGAAAATTAAACACAAAAAACAACAGCACAAACTAAGGACTTTTAAAGATTAAAAGATTACAATTTAATTAATGTCAATTAATACCTGAAGGATATCATCGCCATTTGCTGTATTTGAGCCTGATACTGCAGCAGAGGATCCAGCTGTTTTCTGTTCATTCACACAACAATAAACAATCATTTGATGCCACTGAAACTTACCCTGGAATCTCGTCTGAGATGCAACAATCTGTCATAGATTGCAGGCTTGAACATGAGGTGCATTACAGGATAGGGACATGACAAATTTACAATTTTTTTCCTGCTAATAACTGTACAGGATTATCAAAAAATTTTGTCACTTCCTCCCCCCCAACACACAGACAGGACTATTCTATGCTTCATACCCACCCCGTGTGCGTGTGTCTACTCAGGATCAAGTTGTCAAGATACAGCCTTTAGACACAGAACAAATAAACCATACATAGGAACTGTAGTTCAAAGTTTTCACCTCAAAATTGGTGCGATTACCCACGTAGAAAAGGGGGAACATGACTATGCAAGTTCTAACTCCCAGAGAATGAGGGTCAACATGTACCAAACTCTTCATCTACTGTGTGAAAGCTAACAGCATTTGAACTGCACTAGTCACATTTGGCATGTTGCCTTTTCACTGCTCTCAAAATGCACCAGTAACTTCTACTGTGGCCTTTTCAACACCTACGAGAAGTTTGTTCAGTAAGTACAAGCATTTCAACTGCACCGTATTTCAAATCTGCAGACTATCAATCCAAGGCACTGAACAGATTTTTGCAGTAGGGCAATTCCACGCCAGGTGGTCCATCATAGCAAAAAATCAAACCAATATTTGTTCATCTTCAGCAGTGAATTGTAAAAGTACAACATTTGCAGTGTTCTTAGTAAGGTTACGAGGACTGAAAAATGACAAAAAAATGTTTTTT
>Ga0209680_1000535_pt1 | contig 10790 bp, 7 predicted proteins | sample WorMetLIZISLAND1_FD_187413 | JGI IMG/M metagenome (GOLD analysis project Ga0209680, IMG submission 187413) | Marine gutless worms symbiont microbial communities from Max Planck institute for Marine Microbiology, Germany - Olavius loisae LIZARD... ... | reverse complement strand
GCGCTGCGGTTCGCGCTCGCTATCGGACTAACCAGGGATTACCGCCGTGATGCAAAGGCGAAGAAGGATGTAATCGACCCGGCCGGGGATGCGCACTCCGTCAAGTCCGGGCGGAAGAAGTGGCAGACAAATCTGTTGAATTCGCAACGTATAAAATTACCTAAGAATACCGCCTATCATTCCTCGTCTCCATACTTTCCGATACCAGTAAAGGATAAAATCATAAACAAACAGAAAGAAGATCATCTGATCAATTAATTCTTTATAACGCTAAGTACGACTTATCAACAAGTCCAGAACAATTTCCAGCATGGTCATCTTTGATGTCGCTGTGCTCATTCTAGTTCTGGTCATTTTCCAGACTTGAGAGAGACCATGTTGGGAGGTGACAAATCCTGGAGGATGGATTACCAGATAGAACAGATAATGGTCCTCTGTCTTAAAGAGACAAAACACTGAAAACCGAATTGACACGGAATATGGTGAGAGCTAAGGGTTAGGTAAAGATATAACTTGCTATGAAGTGGCAGGGGCGTGTGGTCAAAGATCGTGCCTACCATGACACTGAACGAAGTCTTACAGTTGTAGCAGCTATGGCGATGTTGATTACGGCGGTCTTAGTAGAACCATAGTTAAGGGCAGGTTGGTTAGCTGCCTCAGCGGGCTTGCTCAAAATGCTGAACGATACAATCTTCTTGCGATAGAACCCAAATATGGCCAGTGCAGAGAAGAATGTCGTGACCCTGAACTAGAAAATCCCGTTTTTTTTAACCATGCACTCAACATGCGGTGACAGACCCCATGAGCCTGTTCGATTCCGCGCATGCTCGGTCGTTCTTGATAAGCTTTTATAATGAGCTCTCTTTCTTCCTCCGTATAGCACCTTCGAGGTTCAAGTATGCTGTAAGCACCACAGGTTCCACAATGATATTGTGGATTGCCGTACCTCTTTGTACCATTTTTAACAATTTATTTGCTGTGACATTACGGCAAGATAGCAAAAACCGTAGAAGTTTGAACGATTACGAATAAGCTACTTTACTCTATCACCTCTGAAATACACCACTACAGCTAGGCTCCCTGTCTCACATGAGTACCCCTCAGTAACAATGCTCCTCAGCGGGAAACTGGCCGTCGCGCACCTCTCTGCGGAAGCTAGTCAGGGCGACCCGGGTCACGCCCCCTACGTCCACATAAGACTTGGCGAACTTGGGCGTGAAGTCAGAGAAGAGTCGGAGTATGTCGTGTATGACCAGCACTTGGCCGTCGCAGATGGGCCCGGCACCGATACCGATCGTGGGGATATCCAGTTCGCGGGTAATACGCGCTCCGAGGTGGGCCGGAATGCCTTCGAGGACTACCGCAAAGGCTCCGCCTTCCTGGACCGCGACCGCATCCCGTAATACTTGTTCGGCGGTCTCCTGGGTCTGCCCCTGGACCTTGAATCCACCGAAGGCGTGAATGCTCTGAGGCGTCAGGCCCACATGTCCCATGACTGGGATTTGGCAGTCTACAAGGGCCCGGATCTCCTCACGGACCCGCACCCCTCCTTCGAGCTTCACCGCTTCGGCGCCGGCCTCACGGATCAGGCGTCCGGCATTGCCGATAGTATCCTGGACGGACACGCCGGCAGCCAGGAACGGCAGATCCGCTACCACCAGGGCCTTGGGCCGCGCCCGGGCGACGGCGGCGGTGTGGTGCACCATGTCGTCCATGGTTACCCGCGTCGTATCTGGGTATCCCAGCACCACCATCCCGAGACTGTCACCGACCAGTACGATATCAATATTGGCGCTGTCCACTAGCTTTGCCGTAGTGTAGTCGTAGGCCGTAACTGAAACGATCTTCTCACCCCGCTTGCGGGAGAGAATATCCGTCGCCACAACCTTCTTGCGCTTGTCTACAGTCGATCCGTAGCTTGCGCCGGTAGCGCCCATAGCTCGATTCCTCAAATTGCTGTCGGCGGCGACGATGATATACGAAATGCCTACCACCGACGCAACCAAGATCAAACCGATTTTCAATCGCCAGCCATGCTAGGATGCGGTGAGTGGAACGAACCGCATCGTCGGATGTCGGCAGTCGGCGACTGATTTCTGCCCTCCTATACATGCCACCATGGCCTGCCTGTAGTAGGCGGACCAGTCCGCCGAACTCGTGTTTTCGGGAAGGTTTCTGGCCCTGTTTGGCTTGGGCTATGGTTACCTTCCCGCATGCAGCTGAGCGGCTTGTAGGGTGTTCTCCAGCAGACTTGCGATCGTCATGGGGCCGACCCCACCGGGGACGGGGGTGATCCAGGCCGCGCGCTTACTCACGCCTGCGAAGTCCAGGTCCCCCACCAATTTACCTTCATCAACGCGGTTGATGCCCACATCGATGGCCACTGCGCCCTCCTTGACCCATTCCCCCAGAACGAACCTGGGTTGGCCCACGGCGGTTATCAATAGGTCGGCGCTGCGGGTCTTGGCGGCTAGATCTTTGGTGTAGTAATGGCAGATTGTAACGGTGCAGTGGGCGGCCAGTAGCTCCAGGGCCATTGGTCGGCCTACAATACTAGACTCACCGATGATCATGGCGTCTAGCCCTGCGAGCTTGCATCCAGTATGCTCCAGCATGATCATGATGCCTTTGGGGGTGCAGGGACGCAGTACCGGCATGCGCAGCGCTAGTCTGCCGATGTTGTAGGGATGGAAGCCGTCGACGTCCTTGGTGGGCAGGATGCGCTCGATCACCGCCTCCGCGTCGATCTTGTCCGGTAACGGGAGTTGGATCAGGATGCCGTCGATCCGAGCATCGGCATTGAGCGTATCGATCAACTCCAGGAGTTGTTCTTGAGAGCTAGTGGGGGGTAGCTCGTGCAGCTCCGAGTGGAAACCGACTTCCACGCAGGCGTTACGCTTGTTGCGGACATAGACTAGGGATGCGGGATCCTCGCCTGAGAGCACTACGGCCAAGCCGGGCCGGCGGCCGCCATCGGCAAGTAAGGCATCGACTTTTGCTTTGACCTCGGTGCGGATGCCTACAGAAATGGCCTTGCCGTCGAGGATGCGTGCACTCATGGGCTCCTGAACCTAACTCTATAATTAATCGCTGCCGAAATTCCTCATCATAGTCGCGACGCGGGCTTTTGCAAGACACGTTAGGCGTTCCAAGCAGACAGAGCTGGTTTGACGGAAGCGAAATAGCTGAGTACCATTTTCCAGCTTACGTGACAGGATTTCGTTCCGAAAGCAGCGGGGTATGGCGCAGTCTGGTAGCGCACCTGCTTTGGGAGCAGGATGTCGGGGGTTCGAATCCCTCTACCCCGACCACTGGCAAAGCATGCTTCGCAGACCTCATAAGGACCTGTCTAGCTTATGCGTTCGGAGCGAGGGAGCAAGAGGTAGGAAGATTAAGATTTTCCGCTCGATTGAGGCGGTGGTGTGCCTTTTAACCTGCTTTCAGTGATAGCGAGCGGGAAGTCTGACCGGCTGTCTCGATTCCGCACCGCCTCGATTCTGCGGGAGAACGGCCGTATACCGGACAAGTTCTGAGCCTCGGTAGCTCAGGCGGATAGAGCAAGAGCCTTCTAAGCTCTGGGTCGGGGGTTCGAGTCCCTCCCGGGGTGCCAGGTGAGTCGGGTAAGGCAGGTAGGATACGCCGAATTTTCGGCGTTTTTCGGCGTGACTCAGGTGTGTAAAGGCATCTTGTCCGGAGTGGATAAAGGCAACCGAAGTACATGCACGGGCGGGAAGTCCAAGTGGTTGAGCCTTAGAGATTGCACTAAAAACTAACCTGTTGATTTTTTAGTTAAGAGGATCTAGCGGATTTCGTCTGGCTCCCGCGCTCTGGCGTGGAAGTAAGTCTTGATACCCCAGCATCACCAAGTCTGGCTCACTGGAGCGGCCAAGGTGATGTTCCCGCGCTGACGAGTAAAACCGCTTAAGTTTAGTTCTTAATATACAATCTCTAGAGCGGGAAAGAGCGGGAAATTGTGCTGGGAAGAGTAGCGATAGTCATTCCCAATGGTGGACGTAGCTCAGTTTGGTAGAGCACAGGATTGTGGCTCCTGTGGCCGTGGGTTCGATCCCCATCGTCCACCCCAACGCGCTTTAATGCGCCCCTCCTCAATGCATCCCGGCAAGAGAGGGTCTTGAAAAATTCATTCCAGAGATTTGCTCATAAAACTCGGTTTCCAGTACTATTATGTAGGGATGCAAATCTGCATTCCCGCCCATTCCCGCCAAGGGCCGTTAGCTCAGCTGGTAGAGCAGTGGACTCTTAATCCATTGGTCGTAGGTTCGAATCCTACACGGCCCACTAAATGAAAGCAAAAGGTTGGGCGGAAGCCTAACCCCTTATTTCTATGCCTATGGCGCACTGAAAGTATTATCTTTTTCTGATAGCGGTGGGATGAAACTGCCATATTTAACACTAAACTCGGTACCAAAATGGGGTTAGGAGCAGTCTATGCGGCCTAATATGGAGAGATTGTGTCACCCTGCCCTCCACTCCGGAACTTCAGCAGTACTTTCACAGTATCGTCGGCGTGGGAACGGAAAAATCAATAAGTGGGTTCTTGGATAGTCCCTTAGTAAACGTGGATCAGGCGCCCGCCTTAACCACTCTCGGAGTCCCTTTTCTCCTTTGTAGCCGCTCACCCCACCCCGCCATTCCGGTGGCGAAAACAGCGGGAGGCTGAACGGTTACTCTTCTTTCGCATGCTCAAGGTTCAGCGCCAGCAGCCGTGCCAGAATTTTGTCGTCAGCATGCTGCTTCTTCAGCGGCCTTCTCGGCTGCCGCGTCCACCGGTAGAATGTGATCCAGGTAGCCCACTACCACCTCCGGCCCACCGCTTGATTAGCTGCCCCGGATTCAGCCAGTTCTCGCGATGCTGGTTGAAGGTCTGGGCCCCGGTGATGGCCTTGGCGTGCGGATTGTCGTACTGCATGGGATCCAGATTGGGTGTCAGGCCCGTGGGGAAGGGGAAGGTGTTCAAAGCACCGCTTGGAACTGTAAACGGGATCGTTCCCAACGCCGAGCTGCCCGCCCTTAGCAGTTGCCCAAACGACGTGCAGGCGTGAGGAAAGCAATCCAAACGATTTATTATCTTCGCGCGGAAACACCACCAGATTGTGCTCCGGCGCAACAGACGCTGGTAGCTAGATAGAAATTCGGTGCCTCGCAGTTTCAGGTGTGGCGATAAATCGCTCTAACCCGTTTAGAACATCGCGCAACTCGGGTCTTAGCCTTCCATGCTACCACCACGTTCTGCTCGAACCTGCTCGCGGTTTCCGAGTCGAGAGGGCCTTACGTGCTTCCGTATATGCTCGAACGGTGCCTCAAACTGCGATGCTTGCGATTCCTCCATGCTGGGACCGAAGTCGATTACCCACCGGCCTCGATACCGTTTCATCACATCGTTGCTATTACCAGATAGGACGTAACACTTTTTGATTGCTCTCCCCATTCACGTTTGGCTTCCTGAACCAGTCGCGGGTAAGGGCGGTGTCTACTGCGAAGGCACCTGTCAAGCAGATGCTCAAAATATGAGCCATCTGAATTCCTTGCTAGCGGGGGCGTAGGTCAGGTCTGTTAAACGCTGTATCCCAGCTTGGGTACCTATGAGGTTCGAGAAAATGCGACAAACTGCTTGCCTATTGAGCGTGATTGTCCGTCAGGTTGAGACGAGATTGGTTGTTCTAACCCGAATCTGACCAATGGTACTCGCACTGCTGCCCCTTCGTTGATCCAAGGCTCATCGGACCAGGCGTTGAAGATCATGCCGGTGGTCGGTAGTTCGACCTAAGACCTTGCGGTTCGTGCCGCCGCGAATGCTGTTGGTTACCACCAGTCCCGCGAGCTTGGCGCTGTCCGACCTGGAGTTGAGCGCGAGCCTTCTCGAACCAGTAGGTCACTTAGGTTAGGGCCACCGGGCGCGCGACCCTTGTACAGCGCTTGCAGCTGAGACACGTGTTCGTCGCTAAGGGCGGATAGCATGTGCTTGTCACCCAAGAATGGCGGATTCCTGATAATCACATTCGCCTCGGGCCAATCCGGCTCCACGGGATTGCCCTTGGCATCGCTTGCAAGCACCGCGTCCTGGTTCTCGATATTGGCTAAGGGTTTCGGGATCGGCTGCAGTTCAGGTCGAAACCGTGTTGCAGCATCTATACGGATCTCGCCGATCCAGATGGTGACGCGTGCCAGCTCTGCGGTGTAGGAGTTGATCTTGATGCCGCGCACCATCTGGGAGCCGACCATCGGGAAGTCCTGCGGTGACCTCATCGCCTCGGCTTCCAGGATGATCTCGTGCTCCAGGTCCTTCAGTACCAGCAGGGCTAGGAAGGGTGTGGAAGGCTGCCAGCCGCGCGAGTAAGCTCTGTAGGTGCTTCCGCGCTCTGTCGTGCACTTTTACTTTTGGTTGTGGTGGATGCGTCGTTGGCCTCATCAGCTTCGCCAGGTCCGCGGTGATACACATCTTGACCTCCGCCCACTCGTCGCACAGCGGCTCCAGCACCACCGGCCTGACGATGCGCATGATGAAGCCCGGAGAAGATGCTGAGCTTGATGGTGGACCAATCCAGCTTGGCGAGCTCAATCAGGGTCTTAATCTCCGCCAGCTCCAGCGGCCGCACGTCGTTGGACAGGTCCTTTCCCTTGCCCTTGTACTCCCAGCCGAAGCAGCCACGGCGCTGCACATCCGCTCAGCCGTATCCACCGCCGGTCTTACCTGCACTCTTCTCAAAACAGAACTAGTTCCCCGTCCAAATTGGCCTCGGTGGACGTCGGCTCATCCAGCAGTCGGCACAAGTCGGTGAAATGCTCTTGGGTGGTAGAACGCTCTTTGAGTTGTGCGGCCCTCCACTTCGCGACGAAATCCGTTGGCGTCATCAGGGCTCTTGGTGCGGTGCTCAGTCGTAAGGGAATAAGATTTCGTTTTCAATAGGTTGCTTTTTAATTTAGTCATTGGGCAATGCGCTGAAACCTGTTATACTTTAATATCTGTAAGGTGAACTAAAGTGAGGTCAAGCGCTTATCCGCTGCTCAGGATAATCCGGGTAGCACGCGGAAAGTCAGTCGAGGAGAACCTGTAGATGGTCTATATCACTGGCGAATCCAGCACGATCTGGTGGTTCGCAAGCACCCTGCGGATCCTCTGTACTCCCTGTGCCCCCGCTCAGGCTGAGCCATAGGCAAGCTCAAGGCGCGGCAAGTGCCGACTGTTGGCATCGGTAAGTACAACGACGGCGGCGGGCTGTGGCTCGCCGTTTCCAAGACCGGCACCACGTTTCACCATCGATAACAAGCGCCGGTGAGATGGGGTTAGGAAGCTACCTGGGTGTGAGCCCAGCCGAAGCTCGTAACCAAGCCGCCGCATGTCCGAAACAGGTGAAGGCGTATCGCGCCCACTGGGCCCGGAAAACTGAAAAGGCCTAAAACGGAGAAGATGCCTACATTTACCACCTGCGCGGCCTGGTACATCTGGGCGGTGCTTGCGCGGTTGGGGGAACGCCAAGCATGCCACACCAGTGGCGTGTGAGTATCCTCAAGACCTACATTCGCTCCCCTCGCGGCACCAAGCCGGTTTAGACACCATCGGACGGAGGGCGTGCCGCGGTGGCACGCGGCTATCGGGGCCAAACCAACACCGCCCGCTGGTGAGGACTCTTAGACAAGCTGCTGCCCAAGCCCACCAAAATCGAAAAACCCGTATATTATATTAAGGGTTGAGTAACTTTAGCGAAGGGCTTGATGAACATATAGAGATCTATTCAGCGATGCCCTGGCAGCTCCAACAAGCAGAGAGTAGCAGACCGCAGCGACAGGCGTGGTAGCCTACGGCAGATGAAAATCAGGGGTTTCAGACAATCCCAATGGCAACCTGTAGAGAGCGGAAAGGCTACGAGCGATGTTAAAAAGTGGGAAGCGGAAATTGTGCATCCTGTTGCCAACTATGCTGGGGGCAGAAATACTACCGCGATGCGACAGTTGGGGGATAGCTGTCCGGTGCGCTAGGATCAGTTGCAGAGGGAACGAGAGGCTCCGAACATGGCCTGCAAGGAGATCAAGCATGAAGCGAGGGGAGTTGTCGGCTGAGATCGAATGTCTGGACGCCGCCCTTGAGTAGACGCCGCCCGAGGCCCACAACCAGACCAAGGAGGAGCTCGAAGGAGAGCTTTCGGGCCTACGCCAAGAAGCGACTATGACCCACGAGCGAGCGGCTGGCCTAGAAGGCCAGATTATCCGCACTCAAGGATACGGTTCGATGTGCTGATCGTGACCAAATCCACCAGACCCCCGGCCAAGGCACCCACTAGAACTCCGAGATCGAAGTCGGTGAGAACCGGGGAGTTGAGGCCTAACCCTGAAGGTCGAGGGGATCGACGATAAGCTGAAGAATGGCATAAGCTCTTATAGCGTGATGACAAGTTTTAGCATCACACGATCAAGCCGACGCCCTGTCTGGATCGTTGTTGCATCAAGTGGGGGCTACAGTGCTGTGAAAGCTCCCGAGCTCCTGCCTTTGTGTTGGTCTATATAGACGGTGGAAAGACTTGAAAGCAAATTTCATACCCCTGCTTCTGGCTTTCGCGCCCGCTGCTAAGGTAAGCTCGGCTCGGCTCGGAAGTATCTGGGGAATCCCCTTTATGGGTGTCCACATAGCGCCTATTCCACAAACAGATAGCGGACGAGGAGTAGCAGGTGTGTTATAATTCTGCTGTTTTAGGGCATAGAGCATAAGATATTGAGTCGAAATTTCTATTTAGGCCCTGAAAAACAAAGTTGGAACACTACCGATGGAGTCTATAGATTAATCTGGCAACCGGAATGGTGTACTCATGTCCGACCGAGGAGCAGTCCGGACGCGCTTGACGGCAGGTCTCGAACGGATGGACATCGCCTTGAGCGGCGACCGGGCCGACGCCATGGTCCGATATCTCTTGCTTCTCCAACGCTGGAACCGAGCCTACAATCTGACGGCCGTGCACGCGCCCCTGGAGATGGTATCAAAGCACCTACTCGATAGTCTGTCTGTACTTCCGTACCTCTACAGCGATAAACTTCTCGACCTGGGGACCGGTCCCGGCCTACCGGGTATCCCGCTTGTGATCGCCGCACCGGAGCAGACCTTTTATCTACTCGACAGCAACAGCAAGAAGATCCGGTTTCTACGCCAGGCGGTGATGGAGCTTGGACTTGCGAATGTTGTTGTGATTCAGGCTCGGATGGAAGCGTATCTCCCAGGGAGGGAATTCTCTACCATTATCAGTCGGGCGGTAGCCCCGCTATCCGATCTTTTGGACCTGACGGCGCACCTGCCAGCACGTCCTGTGCGCCTTTTGGCGATGCAGGGAAGGCGGCCGGCAGGCACCGAACTCCAAGGGTTAGAACTGAGGCCGAGTACCCTGAGTATTCGCCCGCTTGAGGTTCCCTTTCTCGACGCCGAACGCCACTTGATCGAGGCGCATTATGACTGACAATAGGGGCCACTTTTAAAGTTGCATGGCTGTACGACATAATGACTCACCCCCCACTGTTTTTCCATCCCTGGTACCTATTCATGGTGTTTGGGATTCCAGCAATCCCTGCCGGAATGACGCGGTAGCGGCTGGCGGACTTCACCACTTAGAATTTAGCCACTACTCGACTGACAACCATAGTGCGGACGATCGCCATCGCTAATCAGAAGGGCGGCGTAGGTAAAACCACCACCGCCGTCAATCTAACTGCTTCCCTGGCCTCCATGGGACGCCGTATTCTGCTGGTGGACTTGGATCCCCAAGGCAATGCCACCATGGGTTGTGGCGTGGACAAGAGCAACCTCGTGAACTCCACCTGCGATCTCATGTTGGGGAACCGTGAATTCCAGGAATGCCTCGCACACATCAAGGAACCGGCACCCGGCTTCGACCTGTTGCCCGCCAACGGTGACTTGACCGCTGCCGAAGTCGGGCTCATGCGTTTGCCCCAGCGGGAACGGCGGTTGGCTCACCTGTTGTCCAGGTTGGGAGAGGACTACGAGTTCATCGTTATCGACTGCCCACCGTCGCTCAATATGCTGACCGTCAATGCCTTGGTGACTGCCCAGGGTGTGCTCATTCCGATCCAGTGCGAATATTACGCCTTAGAAGGGCTATCGGCGCTCCTCCAAACGATCGACCAGATCCGCTCGAGTCATAATGGTGTCCTGGTGATTGAGGGCATCCTGCGCACCATGCACGATCCACGCAACAACTTGGCTAACCAGGTATCGATCCAGCTAGTTAGCCATTTCAACGACCAGGTTTACCGAACCATCATCCCGCGTAACGTCCGGCTTGCCGAGGCCCCAAGCCATGGTCAGCCGGCTATGCTCTATGACAAAACCTCCAGCGGCGCGATCGCTTATCTGGCCCTGGCCGGTGAGATCCTGCACCACCAGAAGAAACGCCGCACCGCGGCTGCGGAGGAACCGTCTGCAGGATGCGAGCTTGGCTTGGGGGGGTAGGGCATAGAGTGTATTATCTAGCCTCTGAACTTGGCTTTTAAATGGAGCAGAATTCACAAAGATATAATAATTTATTATTATGTTAGTTTTTTCCTATTAGCGGTTGGCACGATGATTATGTTGACAGCCTCTGGGTTGTGTTGACATTTAGGAAGGTCAAAACATTTAGTTAGGGTTAAATGCAAATGCCCTATTGTGTCGCCCCGCCCAGGCAGTTGCCTCAGGGGGGAGTGTTTCCAGATCCGGAATGCGCCGGTTCAGGCATTGCCTGGTGAATATGCTCAGTTCGACTTCGGCGATGTCCAACCCAACCGCCATG
>Ga0209680_1000532_pt1 | contig 10796 bp, 7 predicted proteins | sample WorMetLIZISLAND1_FD_187413 | JGI IMG/M metagenome (GOLD analysis project Ga0209680, IMG submission 187413) | Marine gutless worms symbiont microbial communities from Max Planck institute for Marine Microbiology, Germany - Olavius loisae LIZARD... ... | reverse complement strand
GTTTAGGGCCCACTCAGTAGACAACGAGGACAAGAAAGCCTAGCTAACGCCAGGTAAGCGCGCGACTGCCGTGAAGACTTGTTTTTGCCATCTCACCGTTATTTGACGCCCCCTACCTGAGGAACGCCTTGCGATATCAACGCAATCTATACATTGCTGAAAAGTACATTTAGTGGGCTACAATTCCGTCGCTGACAATACGGGTCTATCTTCAATCGTTTATCTGTTATTGCCTCCAAAATATAAGAAATGTGACGAAATTCCAACAGAATTTGACCTTACAGCAACTCAACTCAACTCAACTCAATCAGTCTTTATTACAGTAACTGTCAGACTGCAGTTACAGTTCAAGGTCATCGACCTTGGTGTCAATGGAAAGCCCATATGTGACTCACTTCCTATTAGTCAGTAATTGTAACTTTAGCCGTATCTGCTACCATTTTCAAGATATTCACGCTTGAAGATAGAAAACTGCTGATTTTACACACCCCTCCCTTGTTTGACGCCTCCGCTCGGGGAACCCGTTACAATTTCTGGATGAAACTTACCCCGCAAATACTAGAGGGATGGGGCTACTGTATGTTGAAAATTTCATAATCCTATCTTCAACCGTTTTGTAGGATTCACCCGTGTGACGGACGGACGGACAGACGGACGGGCGATAGCATATACGCGCTATAGCATATATGCTGTCGCGCGTAAAAAGCCAGACTCGCGTACTCATTGCCATTGTGGTTGATTGTACTGTGTAGGTTGGTCTGTTCCCTTGCAACTACGTCAAAGAGCTACCATGATTGACCAATCACGTCTACTTCAAGCTACATCGGTTGCTCTGCAGGCCTAGCATATAGTTGTGATAAGTATTCTGTAGATAAGGAAACTGTATGCGTTATATTGTGTATTTTATAGGCCATTAGGCCTAGGCCTACTTATTCTTATTTCATTTCAGAAGTCAGGCCTTCCTGCAGCCATATGTTTACGTTTGTATTCCGATAGCCTTTTACGCTACATATTTTAATCCAGCACTTTTGCTGCAATATTTTTAATAAAGAAACTGTTGATTGAGTACTGCGGCCTACATGTGACACTGGGTCACTTTAACCTTTGACTTAGTCTTTTGCTTAGCCTTTCACTGAGCCAAAGTTCAGTCTAAGTACAGCCTTAAGTCAAAAAGTAAAGTGATTTCGCTGAGCGAATCGCGAAACTTCAAGTCCAGACGATTTCAGTCTAAGTACATACTTAGACCAAAGTTAAGCTGAACTAACTGACTTCAGTCGGTAGAATTGACATAGACGATATAGCTTAAGCCTTAACTTTTGCTGAGACTAAAGTCACTTTACTAACGCTCAACGAAAGTCGAAGTCCAGAGTTAAGTTGAACTTTGGTCTAAGTCCGAACTTTAAAGTTCAGGTTAAGGTTTGGCTCAGCGAAAGGCTAAATCAAAAGTTAGTGACCCACTGTGCTATAATGTGTATTATCTAAAACGCTGAACTGTCATTGGCTGAAAGCAGGTCATGTGACCTCGTCGTTTGTTTACTGTTCATGTGGAAAATGAACAGTAAACGACGATGCTGAGCTCTGATTGGTTGACGTTCGCACGGCCTTAATATAATTAACGTAACGTAGGTGTATAGTTTATCCGTTTGTTCTTGCAAGTGCTCGCCAATCCGGACGTAATAATCTATCTCTGTTTGATGGTGCACGTCACCTCAGTCTAGTTAGTAGCGTTGTGGCAGTTTTAGCTGTTATCAGTTGTGATAAACGCCAGTATTATTGCAGTTATCAGTTACAGGGCGGCCATTCTCCAGTTATGAATCAAATTCCCTAACTTTTCCAGACATTTCAAGCGAATATTTACCAAGTAGCGACCATTGCAACAGCAGCGATACAAAACGAAATGCATGTTATTTCTCACTTCACTACTCATACATACTCTCATAACTATGGTGACGCGGTGGTACTACTGGTAGCGCGTCGAACCAACAATCGAAAGGTTGCGGGTTCGAGGCCTACTAAAGTAGTGTGTATCACAGTGTTGACAGGTAACCGCCTGGGGTGAACTGTCAGCTGTGGCCGGCCGCCACTCCTTCCGAGCTGTAGGAAGTTGGAGTTTAGACTGTCAGCGTTGATGGACTCGGATCTGGCATGGGTAAATGGTAAGAGCGGTAGACAAAGCTGACGCTTTCCAGCACTCTATAATATCTGGAGCCATTTACCATTTTATGAAAGCGATTTCCTCTTTTGAGACTTTATGTGAATACAAAACTTTACCAAGTAAGGAACTCCTTTCTTGTATGTCTTGTGTCAAGAACAATACTCGCAGTAACTGGCCACACATTTTCCCTGACTTTTCTCCAACCACTCTTAAATTCCATGACTTCTCCACGTGAATGGCCACCATACGTGACTAGTACGTTTGACACAACTGCTTCTGTGTAGCGATGCGATCAACATCTTTGACACTGCCAGTTTTTGATGCTTTTAAACAATGTCAAGCGTTAGATTAAAAACGCCAGCCTGGTACAATATTGCTATGTTGCTTGTAGGGCGACCATTTGTATGTACAGCGGGGTTGAGAAAAATTTCGTTGATATTGGCGCCAACATAGTCACATCTCGAGATGTCACAACTCCAGACTTGGAAGTTTCAGATGCGGGTTGCCTTATGGTTGAACGCACTTTCAATGTCCTGTTTGAGACATGGAGACCAAACAACTGATTACATTCACGATTTTGTCACCGATTTCATGCATTTATTTATTAAAACCACACAACAGCTGCATATTTGATCACACAACATCATAACTTAGAAGTATTCGGTTTCGTTCATGTTTACTACCATTGGAAGCACGTTAATGGGTGTTGATTTTAGTCTGTTCTGTTTATCCAATGTTATTAGCTTAGCTATTTCGTACATTGTTAATAGTTTTGTCTGGGCCTTGTTTTCAGGGCTATTGTCAATGAACGTTATGCCTTTCAGTCCTTTTCTGTTCATATTCATATTGTGTATTTAATTATTGGTTAAATCTCATGAATGTAATTAATAAACTGACTTTGATGGCAACGAAACATACGGTAATGGAGACCATATGGTCACAAGCCTTGCTGCATGCTGTGGAGATTTCATAGAGTTAACCCTTTGACGCCCACTGCTGCCATATGGGTACAGCTATAAAGCATCCTGTGTCAGACCGGGTTAAGCCATCATTTGTAATTTTTGACATCTGGGCACTGTGACGGTCGCTCAGGGCTGAGCGTCACAGTGCCCAGATGTCAAAAATTACAAATGACGAACTACAACCCAGTCTGGCACAGGATGCTTTATAGCTGTACCCATATAGCAACAGTGGGCGTCAAAGGGTTAATGCATTCAACTGGTGTACATTCATAGACTGTAGCTCTATTACTGAGATCAACGTTATCATAGCATATCGACAAACACTGTCACAAGCACGTCACATCACATACTACTCACGGCTATCTCTCGACAACTGATACCAACCGCGCATGCATATAAATAACAAGAAAGCCATGCTGTCGCAAGGAAACTGCACGATGCAACGTGTTTTTGCCTACACCCAACCACTCTTCGATTGTTATTTATACATTTACTGCATAAAAGCGGATGTGAATGTGAAACTATAAATAAGTAACAACACGATCCGACGTGTTATCTACCCTACCCCTATTCCATCTGGAATTTTGGGATGTTCCCCTTGGAGTAGATCCGTGATGTGGTCCGCAGAGAGTGAACACCCTAGGCTTTTCAGCCACGAGATATCTTCGAAGTATTCCAAGCTATGTGACTATGATGATTACAGCTTCGCAGTTCTTAGATAAACCACACAATGCTTCCGCAGTCGTCGCATGTAGTTGTAATTGCGAATCTGTGGCTATATCGCACTATATTTCGGAAACGATGCAAGCTAGCAAGAAAGTTACTACAGAATGTGAATATGAAGTCATAAGCAATCTATCGGATGGTGTCGTCATGACCTTGAGTGACCGTGAACACAGGTTTCAAGGTCATGGTATTTTACAAAGGTTATATCTCAAAACGGCGCATTTAATATTGTCCAACTGCAAAGGACTTATTTACATAACCTCCAGTGTAATGTGCCGCTGACGCACGGTCCCTCGGCAATAGCTGGGCCTCTTGTATTGAAGCTGTGTCGTGCGAGATTGATCTATCCTGAACAGAGTGTGAGGTGGTAGGGTTGCCGTCTCCCCATGCCAGAAAGCTGTGAAGTATTGAGAGTGGTATACCAGAATAGAAACCTCAAAGTGACGCTTGGACGATCACAAACATGTCTGCGAGCAAGGAGCGCTGCTGTTACCCCCCCCTCAAACTGGAGGGGCTACAACACCCGGGGTGGAGGAGCCCCCGGGGGTCAGAAATCAGGGGCCACATTCTCGCAACTTCCTAGGATGTTCTCATGAAAATTTCTCATCTTAGCGACGTCTTTGGGGAAAGACTGCAAATTCTCCAAACTTAAGTTATGAGAACAAATCTTGGGAACGTTTTCAGGAAACTATTAGGAAAGTATCAAACTTGACACTAAGGAAGTTAAAAATCAATCGTTGCTCGCCCAACAATTACACTTCCACCACTTCTGACAATGAAAGCGCGAGAGCGGTCTACAACGTCCGGTAGAACAGAGTCTTCAATCAGACAGTCAATCTGTGACTACGAGGATGGTGGTTGATGGTCAAACGGTGCCGACTTGTGCCATGACGACTGTGCTACAGTGTCGTCGGCTCGTCGCGGCAACGACGACCGCTGTTCTTCCAGTCTGTTCGACTGGTATCTCTGTATCAGCGCGAAGAAGTCTTCATCGGGGACCGTTGGTGCGCTGGCGGTCACTGACGCTGCGCCACCGGTCACTGATGGCAGTGCGCTGCGCTGTTCCTCAATCCGTGCTCCCTACAGAACCACCGTCATCAAAATACATCTGACTGATGCGTTATTCTTCGGAAACAATCATCGGCTTACGAAACCAAATAACAATAATACAATAATAATGTCAATGTATATACGATATGATACGACAGAGGAGTTTCACGTGGACTCAAAGGCCGAGTGTGATCAGTTTAATCGAGCACATGTAGCCAGAAACAAAAAAAGTATAAAAAAGAAACTAAAACAAACGCCAGTGCCCACTTAGTTCGATAAGGTTACGAACCACGAAGGAGCCAGAAATACTATAGTGTTCTCCTAGTGCTGTCATCATGGCAAGGCCATTGTGAGAGTTCACTCGGTTCATTCGATGAATGCAGACTAAGTGCCAAGTGGCCGCCAACCCTCAGACCAAGCCAACCGACTTGGGCTGTGAGTCCACGTGTAGGCTGCCACCGTCTACGCCCACCGTCACCATTTATTATTATTACTCAGCCCGAAGGCTGATACTCATTTTACTGCCCACAGAGGGTAGAAGGCTGAGTTGACCTAGGCAGCTGGCTACACACCAAGATGGTTTACCCACCCACAGACAGTCATCCATCCAAGTACTCACTGGGCCCGGCATAGAGTAACTACATTAATCGAGACCAACATAGTACCGCTAAGGCTAAGCCATGCCACCTTCAATTCTTTCAATCACAACAACGTTCAGTTCACAACTCACTTGCAAAGAAAACGATCACGAACAAAGAAAAAACAGATTTAAATCATATTTTGCCATGTTTTAACTACAAGTTAGAAACTGAAAACGAATAACGACCTCTGTGGTCTACATTGCAGTGGCGGCACTGAACAAATAAATACCTCAAATGTTGCCAAGCAAACGGTTTCTAGCATTACCTGATCCTCAGTGGCACATACTGGCGCTAAATAAGTCAGATTATTATCGTTATTATTATTAAATATCCTCAACCTGCCAAACTTTTAAATTTTGGCATCCCAGTGACTTACGTAATTCAACCAAAGAAATTCTTCTCGCAACCACCTTGAGATGTTTCCCTCCTTACCAAAACGTTCAGCACACTCAGAGGTTGTTGGGCGATACAGTGCCATTGTGCAATATAAAACGTCTTTACTTAGTTCCTCACCACACGACACATGATGCGTCCCGGGGCTACATACCTGACATCTCATCAGCGTCTCAAAGAACTGGTCGTCGTCGAGTATGGTTGTCTGAGTGTTCAGAGGACGCATGGATGCCTGCATTTGTCTCATCAGTGCCGGACTGCTGTGAAGTCCTGGGAACAACGCCGCCGCGTCCGCCCTCTGGTCGTCCATACGTGATCCTTGAATCGACGCGATCATGTCCAGAAACTCCTCGTCAACACGCGAGTTTGCTAAAACACAGCATTTATACACGATGTCACATAAAGCAACAACAATTTCATGCACATCTGGTCGCAGAAGTCGCCCAGTACTGTAAAACACTAAATTTTTCGCATGCATGTAATTTTCGCGAATTTTGCGAGTAGCATAACATCGCGAAATTAAATACCTGACGAAAATTCGTATTTACAGTAGCACTTTGTGGTTGCTTTCATTGTAACCCAGCAGCAGAGTACAGTAGTGTTGGCAATACTAGTCCTGGTAGTTGTTACTGTAACTGGTCACTGTCTTATTACTGCCTTACAAGAAGATAGTTAGCCGGTAATGAACAATTCTGTTCTCATGGCTAAAGTCACTTGGAACTTTACGTTGCAAAGTACACCCTGAAAAAACTCCAAATTAAAATACAGCGAAATTTCTACACTCCAAAATCGCCAAATTAAGATGCAGCTTACTTGAAATTACGATGGTGTGACTGTTACATAAACATCACTAGTTAGTGACAGCAATCACTGTAGTGACCAATTTCACTGGGAAAACCCATCGCCAAAACAAATAAATCGACTCATATTATGGACTAAAGAGTATGTGTCAAATGAAGCTGCAGTTTGGGAAGGTGATGTGGATTGGATTGGATTGTGCAGTGTTTTACGTCCCCGCCAACACAGTATAGGTTATATGGGAGACTGTTTTACAGGTCAAAAGACCCAACCAACAGAATCAAAGTACTGAAGGAACAAAGAGTACACAGACAAATCAAACAGACAATAATCAGACATGAACACAAGACACAGCAAGTCCCCTAATCTACAATAATATGGGGTGACTAGGGGACAGCTCACACAGAGGGCAAGGTCGCTAGGCCAGAACGGCGGTGGGGATGCCGCCGCGGTACACCCTAACTGTGCTGATGTGCCGTTAAAAAAACCTAAACAACCATGCCAGGAAACTACCAACCTATGCACAATGCACAAATTGAAACAAACAGAACTAAAGCGTGGTTTATGGGCATTTTACGTCATTCAGGCAGAAAACAGGCTGGACTATGGCACAAAGCTGATAATGGAAGCAACAACTGGACATGCTATGGTTTTATTGTGCCAACTGACCACACAAATCGATGTTCTCTTTGTTGTCGGTGACCGGCGAGTGGCGACGGCCGGCGGCATTCAGCATGCAACGCTGATCATCAATACGACGGCCTTGATAACGACTCAACATTTCAAAGAAACTGTCCTGGTCCAACTCTCCACCAGTGCCATTGTCGTCGTCATTTGACGACCCAAGCTTCCTCTGTAGCAACGCACAGAATACTCAAGTGTTCGCGGGCCCTTTGTGTCACATTTTTGTCATGTAACGTCATATTAATAACAAATAACAATAATAAGACTGTTACCGTGTAGCGATATAATGCAGTTATTTTGCACGAGCTTTCCACCAGGTTCGGGTGTCTGGCTACCGATGGAATAGTTTTTTAGTCTTTAATTAAGGACCTTTACTACCAAGGTTATAAGAAATTTTGAATAGCAAATAAATTTTAAAATAACTGATAATAATAATATGCAAAACTAATATCCGGCCATAGGTCACGAGATGCGGTAAAAGAAACAACGACCGACAATTCAAAGTTACTGAAAAATCAGTCCAGACGTTTGACGAAGAGCAACGACTGCACTGCAGGTTTGGAATCACAAAAAAATTAAAAATGTAAGAATAAATTTAAACACAACATCGCAAAATTCAACTATAGTGAAATATGAGGGTTTAACAGCACAGCAAAGACGAGTTGAGTAGCATCAGCGAGTCCGTTAAAACCCGACTATTGTACCTTGTCTGGAGTGAGTTTAACAAGCTCCATGTCCTCCATGCTCTTGCGGCGTGTTCTTGTCAGCAGGGAGTCATCCACCTTTGCCCGTCGCTGTTGCCTACAACTGTCAATATGTACACAGCCATCTTAACGCGCTGAAGCTGCCCAGAGCTCCCGCATTGGTCTTGCCAGTTTCATTAATATTCAGTGATGCACTGGCGGATAATCAGTAAGTCAATACACTCTTAAAACAACAGATTGATTGATTGATTGAGCAGTGTTTAACGTCTCCACCAACACAGTATAGGTTATTTGCGAGACAAAAGACCCAACCAACAGTATCAAAGTATCAAAGGAAAAATGCTACAAAGGAAAACAACCCAGAGAACACAAAATACACATATACATACAAAATAGTACACAATAAAGAGAGACACATGTAAAACACAGCAAGTCCCCTAGTCTACACTAAAATGGGGTGACTAGGAGTGCCACACAGAGTGCAGGGTTGCCATGCCTGAACGGCGGTGGGGCTGCTGCCATGGTACCCCCAGTTCTCAGAGGGAGGCCGTGTATGCATTGTTTAAGAGACGGGTCTTCAGTCCAGGTCTAAACTGTCCTCAAGGAACAGAGGTTGAGGGGAGGTGAGTAGATAAGGCGTTATTATTTAAATGTCTAAACAACACAGAAAACTGTCCGTCGGGCAAGTAATGAAACTGACCTGCTGACTCGTTTGACAACAGTCAAAGTGTCTGGTTGACGGCTGGCTGTTACAGGCTGAACTGCGTCTCCATCTTTCCCCTCAGCCTCATCTTCTAGCTGTCTCCGCACCAGCAATACACAGTGTTTACTAACCAATGACAGGACGGTTGTATCCCACATTCCACATCATCCAACATACACCTGTGTACCAATTAACAGGTGTCCATGCTGATTGACTGCCGGACAACAATATCCTGTCTTGGACATGTTAAGTCAGATGGCTTTCAACGAAAGACTCAGCTATTGCTGAGAACCCGTATCACATATCACAATGAAGCTTAAGTATATGAATTATCTGTGCACTGCACTTGGACAATATGAAACTGTTTTCAAGCATTCACCTTTACACAGTATGGTGACTTTGAAACCCCGGTTAGGGGTCAGTCAAGGATGTGGCTGGGTTCTTATGAGCAACAGTATTTTGTCAGACAATAACAGTAAACAGAAGTTCCATATCTTTGCCGTGTTTTTGTGCATCTTTCTGACAAAACTGCTCTATGGTCTCCAACACTCTTCAGATGTCAAAAAGAAAGTAAGTAAATGACAGCTAATAATAAGAGACAAAGAGGGATGTGACGAAGGTGAAAAATTTTCGGATTCGGCAAACGCGAACAGTAAATTTACTAGTCGTCGAATAGTGAATGAGGACATGAATACAAATTTATGGATTAGACACCAACGACAGTGTGTGTTACAATGGCTTGACTGCATTTGGAACAACTGAGAACCAGCTGAGCACATGACTGCCAGAAATGATCAGGTTATCTACAATTTACGACACTTTTAAAATAATAGCATGCGACGCTATGGCAAAACTACATTTTTCCAAATACTCGCATTCGACAGGAATTCTTGAAACTATTTAAAGAATATCGAATAGTCAAAAAACGGCGACGAATATTCAAACATCCTCAAATTCCAATTTTGCCACATTGCTACTACAGACCAGCCAAACATATCTCAGGTAATCCATGTGTTTAACCCTCAGACGTCCACTACTGCCATATGGGTACAGCTATAAAGCATCCTCTGCCGGACCAGGGTACGTCATCATTTGCAATTTTTGACATCTGGGCACTCTGGCGCTCAGCCCTGAGCGTCAGAGTGCCTGGTTGTCAAAAATTATAAACAATGTCGTAACCTGGTCCAGCACAGGATGCTTTATAGCTATACCCACATGGCAACAATGGGCGTCACAAGGGTTAAACAATCCGGTCGTTTGATACCTGTTTGGAGATATCCAATTGTAGCGCAGCGTAGTGGAGAGCGAGGTCAGTACGTTGCAGTGATGAATATGCATTACCAAGGCTCCAGCAGGCCCGTGCCTCCCCCACCCTGTCACTCAGCTCACGAGCAATATGCAAATGACGCATGTGGTACTCGACCGAGCGCTCGTACTGCCGCAGCAGCGTGTATGTGTTTCCGAGGGAGTAGCATGCCTGTGCCTCGAGGGCGCGATCTCCCAGAGACACGGCAATCTGTAATGTCTTTCTGCAATGACAGACGCATGATAGGAGACATCACAGCCATACAGCTCTCACTCGTAAGCTTCAACCAAGGAAAATGTAGATGCCAATGTCAAATGTGGAATTTATATAGCGCATTCTCGTGAAACGAAAACCTCTGATGCGCTGAACATACTAGTACTGCAAAAACAAAAAAGTCTTCAATAAATGCAGCGCAGTGTGCGCGTGTCTGACGCCGAAGCACTACGCGTAAACTAGTAAGTAATTAGTAAATAAGAATCATCAATTTATGTGTAACATTACATCTAATGTTCCGAATGTGCTAACAGCTTGAGAAGTGTGTCTTTAAACACGTTCGCCTACCAGGCCAATTTTTCCCTGGGTGCCATCCAGAGCTATTTTAGTTCGGGAATTAATTTTAGTTTTAGTTTTTATACTATTCTGAGGTAATAATTTTTATATAGTTTTAGATCAAG
>Ga0209680_1000531_pt1 | contig 10800 bp, 10 predicted proteins | sample WorMetLIZISLAND1_FD_187413 | JGI IMG/M metagenome (GOLD analysis project Ga0209680, IMG submission 187413) | Marine gutless worms symbiont microbial communities from Max Planck institute for Marine Microbiology, Germany - Olavius loisae LIZARD... ... | reverse complement strand
CAAAACCCTGCTGCGAAAAGCCAAAGCACGCACCTATGACGCCCTCTGGCGCGCCGTCGGCGACATTTGCGCCCTCTTCGATCCCCAGGAATGTTGGAACTACCTCATAGATGCAGGATACGTTGCAGATTAAACGCCCGATGCTCTAGCAACCTTGTTTGATGGGTATAATGGCGAGGTGTTTCGTCAGCTCGGCGAGAAAGACGGCCCTCGTAATACCCGCCTCGTCATGACGGAACTGGTGAAATCCGATAAATCGACGGTCTCCATCGCTTATCTCACAAGAAATTTCGGCGATAGATGGCAAATTATCGACGTGATTGTCGATAGCGGAATCAGTGAGCTGCTTGTACGAAAATCTGAGTACAACCTCGTCCTAAAAGAAAAAGGAATTCCCGGCTTGATCGATCTCTTGAACGCCAAAGCCGACCAACTTATTTCCGGCTGACACGGTCGCCGAGCCGCCTGGGCACTTAAGGAGCGCAATGATCAAAACCAACCCCCGCCCGATATGTGTACTGCTGGTGTTGCTATTCCTCGCACCTATATGGCCGGCGCAAGCCGCCGACGACAGCCCCATTCCGATTGTTGAGGATTTTCATACGGTCTTGCTGGCGACGATGAAGGATGCCGAAGCGCTCGGCGTTGACGGCCGGTTCGCCAAACTCGAACCCATGGTTTCATCGGCCTTCCACCTGCCGGCAATGATCCAGGTGGCCTCCGGTTCTCATTGGAAAAAGGCCGATGAAAAGGCCCAGGACCAACTGATCGCGGCATTTTCCCGCTTGAGCGTCGCCACCTATGCGGCCCAATTCGACGGCTATTCCGGCCAGAGCTTCGAAACGTTGGGCGACAAGCCCGGACCTCAGAAAACGACGTTGGTGGAGACCCGTATCGTCAATCCCGGTGACGATCACGTCGCCATCACCTATGTCATGAAAAAGGCCAAGGGTGTTTGGCGCATCGTCGACGTATTGGTCGACACCGGGATCAGTGAACTGGCCCGCAAACGATCGGAGTACCGCCGCGTCCTGAAAGCCGGCGGCATACCCGCCTTGGTCGATACGTTGACCCAAAAGGCCGACGACCTGCTCTCACCTTGACCCGTCTTCGCCGATCTCCCGCGGTTCGATCCCACCGAACCGTGTCGTGTACCAACCACCGATCACAAACCCGACGGCGATCCAGATGATTTCCCGCAACCGCCTGACGACTCCGAGGGCGAGACCGAGGGTCGACGACACCGTGATGGTCTGAACGACGATCACGAAGGCGCCTTCCTGGGCACCGAGGCTGAGCGGAATGAAAAACGTACCCGCACGCACCATCTGCGTGACGGCCTCGATCATGTAGGCCTCGGCCCAGGTGATCGGATGGCCGAGAAACCACATGGCGTAGTAGACTTCGGCGACGCCAAGCAGCCAATTGACGAGAGCCAGCAACACGGCGAGCCAGAAGCGCCCGCGGTAGCGCGTGTAAAATTCGACCAGACGTTCGTCGAAATCACGAACGTGATGGAGCACCGACTCGAGTCGTTCCGCCCAGGGAAACCGGCTGAGGAAGGTCCCGGTCAAGGACGTCCAGCGGTAACGCTGGACCGCGAAGAATAACCCCGTCGCAACGAGTATCGCGGCCAGACCAAACGCCGCCACCTCCTTGGCGCCGAAAGACAGCTTCGGCGAGTACAGCATGAGCACGAAACCGCCAATCAGGAACAGGTTCAGGCTGACTAGGTTGATCGTCTTGGCCAAGACAAGAGAAGCGGTTCCGGCCCGGTACCCGACCCCATAATGCCTTTTCAGCAGTACGGCCTTGACGGGTTCGCCGCCCATACCGGCCGCGGGGATCGTATTGTTGTAAGCCTCGCCGACCATGCGAACCGCCCAAGTCCGCCATAACCAGCGTCCGTTGAGGGGCACGGGCACGAGGGCCATGGTCAAGGTAATGGAATCGACAAGAAACGCGGCGAAATAGAGGGCGATCACGACAATAAGGCCGACAACACCGATTTCCGTGACACGCTGGGCGACCTCGGCCAAATCGGTCTCCCTGACGACGACGAAAAGCAGACCGACGCCGAGCGCCAGATAGAGCGCCTTGAGGACCTTGACGGCCCCCGAACGCTTTAACGGCCGGTTCATTCCATTTCGTCCTTGCCGATTCCGATCATCGTCATCAATGCTGGTAGAAACACCAATGTGCAGGGCAGGGTCAACGCGATAACGATTGTTAGCAAGAATCCCATGCTCGAGGTTCCCGGGTGGCTCGAAAGGGCGATCGACCCGAAAGAGCCGATGGTCGTCAATGCGCTGAAGACGACGGCCCTCGGCGTCGATGTGGCAAATCCCCTGCCCTGGCCCCCACATCGTCGCTCGCGGATTACCAAGTGAATCGACCCGGCAACGCCAAGCCCGAAAAGAAGCGGTAAGACGATGACATTGGCAAAATTAAAGGCGAGACCGGAGAAAACGACAGCCGCGAGGCTCAACAACCCCGCAACGATCAGCGGCGCGAACACCAGGACCACGTCCCTGAACCGCCCCAAGACGATGATCAACATGATGGCAATGACGACAAATGCGATACCGCCCGCCTGGAAAAAAGACCGCAACACGGTGGCGCCGGCTTCAAGGATGATAACCGGTGATCCGATCGCTTTCGGCGCTACGGCCCGAACCTCTTCGACGAATTCCTTGAGTTGCTCACGGTCGCTGACATCTTCCTTTGGAAAGACCTCGACCCGGGTTCGGCCGTCAGAGGCGATCTGGCGCAGGCGCAGGTCCTCGGGTAGATCCTCGAGCGCAACAGGTTCAGCTTCAAGGGATCGCTTGAGGATGGCGAGTTGTGGCCTCAGCGCCCGGGTCAACCGCCGCTCCAATTCTTCGAGATTTCCGACGCCGCCTTCGGTCAGGCCCCCGAGCGCCCGAAGCAACCGTTCGGCGGCTTTCCGTTCGCCATCATCGAGCGCTTTGTTTCGGAGGGTTTCGAGATCGGCGAGAAACGTCGCCAGCGCCTCGGCCCGCTCCGTCGCGGTCGGTGCCGGGTCGGTGTCCGATGTTGCCAGCGCCGGTCCAAGGAACAGGGCCATGGTCGAGATGACCTCGATCTTCTCGTCCTGGTCGCCGGGCACATAGTCCGCCACCGTTTCAGCGTGATCGACAACGTCCAGTTTCTCGATCCGTGATGCCAATGTGCGGGCGGCATCGAGATCGGCGGCCAGGATGTCGATGGTATAGGGACTGGTCCGGGGGTCTGCCATAAGGTCGACCAACGTGGACATCGATTCGGTTTCACGGTTCTTCAAGTTCAACGGATCGAAATCGAAATCGACCCTTGGCGCCAGCACCGCACCTACAAGGGTGAGGACAGCGAAAAGACCGATGACAGGGCGGTGCCGGCGGCGAATCGCCGCGTTCAAACCACTGAGCGACGTCTCTTCGTGATGCCGCGCGCCTGACGAAACTGGGGCCAAGGTCAACAACGCCGGCAAAACGGAAAGATTGGCGAAGAGCGCGATGAACATTCCCGTCCCGGCGATTACGCCCAGTTCGGCAAGGCCCAGATAGTCGGTCGGCAGAAATGAATAGAAGGCGATCGCCGCGCTCACCGCCGTCAGCGTCAAGGCTCCGCCGACGTCCCGCGAAGCATTGAGCAGCGCCTGCCGTGATCCGTTCGCCAGCCCTTCCAGGTAGCGCAGGCCATAGTGGATCCCGAAATCGACGCTGAGGCCAATGAACAGGACGGCGAAAGCAACCGAGATCAGGTTGAGCCGGTCCAGGACGAGAATGGCGAATGCCGCCGTCCACACCAATCCCATGAGCAGCGTCACCACCGTGCTCAACACCAACCTGACGCTTTTCAGGCCGACCACCAGAAGCAAAGTCACAAGCGTCAAAGAAACCAATCCTGCCAACCCCATGCCCTTCTCGACGCTCTCCAGTTCTTCCTGCTCGAGGGCGGCCGACCCGGTCAGGCGGACCCGGAGTCCATTGGCCGCAGTCATGTTCTCGCCGGCGGCAAGCGCGCGAATGGCGTCCATAACGTCGTCGGACGGGCTGAGGGAATCGAAGTCAAGTTTCGGTTGAACAAGGACGAAGCGGCGATTGGCATTCGGCCCGTCGTCCTCGTTACCCATCATTTGGCGCCAGGAAAGTTCCCTGTAGACTCCTTGTTTCTGAGCCTCGGCGACGACGGCGACGGCATCGAGAACACCGGCGATGGCTATCGGCGGGCCGGCCGCTTCGTCATCCCGGTATTCGACGGCACGCCCCAACATCTTGAACAGACCGCGCAAAGAAGGGTCGCGCCACAAGGCGGCGAGAAATGGCTGGGCTTCGGCGAGGCGGTCACTGAGATCGAAAAGTTCTTCCGTATCCAGATAGAGGAGGCCGTGTTTGCGGAAAAAATCGTCTCCCGCCAAGTCATAGACCTCGCCGTACATCTGCGGGCGGCGGCGCATTAAATCGGCCAGTTTCAGCGCTGCCCGGTCGGCCTGATCCGGTGTCGATCCTTCGACCACAACGAGGATACTGTCGGAAAATTGTGGGAAGGCCGCATCCATCTCGCGGTCGTATTGCCGGAACGGCAGCTCGGCGGACAACATGTCCGATGTCGACGTATCGATGCGGATGTTTTGGGCGAGATAGGTGACGGCCGCAGCCGTCAACAAGACGGATGCCAGCACAACGACCGGCGCCAGACGGATAATCTGGTCGGTCCACCAAACGAGGACGTGCCGGTATTTCTCGGCCAATGACTGAAACACGGTCCGGATTGACCCTTTCCAGCGGGTAGCAACCCTCCCCCGCCGGGCGCTTATACGCCCTCGCTTAGCCGGCGACAAGCGTCGGCGGGCACCGAAGCTTGACAATACCCACCCCGTCCAACAGGTTGCCGCACCATTGCTGAGGCGGGGAAATCGTAGGAGTCCTGCGTGGAGCCCTGGGATCAACGAATCGCACGGATATTGGTCAAACCGCTGGTCCACACGCCGGTGACGCCGAACCAATTGACCCTGTTCACGCTCGCTGTCGCTCTGACGGGCGCGGCGTTGCTTGCCACCGGCGATCCGGGAGACGCCAACTGGGGCGCTGGGCTGTTCGTCCTGGCCCGTTTTCTTGATCACTTCGACGGCGAACTCGCCCGCCAAAAAGACATGAAATCGAGGTTCGGGTATTACCTCGACTACGTCTCCGGCGGCTTCAGCTATGGCGCCTTGTTCTTGTGCCTCGGCATCGGATTCCGCAATGGCCATATGGGCGACTGGGCGATTGCCTTGGGAGCCGTCGGCGCCGCGAGCGCCTTGTTCTCGCTATTCACCAACCTTGGCATCGACAAGGCTGACGAAGACATCGATTCGGAGTCGGGTGAGGCGGTCGGTTATCCAGGGTTCGCCGGTTTCGAACTCGAGGACGGCATTTATTTGATCGCGCCGATCACTTGGCTCGGTTGGTTGGACCCTTTTTCATTGCCGCCGCCAGCGGCGCCGGCATCTACTTCCTGTGGACGTGTTGGACCCTGTTCAGGTTACGCCGCAATACGGCCGCCAACGGATAGCGCCGCTCAAAACCCCCAACGCCCGGTCTCTTGGCCCATACGCAAGGCATTCATCCGGCAAGAGGGGCAGGTGGTTCCACCCGTGGTCTTCGGTTTGAAAATACTGCCACAGTTATGGCAATACTGGGCGCGGCGGCGGTCCGATTTTTCGCGCCTTTCCTCCGCCGACGTTTCGCTTGACGGTCGGGCTGCTCTTCTGTCGCCCTTTCGGCGATCGACGCCATCCCACCCAGGGATCGCTTCTTCGGTCGGGTCATTCATGTTTGATTGGCCCTTCAGGCCGATTTCGACGTCTGCTGTCGCATTTTATGGCGGAAAAACCAAAAGAAGAAAGCGGCGAATAGCGGCGCCCCGATGGCGGCCGCCACAAGAAGGCCTTCGGACATTCCCAGCCAGATGAGTATCGGGACGGCAAGCATGGCGTCATCGGGATCGAAACCGGCAATGCTTCCGAGTTCGGCGGAGCCGGCGCCTTCCAGTTCCTCGATGCGGAAGACCAACCACAGGATCGTCGCGACCGCACTTCCGGCCAGCAGACCCAGGAGAACCGAATAAAGGCCGTATTCGCCATCCCGCAAACCGATACCGAGACCAACGAAGATGATGGCATTGCAAATGGAATCGGAAATGAGATCGAAAACGTGTCCGTCGGGACTGGTTCGACCGGTCAATCGCGCAAGATCACCATCGGCCCTGTCGAGGACCATGGCGAGAACGAAGACCCCGGCACCGATGTTCCGCCAAGTCTCATCGCCGAGGGCGAGGAAGCCGGCGGCGGTCAATCCAAGCGTGAGACGTGCCATGGTGATTTGGTTGGGGGAGACCCGGGTCGCCGCCAAGGGTTTTGATACCGTCAATCGCGCGATCTTATGGATCCAGGTATGGTGGCTCATCGGCCGGCGCCCTATCCGGAATTCGCGGTTTCCAGGAACCCTTTGAAGCGCCGTGCGACATCCTGTGGCTTCACCGTGGGACGGCCGAGGTCTTTCGCGGATCCAGGAAGAACCGGCATATGGATAAGGGTCGGGCCGGTGTTATGCAATGCCATTGCGACGGCCTCGACCAAGCCGTCTCGCCCCTGGCAGCGAATCCCCCTGCGGTACCCGGCGGCGCTGGCGGCGGCGGCGAAGTCGACGCCACCGGAAACCGTAGGTTGCCCGCCCGTCGAGTCATAGGTTCCGTTGTCGAGAACGATATGGATCAGATTGCCGGGCGCGTAGGCGCCAATCGTCGCCAATGTGCCCATCTTCATCAACAGGGCCCCATCGCCGTCGAGGACGACGATGGGGTTGGACGCGTTCATCGCCACGCCCAACCCCATGGCCGCCGCACATCCCATGGACCCGACCTGATAGAGATGCTGCTCGCGGTCTGCCAGTGTAAACAGTTCGCGGCCGCATTTGCCTGTCGTCGCGATGACCGCGGCGTCATCCGGCAATCGATCCAACAAGGCGGCCATGGCGTCCATTCGCGACGGTGTGGCCCCGCCTTTCAGGGCTAAGGTCTCACTGGAGCCAGGCGCAGTGACTGCTTCGGCGTCCAGATCACCTGCCGCGACGTCACCCTTTTCCATGATCATGGCATAGGGCAATCCGGTCTCCTCCATATGGACCAGAGCATCCGTCAAGGCACCGGAAACGTCGCTGTCGGTCTTCGGAAACGGCCGATGTCGAATTCTCATGACGTCGAGCAGTTCGGGCGTAATCTCGCCCATCAGTTCGTGTTGCGGTTCGTCCTGGACACCGGGTCCGCCGCGCCAAGTGGTGATTAGCAACGTCGGGATCCGGAACGGGAAGTTCAACGATGTCAGCGGATTGACGGCGTTGCCGAGGCCGGAGTTCTGGCACATGACCGAAGTCCCGCGCCCGGCTAGCCAGGCCCCGGCGGCGACGGCGACGGCCTCCCCTTCGCTAGCGGCCGCGACATAATCGAGGGACGGATCCCCGATCACTCGGTCGATGATCGGCGTCAGGAAAGAGCAGGGTACGCCGCAATAGAAATCGATCCCTCGTCCCCGTGCGGGTTCCAGAAAGGCATCGGCTTCGATCAAAGGAACCGTCCCGCCGCCAGAAGATCGGTCGCGTCGTCAACGTCGAGCCACTGTCCGGGCACGTAGACGACACGCACGGCATGGCCCTTCTCAACCAGCCTGTTGAACAATTCGACGAGGCTGGCTTTTTGAAGTCCACGCTCTTTAATCATGGCCTCGAGCTCTTCGCGAACGAGCGCGCTGCCCTTCGCACTCAACCTGGCCAAACCGATCCATTCTCCATGGATCCCGGCCTCTGCGACGTTGGGCCCCATGGCGGTAAGCGAAACGGGGTCGTCGGCCAGATAGTCACCGGAAAACGGCCTCGAACAGGAGACGAAGTCGCGAACCCACTCTTCTGCCTCCGATTGCCGGTCTCGCCACAACGCATCGGCGGCGATGACGATGTCATCCTCGATCGCCAAGAGTTGATCCAGATAATACTGTCGGAACAGCACGTCGCCATAGGCGATGACGCAATCTCCCTTGATCTGGTCGATTGCGCAGGTAAGGCTCGCCGTTTTGCCGGTGGTTGCGTAAAGATCGTTGTCGACCGTCTTGATCGACGGGAGATTGATCTGCTCCTTGCGGTATCCGCGGACGACGGTGACATCGCGTATACCCGAGTTCCTGAACGTCCGCACGAGTCGTTTGAGCAGGGGTTCACCACGGACGTCGATCATGCACTTTGGGCGTTCGGCGGTGAGCTCGCCGAGCGCCGCGCCTCGCGACGCGGCAAGGACGATCGCCCGCGTCCCGTCGGAGGGAGACGGAAGATACCGCCTCTCAGCGTCCGCCAATTCGTCGTTGCCGGCCAGTTCGAAGACGTCGCTGACACTGACGACATCGCGCTCGACGCCGGCTATGGAATGGTCCCTGAATATTCGGCGCGACACGTCACGCATCGAAGTAATCGCCGCTCTCAGATTGTGATTGGCCCAAATCGCGACCGAGACCCCCGCCTCCTCGAAGACCGAGGTCGGTGTGTCGGGGTACTTCGTCGGAACGACGACCACGGGACAGCGGCCGGCCCATTCACGCGAGAACGCCAGCACCTCGTCGGCATCCGACTTTTTCGAATGGATGAGAACGGCGTCGGCACCAGCGCCGTGGTAGGCTTCCGCCCGTTTCATCGCTTCGTCCATTCCCCAACTGGAAATCAACGCCTCGATCCTGGCGATGATCACAAAGTCCGGATCGGTTTGACTGTCCTTGCCCGCCTTGATCTTGCCGCAAAACTCATCGATGTCGGCCAGCGGCTGGCCTTCGCCGATGAACGAGTTGGTTTTAGGAAAGATCTTGTCCTCGATACAGATACCGGCGATGCCTCGCTGGCATAACTTCATGACGGCGCGGCGCATGTTATTGAAGTTGCCCCATCCGGTGTCGCCATCGACCAGGATCGGGATGGTGGTGGCGTCGGACATGAACTCCAGAACCTCTAGGATCTGTGTCCACGATGCCTCGTTATTGTCGCGGACACCCAGGGCCGCAGACATCGACAGTCCGGATGCCCATATTCCTTTGAACCCCGTTTCCTCGACAATCTTCGCGGAAAGCCCGTCATGGGCTTCCATCAGGAATTCGAGCTGGTCCGAATAGACCAATTTGCGAAGCTTCGCCGCTTTCGAAATCGGCGCATCCACGGTCTGCGCCGCATCAAGGCCAACCGCCCCCATGTTCCGTCTCCAGATTGTCATGATTCGGTAATGTTGGCGGCCGTATAGCACAGGATTCCGGGTATTACATGCCTCTTCATACCGCAAAACCGGTCACAAATCCTCGGGGCATTTCCGCTTCAAAGCAGACCGGTGGTTGATGTGGCCGAATCGAGTGCTTAGACTTCGTCGCCGTTTCTGGACTGACTATCGACAACCCATAGGTTCCCAAAATGTTGACTCGCCCCACGTTGACCGAAAAAGACGTCTCGGATTTTGGGCGCGACGGTTATTTGATCGTCCGCGGCGCATTTCCGGTCGAGCAAATGAACGCCGTCGCCGCCTGGACCGACGAGTTGCTGGCGATGCCGGAGGAATCGGGGAAGCACTGGGTCTATCATGAGCCCAGCCTGAAGGGCGACGGGGAAAACCTGATCAGCCGGATCGAGAACATCGGCCCCTTTCACCCGGGTTTCCGGCAGCTTTCGGATGCCCTGAAGGCGCCTGTCGGCCAGCTGATCGGAGAGGAAGCCGTGTTGTTCAAGGAGAAGATCAACTTCAAAATGCCGGGCGGCGACGGTTTCAAACCCCACCAGGACAGTCAAGCCGGCTGGGACCGATACGCCGATTTTTTCGTCAGCGTCCTGGTCACCATCGACGCGGCGACGGAAGAGAACGGCTGCCTGGAAATCTGTGCCGGCCATCACAAGCAGGGCCTCTACACATCGTGGCAACCTCTGACAGAAGAGGACATGACGGACATGGATTTCGTATCGGTTCCAACGGAACCGGGCGATCTCATCTTCTTCGACTGTTACGCCCCTCATCAATCGCAACCGAACATGAGCGACAGGACCCGGCGCATCTATTTCGCCACATTCAACCGGCTCTCGGCCGGAGATCACCTCGAGCAATACTACGCCGACAAATTCGAGAGTTATCCGCCCGACATCGATCGCCAACCGAATAGGGAATATGTTTATCGGGTCTAGGCCCGGCCGCTCACCAACCTGGAGGCTCCCCCACTGGACCCATTGGTCCTCATACTCGTCCTTGCCGCCGCCGTTCTCCATGCCTGCTGGAATGCCCTGGTCAAGGACGGAGGCAACCCGTGGGTCCGTATGGGGACCGCCATCGCGGTCAGCGGTTTCTGCGGCTTGGCCTTGACGCCGTTCCTGCCGTTCCCCAGCGCTGCATCGTGGCCGTACATCCTGGCCTCCGTGGCAATTCACCAAGTGTATTTCGTGACGGTATGTCTGGGGTACCGGTTTGGCGATCTGTCCCAGGTCTATCCCATTCAACGCGGCATCGCACCCTTGTTGGTCGCCGCAGGTTCCTATCTGTTCATTGGCGAAACCTTGACCCATCAAGGCGTCGCCGCCGTCGTGGCCATCAGTATTGCCATTCTCAGCCTAGGTTCTGTTGACGAATTTTTCATGAATTGAGTGCGATCCTCCGTTCTGGGTTTTCATGGAGTTGGAGGGTGGTGATGCCGAGTTTTCTGCGCGAAGATCAGTGGTATCGAATTTACGGTTTTCTTTCTTGTGAGGCGAAGAT
>Ga0209680_1000530_pt1 | contig 10811 bp, 7 predicted proteins | sample WorMetLIZISLAND1_FD_187413 | JGI IMG/M metagenome (GOLD analysis project Ga0209680, IMG submission 187413) | Marine gutless worms symbiont microbial communities from Max Planck institute for Marine Microbiology, Germany - Olavius loisae LIZARD... ... | reverse complement strand
GTTATATATATATTGATATCGTACACATGAAAAAAGTGCAAAAGAAGAGAAAAGTGCAGCTAACTAATTACATGTGCATAAACTATCAATCAACGGCTTAACATCGCTGACAGAGAAATTGTCCAGACAAAACGCGCCAGATCTGATGAACAACAATTCCAACAACATCTGCGCCCGTACAGCGTTTTCGGGGCTAACAATGCTCCAACAATATCGCTGAATACACTGGTAACTCAAGAACAATAAAACTCTTATATTCAAAGTGATACCTTGAGCAACAATGAAATGTGCTACAACCAAGTGGAGATTTTATATGACCGTACCAAAATATCACAAGGCATTTCTGTGTAAAAGTGAGCAAACGTTTCATCAGTTCATCATACAATGGCAAATGACAGCACAATAATGGTAATAAGACATTATGAGCATTAGATGGCAGACCTCATACATGTCGGATACCAACTCTCCTTGTGGGGCACACACGTTCAACATATCCATTTGCAAAAAACCTCCAAATAACTTTGCAAATAACTCAGCTGTGAATTTTACCTCGGCAAATGTTATCAGGCAGTTTTAATCCGATGTAACCCTAACAACATAATTACATCAACCTTCGGAAACTAAATCTTCAAACTGGAATCTGCACTAATGCAGTGCTAACTTTTGCCCAATGTCTTGGACATTACACACACAGACACACACACGAGTCATGTGGCATGACTTATTAGCCCTTTGATGCCCACTGTTGTCATATAGTTACATTTGTAAAGCATCCTGTGCCAGACCGTGTTAAGTCATCATCTGTAATTTTTGACATCCAGACACTGACGTTCAGCCGTGAGCATCAGAGTGCCTGGATGTCAAAAATTACAAATGATGGCTTAACCCGGTCTGGCACAGGGTGCTTCCTCGCTAGGTGTTCCCATATGGCAACAGTGAGCATCAAAGAGTTAGAATATCGTCAAAATGGGACAAATATCGTGGGCTTTAGCAGTACCACGTAGTTGGCTTTTTTTCTAGCTTTATGTGCCTTACTGGGATGGAATTTATTGGTGTATTGTGTGTCAGGACGAGGAATCGTTGAACAACAAGCTGTGTACATACACAGTGACACAGAAGGAGTTCATGAACCAACACTGGTATCATTGTCACACATGTAAGATGGTTGATGGGGTCGGCGTTTGTACCGTCTGCGCCCGCGTCTGTCACCGAGACCATGATCTTTCCTACGCTAAATATGGCTCGTTCTTCTGCGACTGCGGCGCCAAGGAGGACAACCGATGCCTGGCGAGTGTTTCACGTTGCGTTGTTAGTAAGTATGTAAGTAAATTTATAAACGGCGTAAATCGTGAATTTATACAGCGATACTTTTAATGCGCTGTATGCTCTAGTAGGTACTCTGAAAACAATCGAGTTTTCAGCAGACGTCTGAAACTGTTAGTGCTGAAGTGTCGGATCACACAGATCATCACTCAGTGAGTTCCAGGCAGTTACAGGCTCTGTCGCGGAGCTGTTACTGGTCAGTTGTTTGTTTACGTGCTCATGAATATATGTTGCACTTTCTAACATTCACCAAATGCCTGTGATTGACCGTTGAAGCAATTAACAATGCACTACTAATAATTATGTCGTCGTCTATGTCACTAGAAGCCATGTTTGTTCGGTGATAGAAAACTGACAGTTGTTGATAAGAGTTCCTCGATTTTTTGCATATCTGACATAGGCCTTAGTGCTAGAAATTGTTTCGGAACAAATGTTATAGAATAAATAGTGTTGTTATTGATTGCTCATGTCATGAGTAGTCGATGTTAAATCGTTACAGGCGCTGACAAAGCGAACGTCTGACACTGGCAGAACGTCATCAACACAGCCAGCGTCGACGTCATCGTTGTCGCCGTTTGAGTCCGTCGTGTCGTCGTCGACAGCGAGACATCAGCTGTCGGCGGCGTCTGGCAGTGATAAACAGAAAGACTGGTCGACGTCGCCCGGTGCTAGCACGGCCGGCGGGATGGACACGGCGAGTCGTGTTAGTGACGAGCTTGTCAAACAAGTGGAGGTAAACACAGTCACACGGTTATCACTATCAGTTATTTATCAGAAAGTTATAGAAGAATAGATTTGTGGGTTATGGCGATCGTTTATTGTACTTTTTCATAATGCAACTGAACTCTACGGAATCCACGTCTTTGTGCTGTCTTTGCATTCGCTCGCCTTCTCTACATATTCACGCTAGTTCTACGCTCGCAGTAGCCAGCAACTTCACGTGATCTCAACTAGTGCTGTGCGAATAGTTTTTTTAAATTTTGAATCGAATAGTTGAGTTATTATTTGAAATTTCGAATCAAATATGTTAAATACATTCAGCTGTTTTTATGGCACCTCACTGTTGTGGTTTCTGTTGTAGGAGTTTCAGTACTTGGTGGACCATAATGGGCCAACAGACGACTCCATGTTTGTTGATTTTGTTGGTTGCTAAGGTGAAAAATCGGCGTCATTCTGTTAAATAAGTAAGAAATTGGTGACGGTAAGTATTCGAAAATTTGGAATAATTGTGCTCGTTTCGAATCGAATCGAATGCTGAAGTAACTATTTGATTCGAAATATTCGCACAGCATTAATCTCAACAAAGGTTGGTGCGACCTTCACATGATTCAACTACATATGACTTACTGCAAGATATTCCGAAAACACAAAAAGTACCGACCGAGCCTCTGCCTGACTCAAGGTTGCGGTGCATCCTATAGTTATCCCCCTGTAGCTAAACTTTACTGTGATTTGTGACTGACAGTTATGTTGTTGTAGGCTTGCAAGAACGTTCTGACAAGCTATTTGGTGAGTTCCATTCGTCACTGTTGTAACAGATTCACTGGTGATTTACTGGTGAGTTAGTTATTCATTGTCAGTTGCTGCTCTTTACCTTCTTACCGCCCAGTTATTTTATAATAACAGTAGTATTGCAATGTTGATTTTCAGTAAGTATTAGAGTAGTCTGTAATATTTATTTCGGGGAAATGTTTAAATGTTTGTCTTTTCTCTTCCTGTGTAGGTTTTAGATCGTCTACCTCATGATCAGTACGTTTTAACTCATTCGTATTTCGATCACAGTTGTTGGTTCTCGAGACTTGAGTCTTGGTCTCGAGGCGTCTTTAGACTCATTTTCAAAGTTTTGGTCTTGGTCTTCTGCTCAGTGCATAACAACTATGAATTAGCCTTTGAGTGACTGAAATGATATTCTGGCGTTCAAACTGTAAAACACTACGAACTTTACTCTTTACCAGGGATGAAGCCTACATCAATATACATCAGTTGCTGGCACTTGACGCTGTCTTTAATTTTCAGCCGTAATTTAGTTGCAAGTTTTGCGCATTCAGTCGTAATTTAGCCAAATTTTCTGTTATGTGCATAAATTTGGCTAATCAGAATATCAGCCAAAAATAATAATATTAATTCATGTGTAATTTAAAAACAATTCGGCTGGGTGTCTATGTCGGTATGTGTGGTGTACTCAGAGTGATGGGAAGACGACGTCTCTGGTGCTGGAGCTGCTAGAGATGCTGGTGCCAAGTGTGGTCAAGAGATGTCGGGAGTCGTCGGCGCTCGGCAGCATGGCTCGCGCTCACGATGAGCTCAAGAAGATGAAGCACTTGCCCAAGACCGTGGAGACCACCGACCATCTCATGGTAATTAGCTGTCAACTACTGATGTCATCTTGTCATCTTGCCCCGTGTGGGATCGTGAGCATTGTAGAATAAGCCCACCTCGTTTCCTGGCCGAGTGTCATAAGAGGTGACTGAACCAGGGTAGTTTTGTTTTGCTGTGTTTTGTGTTGTTTGCTTTCTCTGGGTTGTGTTTAGTTTCTCTATGTTCTATTTGTCTTCTGTCCTATATTTTCCAGCGTGAACCAACGTGAATGGCACTGTATAGCCTAATATTGTGCTGATGTGCGGCCGTTAAGAATCTACTCACTCATAATATAAATATGGTACAAGTTTGAATCAATCAGCCAGTTTATTACTGAAAGAGGACGTTAAAGCCACTTATTGAAACTGCATAAACCTCGGCACAATGCACGATACACAGCCGCACAATGTAGTGAATTTTACTAGTGAAAATCATGTTAAAAATGGTATTAAAATTGTAGATTTCAGCTAGTCTCTAAAACGGTTAAAAGTTGTAAAATTAAGTAATAGCTTAGACAGTACTAAACACTACTGAAGACACATATGTTTGGCTAGGCCACGGCGATACATGTTCCTATCTTTTAACCCTTTAAAGCCTACTGTTGCCATATGGGTACAGATATAAAGCATCCTGTGCCAGACCGGGTTAAATCTGTGGTCATTTGTTATTTTTGACATCCGGGCACTCTGACGCTCAGTCCTGAGCGTCAGAGTGTCCAGATGTCAAAAATTACAAATGACGGCTTAACCCTGTCTGGCACAGGATGCTTTATAGCTGTACCCATATGGCAACAGTAGGCTTTAAAGGGTTAAGCTGTTAGGCGCCTTTATGCTTTTACGGCTCTTACGCATCGCCCTGATCTGGATAGATAGATTGTTTGGTAGGTATAGCTGACTTCAAGAGGTTGGTTGTGTCGGCAGATGGCGACGCTTGGCTCACAGGAAGGTGCGTTTGAGAACGTGCGTATGAATTACAGCGGTGACCAGGGTCAGACGATTCGTCAGCTGATAACGTCGCACGTGCTGCGACGCGTCGGCATGTGTACGCTGACGTCTCCAAACAGTCGTCGCCAGCACCTGGCCATCTGTAGTGAGAAGGGTAAAGTGACGATACTTCAACTGTCTGCACTGCTGAGGCAGGCACACTCCACCAAGCGCAAGCTGACTCTGACTGTGAGTATTTTGTTAAACTCAAAACGATGATGATGTATCCTAGAGACCATGCTCATTCAGGGAATAAACCATTTAATTAACCCTTTGCCGCCTACTGTTGCCATATCGGTACAACTCAAAAGCATCCTGTGTCATACTGGGTTCAGCCATCATTTGTAATTTCTGACATCTGGGCACTCTAATGCTCTGCTCTGAGCTTCAGAGTGCCTGGATGTCAAAAATTACAAATGGCAGCTCAACCCAGTCTAGACTATGACTGTTAGGTGCAAATTCTGAAATAACCTGCTATTACTAAGTTAATGGAATGTGGAATAGCGTGAACGTATAATCTGTAATTCCCCAAGAGGGCCACGTATCACAGTGGTCATCTGGTTGTGCGTCTACCTCTTACTAGTACGTTTAGTAGAGCTTTCACACAGGACCAGCTTGGCACATTTATATAGTGGAACTCGTAGGCAAAATAATCAGAATTTGGTTTCAGAAAGTCAAACAGTGACACAAGTTTCTGTAAATTGTCTACATAAAACCAACCAAATGTAATTATCAGTTTGTTTGGTTTAATAAAATTCATGATCTAGAGATTAAAGTCATTAACCGTTTGGCACCCACTGTTGTCATATGGGTACAGCTGTAAAGCATCCAGTGTCAGACCGGGTTAAACCGTCATTTGTAATTTTTGACGTCGGGACACTGTGACGCTCAGGGCCAAGCGTTTGAACGTCAGAGTGCCCGGATGTGAAAAATTACAAATGACGGCTTAACCCGGTCTGACACTGGATGCTTTACAGCTGTACCCATATGACAACAGTGGGCGTCAGTCATTAAAGGCATGGCTACATGTGTAGTTATGGTGTGCTCTTGTAGAGACTGAGTTCGGCTCCGGTGCCATTCACAGTGCTGAGTATTGCTGGTAGCACCTGCAATGAAGACTACCTGGCTGTCTGTGGCCTAAAGGTATCAGTCACCAGTATACACTGTGACTCAGAAAAATTCTGTTCTTTGATCACAACATGCGTAGTTGCTGAAAATGATATATAGCTATACAGTTTATAACCTGTGTTAACATATTTATGTATAAAATTTAACTCTGTATTTTACTTCAGTTTAATTCTCTGTATATTTGTTATTAGGTTTTGTATATTGAGAACTAACTACTCTGCAAATCTCGTTTTGTCGTTATGAGATTCTGTTCAAACGGTGTATTGTATATTTGCGGTGGTTTCTTCATGGCGAGGTCGAGTCAGATCAGTTCAAGTCACCGGTTACTTCATAGCATACGTCATAGCTTCATTCATTCATTCATGAATGACTTTATTCAGTCATTCATAGCATCCCGTCTCCCGTCTCCCGTATAACCTATACTGTGTTGGTGGGGACATAAAACACTGCTCACTCACTCACTTCATAGCATACTAGAGTAGCGAGTGAAATTTGCGCGTACACTCGCAGTGAAAACGAAGTATTGTGTGCTTTTATTTAATTCTATCTGCTGCTCTATGATCAGTCCAGTAATGACTACAAAAAACTGAATGCTGACAGCAGGAAGCCTGGAATGTAGTATGGCAGTCACTTGGTTTAGAAGGTTGGTATAGTTTCTATATGTATTGTTGTTTTCACTTGCAGCTTACCTTGTAATTTTTCTTTGAACAGATGACGGATGTATATTCTTCTGGATACCGTACTGGCCACGGATGTAAATTAATATTCTCCGACCACCGCTGTCTGCCAACAAAGATGGTGGACAACCTGGATCTATTTTTAGGTGTAGAGCAAAGGACTGTGACTACCAATCACAACAAAGCAGCAGTCCGTGGTTTGGCTAGTCAGCCAATCACGGCATATGTCGGCCATCTTTGTCGGCAGCTGCCGTGGCTTCACTTGCGGCGGCCAGTGGTGACCCTGTGGCGCAGACTGTAGTGTTGTCAGTCTAGTCGATCGATGTACTAAAAGTAAGTAAGTAAGTAAAACGATCGTGTTTAATCTGCCGCTGCTGTGTGACTGTGAAAGGACTGTCATGTTCTTACGTTCACGAGTACCGGCACCGTAGCTGATCACCTGGTTCTGCATCCAGCGCTGGAAACTGGCAACTTTATCATCAAGGTTGTCTGCATAGATTGGTTGATATTGTCGCTGCTGTATGGACCATAGATCTGTAGCTTTGAATCATTAATTAGATGAACAATCGTATGGTTGTCTTTGGATCAGGACCAAAGTATGTATGTACGGAAGTAATATACGGTGTCTCAGAAAAAAATGCACCAAATTTGAAACAGTATAGCTCGAAATTATAAGGATAGATTTTGATGACATTTGGCAGAAATATTCAAAATACTCTACAATAGAGTTTGTATGCTCCAGTTTTCAGTATCAAACAGAGCTCAAGACTCATCTTTTCAAGCTGGCCTTTTGCTGACTTTTCCGCTGAGAACTATTAAAGAGATTGAACTGAACTGAGCTGAACCAATGAGCAGCCAACACCTGCCCATATTGCTTGTGCACACCATTCACCAGCAGTGGACTTGTCCATTGTGAGGGGTGTCGGGGTTACATGCTGTTAAATGCTGGCAAATAGTTTATATGCGGGGCACAAACATAATAATCATGTGACAGCAGTGACACATGTTAGCACACTTTTTGCCCCTACGTCTCCTTACATACGGCTTACAAAAGACACAATAATAATTAGCAATCAGCAATTTTTCACATTTGAAAAATATCAAAATGCCACAATTTTTGTTACATATTTATCGAACGATGGGTTGTATTTGGCCATTATGTTGTACAATGTACAGGCGCTGTGGCTTCCCGGGTCACAGACGGAGGTTGCCATTGTGACGGCGGACTTTGTGAAGATCTACAACCTGTCCGTGGACGCGATCAGTCCGCAGTTTTACTTCCTGTTGCCAACCGGGAAGATTCGTGACGCTACGTTCGTTGTGAGTGACAGCGAGCGACACCTGGTGTTGATGGCATCGTCTGGATACATCTACACTCAGGTGATGGATGTCTCAAGCAGTGCCCAGCACGGACCGTTCTACATCACCAACATACTGGAGATGAATCATACCGACGTTAAGGTCAGCCGAGTTCTGGATTCTCTATCCACTACTCAGGGTTCCCATGCCTCTTGGAAAGTCCTGGATTTTTTTTCTTGAAAATTCTAGGACCTGGAAAGTCCTGGAAAAGCAGTTTGGTCCTGGAAAGTCATGGAAAAATATCCTTGAAAATTACGCATTTTTTATTGGTTCTAATGGAAAACAAGCAGAAATAGTAAATGTCCCAGTTTGTGTTGACTTTTACTTACTTAAGTAGTTGATTAATTTAGCTGCCTTTGGCTTTCCACATTTTGCTCCATGCTACAGTTTCTGCAATGGACTATACTCCGAATGTTGTGAGTAAAAGGTGTTTTTTCTTTATATTTAAGCATTCATGGGCTCCGAAAAGGTCCTGGTAATTTCTCGCGGAGGTCCTTGAAAGTCCTGGAAAAGTTTTGGATTTTTTTCCAGCGAAAGAGTGGGAACCCTGACCACTGCCACTACTACTACTGCTAACACTTTCTTTTTTATATTTTTCTCTAGCTACGTGTGCTAGATATTAGGCTGAATACTCGGCTTTCAAGTCCACGTTAAACTCTTCTATCGTATCGTATCGTATTGTACTAACTACTACTCACCGTCCATTGGCAACAATGGAGTTTTGGCTTTGGGGCAACAAACATTTTAGGTGATGTGGGGGACAGAATACCCCTCAATGTGGTTCCAGAAGATAAGCCCCAGTAATTGGGTATTTTTAATTGAGTATTTTTATCAATAACTACTGAGAAAAACATGCAATTCATAAGAATTTTGTATTAGATGTGTTTGCATATGAAATGATTGACACCGCATCAGATGTTAGTTGACATGAGTGCAACAGCATACGTAATAACCCTGATAAAGTCGTAATGTTGCAAGCTACATTAGGCCGAACTCATTACATGACAATCAGTGCCACATATATGGGCGTTTAACCGGGCGGCTATGTTACTGTCTTTAACTTGAACCTGGAAGACTGAAGACCATATACGTTTGCATTTGGCCTAAGTTTGTCGGAATTGCAGTTGTCAGAACAGTGGTTGCCTTATGATTGCATATTCCTGTTAGACTACCTAGGCCTTCTCACCATCTCTGCATTACCGTCTCAGGTTTTACAGTAATTTGTTTTACATTTTTTCTAGTGTAATGTCCGCTGTTCAAGTCTGTAAGAGGACGCTAAGGCCCACGATTATTACTGATTAATTACGGTGAGCAAAGACAGCTGTCCATTGCCTGTCATGTCTGATAATAAGTATGTTAATGTGTGCAGGAGTCGGGAGGCCATGTGGCTGGTGGGGGCGTGTCCGTCTATTACTCGCATACATTACAGCTGACAAGTATGTTAATGTGTGCAGGAGTCGGGAGGCCATGTGGCTGGTGGGGGCGTGTCCGTCTATTACTCGCATACATTACAGCTGCTATTCTTCAGTTACACACAAGGCAAGACGTTCGCTGCGTTGTTGCCAAAAGCCATGGACGAGCTAACCACCGTGTTCCCAATTAACTTCAAAAGGTGACAAAAATATATTTCTCTTAGTAATTGTCACGTTTATAGTTGTTAGCAGACTGTACTAACGGTCGTGTTTATTGTGCAGTATTGTGCCTGTCTGTCGTCTGTAATGTATGTAAACACTGCGTCTTACCGAAAAACTGAAGAAGCAGATAGGAAATGGCCTATGGGGAATTGAATGTTCACATGACCGATGACGTCACATGACCCTGGAAGGTCATGGTCGTGACCCCAAATACGCTTAGAGTAGGGATTATATCATAGAAAAAATCCATATCGATTATCGTGGGAACTTATATCGCGATATCACGATATCGTAGAGTGACTTCTGTGCCTCTAGGAGGGGAGGAGGGGCGTGGGAGGTGATGAAGATGGGCCAGAGCAACGGCCATCTAGCCGACTGGGTGCTGCAGCCAGCCAGCCGGCTAGATGGCACGGCCGCGTCTGCCTGTCAAAAGGAACGAGTCGTCAGCACGAGTCGCGAAGCGCACCGTGGTCACGTGGTTATTGATCGTAGTCCACAGGCAGGCTCTGGAGAGTGGTGGCGCATCACAGAAGCCATGTTTGGTTGGTGATTGTTTGCCAATGGAAAACTGACAGTTGCCTAGGCTTGCCTAGTGGCTTGACAAAGTTGCTGAACTTTGTTGTTTGTCTGCCTTACATTGCGTGTGCATATTGTAGTTCTAATGGGTCGAAGTCTGGCTCCGGCAGTCAGCCGCTGGTCCAGTGGACGGAGGTACACAGTCACCCAGGCCTCATCTGCTGCATCACACAGACGTCCAACACTCCCGTTGTGATGATGGTGAAACCTGACACAATACTGGTTCAGGAGATCAAAGTGCAGCCGGCCAAGGCCAAGGTCCCTCTCATCTTGTGAACACATCGACTCACTGAAATGATAGAACAGTACCGTTACACACACTTGTGTCTTCTTCTTCTTCTTCTTGTGTGGCAAGCACCACTAGGAGTGCTTAGCACCAAACGTAGATATCAGTCTCCAGAGTGGACGATTCTGAGCCACGTCAATTGCTTCATTCAGGGAGAGGTTATTGGATTTCAGGTCTTGCTGGATAGTCTTCATCAATGTAGTACCAGGGCGTCCTGATGGTCTCCTCCAGTTCTCCACATGGAAGATATATGCAGCAATGGCGCTTGGATTCTGAAATCTCTGATAGGTCAACTTTTAAGGAAACTCTGCATAACAAGCCTGAGTCTGGGAATGTTTGAGAATTTACCCGAACTTGGGAAACAGTGGGGGAATATTTGTTTAGTTTCAGTTTCATTTTTATGGCCAGATGACAACTGCTGAAAGACATTTGATTGTTGGGCTACTGTGCGGTAAAATCTGCATTTATGTGAATAGATCTTGAACAC
>Ga0209680_1000529_pt1 | contig 10811 bp, 6 predicted proteins | sample WorMetLIZISLAND1_FD_187413 | JGI IMG/M metagenome (GOLD analysis project Ga0209680, IMG submission 187413) | Marine gutless worms symbiont microbial communities from Max Planck institute for Marine Microbiology, Germany - Olavius loisae LIZARD... ... | reverse complement strand
TATACCTTTAGGTAGAGTGCATGTTGCCAAAAACAGCCAGGGGCTGATACTGCCGGGGAGAGGGGTGATATTGGTCTGGAGCTAGAACGGAGATGAGATATATCCACTCCACGGCAGGTAGAACTGTTTAAGTAGCATTTTAGTTTTATTATGAAAGATCATGGACAAAACTGTGAGCAACGGGATTGTGTCATCCGCCATCACGGTTGAAATAATACTGTAATGGCTCTGTCAAAGTGTCCCTCTGCCACCATTCAGCTCACAACCAGTCTTTACTGTTGAACAGCCAGTAGTGTTGAAGCAAGCATTGATAGGAGACATACTGTTACATGTGTGACATGCAGGGGATTGACATAACGAACTTCAGTAGCAGCTGGAACGATGGACTGGCGTTCTGCGCTCTGCTACACACGTATCTGCCGGACCTCATACCATACAAGGAGCTGAACAGTAACGACAAGGTCTGCTTTCTTCAGCTTTGATTATTGTATGGTCGACGGTACTTTTCAGATTGGTAGATGTTTAAATAACATGCAGCCATGTTAAAACTAAGACAGTTCGGCAATACTAGACTTTCTATCGTCAATGGCATGTGATAATGAATTACGTCACGGCAATCTACAAACATTTTGAGGTGGATGCCATCCACATGTACCAGTGACCGATGTCGTAGACCCAGTCTGTGCGCGAATGACTGTCTCAGATGACTTCCAGTTAAAAATCAGCTTCAATCAAAGTGCTTTGCTGACCTGACCATCATGGCATGGTCAGGTTTCTATTGACGTTCATAGACTTTGTTCCATTTCACAGTGAACATTTTCTGCGTTCACGTATTATATTCAAGACATTTTTGCTGTCATTGTTTACTTCGTTGACGACTGACCTTGCTTGCATTGGCTGGACATGGTTGTCCTAAAAAAGGGCTTTCTATCGTCAATGTGATGGGACCGAGTAGCCTTCTCCTTGTGGCCTAGAGCAACCACTGGCGGATCCAGTAAAGCTCAGAGGAGCCCTCTATCCACTGCGACCTTTTTTAGCAGATGTTTGTCTGTTCTAAAATTTTACTGTTTGTGCTGTGCATTGGGTTAAAATCTGAGCCTGTCATTGTTCACGGAACTGAAGCTAATGTAACAATCATATGTAGCTGAGCCCTCTGTTAACAATAGCCAGTAACTGCCAACAACTGTGCTGTACTCCGTTGAGAGCAAGGTTGAGGTCTAGTCATTAGCATAGACAGACGATAGTCACATAATGTGCCACAGTACCATTAGCTCATGCCAGTCAGCTACATTATCCCTTTGACACCCTCTGTTGCCATATGGGTACAGTTCCTATGCCAGACCGCGTTGAGCTGTTGTTTGTAATTTTTTAACATCTGGGAACACTGACGCTCAGGGCTGAGCCCTGACAGCTCAAATGATGGCTTAACCCGGTCTGGCACAGGATGCTTTATAGCTGTACCGATATGGCAACAGTGGACGTCGCAGGGTTAACCCCTACTGATCGTGCAGTATGTGCAGGGAATACTTGTGTTACGGCATGTCTACAGACTATTTATGCCTGTTGTTCCTCGTCTCCAATGAGCAAATAGATTTGTGGACAAGTGACGTTGCTCGCTTGACAGTCTGCTGAGCTACAAATATTCTTTCATGGTACCTGTTTGTGCTGTGCATCTAGATGAAGAATTTCCAGCTGGCCATGCAGGCAACGGAAAGTGTTGGAATACATTGTATGCTGGTACGTTGAGCCTCTTCAGAGACTATGATAGTTTCCAGTACATTACTGTCGTAGAGCTCGTACATACAGACGGTAACAAAACAGTACACAGTACAGAGACAGTACGTATGTATTGGTACCTAAAATACTTCGAGAGAGTTACCTCTTAGACGTTTGTAAACTAAGACAAATAATTTAAACTATTCCCCTGCAGTTTTGTACTTTTTAGATGCTGTAGCCTATAACCTTATTGTTAGTTTAGGGATCCGCATTGGACGCATTTGAGGTCTCATTGTCAGTTGGTAGCATACCTGTGTAGATGATTAAGTTAAGACAAAATGAGTAACAGATCAACAGTTAATAACTGGCACCTAGCTAAAATTGCAAAAATCAGTTACTTCATTAGCACATTGACAGTTTTGAATTGACACAAGCCGTTATAATTCACTTCAATACTATTTGTCGTTGCAACGTCATTGACTGTATGTCATGCTTGTAGAATCTGAATGATGTCGTTGCCACCGAAAGACCGGACTGGCATATGGTAATGAATTACGTCACGGCAATCTACAAACATTTTGAGGTGGATGCCATCCACATGTACCAGTGACCGATGTCGCAGACCCAGTCTGTGTGCGAATGACTGTCTCAGATGACTTCCAGTTAAAATCAGCTTCAATCAAAGTGCTTTGCTGACCTGACCATCATGGCATGGTCAGGTTTCTATTGACTTTCATAGACTTTGTACCATTTCACAGTGTACATTTTCTGCGTTCATGTATTATATTCAAGACATTTTTGTTGTTGTTTAGTTTGTCTTTGGTTGACCTTGCTCGACTGGGTTGCCCCAGATTTATTGTTGAATGTAGAATGGCAAATGTTCACATTGTATTTTTTACTTAGGAGTTTGTTTTAGTATTTCAGCCGTGATTTGCAGCTGTGCTTGGCTACAGTTGGTTGTTTGCTGAACACTGCCATGTTCTCACCAGTCACTGTATCAGTTGCTAGAAGCCCCGATAGCTCAGTTAGTGACCTAATGCATTAGACTTCAGACAGTGTATTGTGCTGACAGTTGTTGATTACAATATTGTTATCTCTGCATGTTTTTGGTTTTTGTTAAATACAGAATCTGATATGTCGGATTATGAACCTGAAGTGAGGTTATCGTGTGTATTATTATTTGAGAGATGTTATATATGACTAATGCATTTATATGACTTGCACATCCAGTCTATGAGCTCCTAAGTACTTCTCAGAGCTTGTAGGCCTGCTTGAAGAGGTTTGTTTGTTTTGAGTCCACCTGGAAACTGTCTATGACTGATGGAGTGTGATTTTAGGTGTAGTGGAAGAGTTATTCAAACTTGCACCTTTTTGTTTTTAATCTGACAAGTTACTACTGAATATGACATAAAACTTACTTTTGTCGCTTATTTCTTAACATATGGAATGCTGTACTGGTTAAATTCCTGGCTCTACTCCGACTACTGGTGACGACGGTAAGTTGAGGATGCACAGTTGGTCAACACTGCACCAAACAGCATGGCCTTAATCTGATAGAATTTACACAGGCCTTTAGCAGTTATTAACAGGCTGTGAGCTGAACATAACAATGCTGAGAAGATGCACAAACTGTAGCGAAATGTTCACTTGTGTTGCTATATTGGAAGTGTGTATTCATTTTGGTCAGTCCTTCAGAAACCTACGTGCAGCGAAATGTTCACTTGTGTTGCTATATTGGAAGTGTGTATTCATTTTGGTCAGTCCTTCAGAAACCTAATCAACTGCATATTCCATACATGTATATGCCTAATACACTGGTTATCTGAAAAATATGACGTTATCATAAACTGACAAATATGTAATTCAGTAGTGAATTCAGACATTTTAAGATGATTTGTCATTAGTTATTAACAATAATAACGAGAAAGTTGTCAACAGTAAAACTGCAATGTTGTATTACTGCAAACGAGTCCTAGCACAACTCGGGAGTAATCATAGGATAGTCACAACAGAAACTGCTGATACATGTTTGATATATAACTACAAACTACATAGTATTACGAAAGCATACAAAAATAGGAAAAAATACATTCCACAATATGTGCACTAGGAATGCTGTCTTTTATACCAGAAATATTTGAAGTGTAAAATGAGCATACGCGTATCTTAACATAACGGACGTATCATAACATTTTTTGGGGTAAATTTTAATATGTTGTTCAATACGCAGCATACGCAGCTTTGTTACAGTTGAAGGCCACAATGTCTGACTGAAACACTGTCACTGCAGGTTTAGGCATTAAAGTATTCCAAAAAGTATAGTATAAACTGAAGATGTAGTGAGTACACAGTTACACCGATATGCATCATATAGATCAATAAAGTGCGTGCTTAAGCAAAGTGCACTGTGGCCCATTTTTCTTTTTTGTGTCTTTCAGAATAATGTATTGGTTTACACACAAATTGCAGTGAATATACCAAAGTAAACGTAGATTACACCAATATGACAATTAGATATTCATTACATTTCTGAAGACAGTGTACAGACGATGACGTTGAACAACATTAGGCAACATACAAAATTGTACAAATCATACAAATGTTTAAATTTTAAAACGAGGATTTTCTCTCCTGTTACTACACGAATTAATGATTGTCAGTCATCAAGAATTGCCCGTCATTACATTACATATTTTTAAGGTAGTCCAAATTTACACTTCAGTAGACATCTCTGTGCTAAATTAGAACAAGACGAACTACAGACTGTCTGGGTACGGCTGTCTGAAAGGGTACAATGCCAGTTTTTGTCAAGCAACTACTGTAAAACTATATTTTAGCTGCATCTTAATTTGGCGATTGTGTAGCGTAGAAATTTCGCTGCATTTTAATTTGGCGTTTTCTTGGGGTGTACTATGTAAGTTTATCTTCCAAGTGACTTTAGCCATGTGAACAGAATTGTGCATTACCGTCTAACTAAACTACATGTAGACTTCCTATAGAGCAGTAACAAGACAGTGACCAGTTACATTAACAACTGCCAGGACTAGTATTGTCAACAATACTGTACTCTGCAGGGAGGTTACAATGAAGGCAACCACAGAGTGCTACTGTAAATACAAATTTTTGCGGGTATTTAATTTCACAATTTTGTGTTACTCACGAAATTCGCAAAAATTAGATGCATACGACAAAACTAGTGTTTTTACAATAATCATGGCATAGATGTGACGTCATCATGCAGAGTATTTACTAGGACCTCGACCATGACCAGATCTTCAACAGTTACAAGCCACGGCGAAGAGACCACAAGGTCTTCAAAGACAGACGACTAGAGACGGAGACGTCCTATTGATTGTACAACAGCGACATAATGGAGCACACACACACAGCATGTCACGTCTTAAATTTCCACACTAACTCTAGCTTCCATCAGAAAGAAACAAAGGTAAAATGATTTGTGATCAAGTTATCAACTTTCAACAAATCGTTTAGCTTCTTAATACCATGATTACACTAGGCAAGAACAGTTCGACTAGGAAACATTAACACTGCAGTACTACTGTCAAAGTTTACATTTTATCAAAAAACAAGCAGACACACAGCAGATGGCTGCTGCACATGTGACCCTCCCGGATAATAAGATTCAAGCTATTCCACATACATGTTTACATTTACTTATGTGCAGGAGATGATTTTTGAACCTGCACCAGATAGTCATTAAAACTAGGAGTCCCAGATACTTGTGTCCTGCATTATGTCTCCCAATAAATTTGAACTTAACTTTCTATGGTTTTCTGATTTCGAGTGGCATGGGTCAGACAGATTGACAAGGTGCAACAATTTTATTGCTCTAATTCAAGTGTATTTAAAACATACCATGCCGGCCGGATGCTAGATGGCATAGCTATAGTACAGTAGCCAGGGCCGGATTAACCATTAGGCTAGCAAGGCTTAAGCCTTAGGCCCTTGAAAAAATTCGGCCCTCAAAAATGTCAAGTTTACATTTTTAATGGGCATTGTACACAGCTAAGATCTATTTTTGTGTATTCGTTCTCTAGAACATCAAAATTTGTGTATCAAATGACAAAAAAGGCTTCAGTCCCAGACCGCATACCATAACCTTGGATTGGATTGGATTGAGCAGTGTTTTACGTCCCCGCCAACACAGTATAGGTTATATGGGAGACGGTTTTTACAGGTCAAAAGACCCAACCAACAGCATCAAAGTACTGAAGGAACAAATAACACACAGACAGATCAAACACACAATAAGGAGACATGAACCTTGGGCCCCACTGGAAACCCGGCCCTACAGGTATGTATGTAGCCTTAGGCCCCCACAATCCTTAATCCGGCCCTGACAGTGGCACTGCTGTAGGCCTATAGCACCATAGACATAGGTGTACATTGTGTGTAATTTTGGCCATATTTAAAGGCTAATTGCACAGTTTGTAAAAAATCTCTAGTAAGCATTTGACTACAAAATGGCACAAAGATGACAGTGTGCAATTTGCAGCTGTCGTGAAGTGAACTATTAGACTCCTATACAAAAAATTTGGCACCCCCTAACGGAAAAGTTTCAGTGACAACCCCCAATTTTTGGCAATCATGTAATAGGATATCGAGACTATTACCGGCATCTGAGTGCCAAGTAAAATTGAAAAGTAGCTGTCCGTTTTGGAGCTTGATGCAAAAAACGACAGTCAAAAAGCATACAAACATTTCAATAATGAGATGTTTCCGCTGGTGTCTTTATTTGATGACAGATGTATAATGGACTGAGGATCAGTTGGTCTTGGATTGACGTAAACTCTACTTTTCCTGAAGATAATGTGCAAAAAACGACTTTTACATTTTCATTCCCAGTGACCTTGATCCTTGATCTTTTGACCTCAGTTACTCGTTTTCAGGGTCATGTCTCCACTAAATTTAAAATTTCTATGCCTTTCAAAGTAAATCATAGGCACATGACAGATGAACAGATGTGCAACGCTCAATGCAGCCTCCTGGGAGGGTTGCATAATAATGCTAAGACATAGCAGAGACAAGGCCACATTAACAGGCTTTCAAAAAGTTAACATGAAAATGAAAGTATGCAAGGCCACAGCAGCCGCGGCTAAGAGATTTAACTCAAACTAACTCAGTCAATACCAACAACAGCCGCTGGGACCATGTTTTCCGTCCTCTGTACAGAACTGATCGCCTGACACTTAATTATGCAAATTTGGAAATTCCATGTGAAATGATTTGAGCCTGGAGATAGTGGATACAAAACATTCTGGGCACTGTAGGTCCCATCCTCTGAGTTGGGTGGGCTTGGCCCTGTAATGCTTTATGGTGGTCACTTAATGTGCTTCTAAGTTCACCATCAGCAGCAGGAAGTTAAAAAAGAATGAACCCAAGCAGGACATCCATTTGCATAGGAGGTGAACAAAGATGGATCCAAGTCACATAACGACTTGTCGTTTTGAAGGAGGCCCATTAAGGACTGACCACGAAAATTCTATCACCATTTACCAGTTATTATGCATACAAACCAAAAAACATAACACACCTTAGCTGATCATACTTCAACATTTCTCAGAGATAAATATGTGAAACTGAATTAATTTGACGTCTTAAGTGACTGTCATTCAGAGGTACTTGATACAGTGAAATGACAAAGTCACAAGTAATATATAATTTCTACACTGCATAAACACATATCTAATCCAAATACATCATTAACCATTTTCAAAAAGATTACCTTTGTGTGGAACTACACATAAATGTTACTGTAAATATTATAACATAAGCCGTTTGCTTAAAAGTTAGATCTGCTAATTATTAGCAATGTTTTAAAGCATACTGACATGAGAGGTTGGTTGAACAAGGCTTCAGCACCCATTTGACACAATGAAGGTCATTTTGGAGACAACATTTTTACAAGTTTGCCTAGTAATCCATACAGCTCTCAATCTCACTGGGCCCACCTCACCATGTAACAACAATGCAATATGCATGCACATACAATACAAGAAAAATACAAAAATAAGCAATTAAATCTAACACACACACAACACAATGAAATCTAAGCACAGTGAGTGAACCCAGTGAGATGAAGCCAAATCTGGCAGACTACTAGAGAGCAGTTTTGGCAATATTCCCTCTTACTTCCAACTAAATAAGAGCTCAGATGTGGCCAAATGGAGCTCGAGGGTTTAATATTAATGTGAGCTTGGGTAAATGACAAACAAGAAAAAAGTAATGCTATTCACTGACAAGAAGTCTACGTCACAGTAACAACATCAGTAATTGACACCGATCGTCTGCAATGCTAGGCTTACATCGCAATGTTAACTTAGTCACTAGTAACAAATTTATTCAGTCATTAGTGACATTACTGTCAAAACTATGAAAAAATAACATCATCCATACATTATGTTCTATAAATTGCCATATTTGATACATGTAACCCCAACGGTTTTCTTTGTGTGGACATGTATACAAGCTGTTGCAGTCAACTGGTACATTAAAACACAGCAACACAATAGTTGCTCATGGCAAAGCAATAGATGTCGGCATTGTCATGCAATCAATAAATTCAGCACACCAATGTGCTTCACTAAGACTTGCGTCACTCAAGTTCATGTGTTTAAACCATAGAAAATGTCAACTCGTCTCGTCGATGAAAGGGTGCATATAATAGAGCAGCTGATAAGCCTGATTGGAAAACAGAAGATAGCCTGTCCAATTAGTGCTTATAGTCTGCCACATCATGCCATCTCCACTCGACACCTGGTGCATTAAGTATCATGCACCGTGAATGTAGACATCATATGCAAAAACAACCCCATGAAATGTTCACAAATTTGAAATTAGCGGCACCAGACAATACGCACACTGCACAATAACTACAAGTTTGTACACACATCTTTGCAGTACTGCCACGGGACGAGAAGGCTGTTGTCAAGATGGACAACTACGGATGATAACCGCAGTTGCTGCAGCGGCGTTCTCGCATCAGCAAGCAACAGATAAGCCCGATTGGAAAACAGAAGATAGCCAGACATATGCCACAGCACGTGAATTCCGAAGAAAAATTTCCAACCTACACAAAACACAAATAAGCACGACTGTGTGCCACACTGATTTCAGCAGCAAACAAGCTTCATTCTAGATGTCAGATGTATATCCGGGCAGTGTTTGTACAAATTAAGTTGCCGTGTAGTTGGTGTTGCCGTGTAAAAAAATCTCCCACAAAAGTATGGGTGTAAATCACAAAAAAACATGTGAAATGCAGCAACGAAACCTATTTACCCTGCAGTTAGGACAGGTTCCGGTTTGCACTGGTGCCTGGGTGATCACGATTGTCTGGCCTTGCTGGGCTTGTTGAGGTGCTGGCGCCATGACAGGCTGCACTGCTGTAGGTGGGTACTGACTAGGTGGATATCCCGGTTGGGGTTGCTGTGGTGGATATCCCGGTTGTGGCTGCTGAGTCGGATACTGCTGAGATGGATAGCCTGGCTGTGCTGGATATCCTGCTTGCACACCTTTTGATGGGTCCACAAAGCCTGGATTTGCTGGTGGATACGGCTGGGAGCCAGCAGCTGGATAACCTGGGTTGAATGGAGGATTTGCCAGTTCTGTGTATGGAGGTGGAGCATTTGCCATCTTGCACTACAAAAACAACATTTCAAAATTTAACCAACGACTGTTGTTTTCGGTACATACATACATACATACACCACATACACTCCCTGCCATTGATACGGTACTTAAATCTTACCTATTTTGTTAAATCGGAGACAATAACCATAATCATAATCATTTATTAGCCATAATAACATGAGGTAAAAAAACATCGAGAATACAATCACTACAAAAGGCAGGTACAACCAGTCAGAAACTTCACTTATACTTGACCTTGAACACAAATAAATCAATTACAATCATGCAGCAATGGATCATTAACTAGCAGTTACAATGCTAGTTGAGCAGTGTTTTACGTCCCCGCCAACACAGTATAGGTTATATGGGAGATGGTTTTTACAGGTCAAAAAACCCAACCAACAGTATCAAAGTACTGAAGGTACATGATATAGTACACAGACAAATCAAACATACAATAATCAAACAATAAACACAAAACACAGCAAATCCCCTAGTCTACACTAATACGGGGTGACAAGGGGATGGCTCCCACAGAGGGCAGGGTCGCTAGGCCTGAACGGCAGTGGGGCTGCCGCCGCGGTAACCCCAACAATGCTAGTTTAAGCACAATGACAATGTTCAAGTGCTGCCTCAAGACTATATTGTTTTATGTGTAGTGTAGTGTAACTGGACGATACTGTGGCTGTTGCACATCTGACATTGTCAGGTGCCCCAGTAGTACCTTTTGCTGCACCCTATAAATTGTCATATTACTACTAATATTATTTTATATCTTTTGACCCTCAGTATGTATAATCCCAAAGGAATTAAAATTAAGCAAATGTAAGCAAATAAGTGGTACATCAGTCTGTGGAGTCATTGGGCAAACCATCGTGGAGCAGCAGCGTGTTATAATGCTGTATCAAGACTAAGATGTGTTGATACAAGAAGCTGGTCTCTCTAGCCTCGCCACAGTAGACATCTTCCTACCAAGGTCGTTCAGGAGGAGGTGACAAGCTGTAGTGTTGATGACACCCAAAGTTTCAACTGCAATGGGTTTGACAAGATACCAGGCATCAATGTTCGCACACTTCTCCAGCTTGCGAGAAGCAGCAAGCTTTGCCTCAGCCCCTGCCTCATGGGCTGCTCTAGTGACATAAATAAGCCAATGGACGTCCCAACACAATGACTTGCCACTCTACCAAGAAATGAATGTTAGACCATCTGGACATTTACTGTCTGTTCGGAATAACCCAGCTGGCTCTTTGGTGACGGGAACACCAGCTGACGAAAAGCCACGAGCGGCCAAGTCATTCAGGGCATGATGTCTCGCTTGTGATTGACCTGGGGTCTTCTTGCAAATGAGGCTGTGAATCCCACAGGTGTCAGTTTGAGAACCGCAATGGCAGTGATGGGGACGCAAAAATACAATCCCAACCTAAGGCCAATTGCAACTAATTATC
>Ga0209680_1000528_pt1 | contig 10830 bp, 6 predicted proteins | sample WorMetLIZISLAND1_FD_187413 | JGI IMG/M metagenome (GOLD analysis project Ga0209680, IMG submission 187413) | Marine gutless worms symbiont microbial communities from Max Planck institute for Marine Microbiology, Germany - Olavius loisae LIZARD... ... | reverse complement strand
GGGGGGGAAGAGGAGACCCGGCTACTTTCTTAAACCACTTTAAGCACTGCTGTTGAATCACCAAAACAATTCCTCCTACCTGTCCACCCCACTCTCACGGTCATCATTTCTATGCAAAGTCGGACAAATTACGCGACCCATATTTTCAAAAAGTGGGAGATACGTACCATCAGATCGCCACCTGGCTGACGTCATCTGTTGGATCGAGTCTGCTCCGTTGCAGCCGATTTTTTAATTAACAACGCAGTTTTAAGCATTTTTAATTTTCTGTATCAGTTATTTTTAACTAAGTGAAATAAACTAACTGGTGTCCAGTGATGAACGAAAAACACGGGACTGACTGACTGACCGGTGAAACGAAGAAGACGACGAAATGAGAGAGACAGACGACATTGACGACCGACAGACAACGACGTCTGCCAGGTGCGACGACTCATTGACCACAGCATCAGTTCAGTCAGCGCCATCTAGCGAATACAACGTCAACTACCGGCTTTAATACTTTCGAACAAACCAACAGAACACTCAGCTTTCCGACAAATCCTAATAAAACACAGCCTACGTCGGTACATCACTCGCTCATCGACTGCCTTCACGGATCTTGAACCTGAACCGAACTAAGCTGACACTGGCGTTTGTTTATTTTAGTTTCTTTTTATATTTTTTTCTGGCTACGTGTGCTAGATTAAGCAGATCACACTCAGCTTTTGAGTCCACGTTAAACTCCACTATCGTATCGTATCGTACAGTGCGTCTGTCTAAACTTACACACTGTATGGTCATTCATTTCAGTCGCTTCACGTCACCGTACAGGTAGGCACTCTAACACAAAGTTATACAACGACAATTTATGTATAAGCATACAATAAATGTCACGTGACCGCGCTTAAAAATTAAAAATGTAATAAAATTTTCAAACTCTGGTCGTGCGCTAATTTACCCCTTTGGCGCCCACTGTTGCTATATGAGTACAGCTATAAAGCATCCTGAGCCATACCGGGTTACGTCGTCATTTGTAATTTTTGACATCCGGACACTCTGACGCTCAGAGCTGAGCGTCAGAGTGCCAGGGTGTCAAAAATTGCAAATGACGGCTTAACCAGGTCTACATGGCACAGGATGCTTTATAGATGTACCCATATGGCAACAGTGGGCGCCGCGTCAAAGGTTAAGTTTTTTGTTGTGTAGGCTAGCTGTTCGTACTATAGTCGGCGGGAGACAGAAGCAGATGACGTGAGCGGCATCGTGAGGCAGTCGACCAAGCAGAAGGAACGACGGCAAAGTAACGTTGTCGAGTGGCAGCCGCTGAAAACTAAGACTTGAATCGAAACAGTTGAACATCACTGGTCGCACCGGCAGCAAATCTGTCACTCTGCGCAAATCACCAACGACGTAATAATAATGCTGTAGGCCTACACTTGCTTCCTGTCTACTTCCAGACACATTAATGACTTTCCACCGCCGAATGTTCTCTATACAATAAGAGCTGCATTCGTCCGTAATTTCAACACACAAAATGCAGATTTCTGTGATTTGGACGTTTTATGAATGAAACTGTTCTTTGGCTACTCGAAGTATCACAGTGTGACTTTCATGTTAATTGAACTTGGTCTGCCCAGCTTCGATACATTGATTACTAACAGTCGTGTTAGATTATCTCACCAGTGTCAGTCTACACAGAACGGTATCATTGGACATATGTACCGCTTATATTGTGTTTAACGTTTGTGTTCTGTCTACTGTCTGTCTCTCTCTGTCTCTCTTTGTATGTGTTTGTGTGTTTTGTGTTTTTATGTTCTATGGGCTTAAGCCTGAAATAAATGCATTCATTCATTCACTCATTCATTTAGCTCGGCGTTTTCAACGAATAACTTTACAAATCTAATCTAAACAATGAGGGCATAAATGAACTACCTTGAGTAAAGCGTATTTGAAAAACAGTGGACAAGAAACATACAATACAAACTGCATTGTAATCCATTCCATACAGCAGTTCCTATCATTCACTTGCTGCAGCGTAACTCGACAACTTCTTACTTATACGACGAAAGGAACAACAATCTATAATAAATACTAAATAGTAGCTGATAATGATATATACAAGATATCATCAGGGTTCGAAATTGACTGTTAGTGTAGCCTACGTACACGAATCATGTTTTTGTTGAGCAAATTATTTCACGCACATGTAATTTATAACTGTTCGGCTTGGTTTATGAAGCATCTAAACTATAAAGTATGTCACTGAATGGTATTATCGTTTGCTGTGATAGCTTATTCATTTGCATGTTGCATCATTTTTCCCACTTTTCTTCTTTGTAGGCAGTAGGCTAGCTAGTTCATACTTCATAGTACATGATAGCAAAGTCACGTTACCGTATCGAAAACAGCGAATGGCACACCTGAGGAAGTAGGCGGCGACAGCGAGCGAGGCCAGTAGTAGCAGGTGCGTGAAGATAATGACGGCCAGACGACAGCCCAGTGGTCGGCGTTTGGTCGAGCTGACGGCCGTGTGCGGCATGTGACTGACAAACTCGTCGCGATGTGACGACGACGAACTGTCTCCAGGAGGCGTCACGGCACCGTCACTCACGTCATACCACGGCGACCCACCACCTCCACCGCCGGCCGTAACCTGCTGCTGCTGCTGCGGTGGATGAGACGATGGAGTCTGGTCGTGAAGGTGGTCTGAACTGTAAGCATCATAGGGCACGGCGCCGCCAACAGGCAGTGCTGACGGCATCTCACCGCCGATTTGACGATAACAGTTATACACTCAACGTCATCGTCGTTCCTGGCTGCCGCATGCCGTCAACATAATAAACCACCAACCATCACTGCAGATTACTTCGCGTAGATGTCTTATAGCGCTCGTTGTAACCCACAGTTAGCCCTAAGTACTTCGACGCGTCCAGCTATAATTGCGCGATTATTCGGCACATGGCGACATATTCCCCATGCATTTCTCGACCGAACCGTGGTGGAAAAGTAACGCTCCTTCCTTGAGAAAAGCGTACAAGTACTTTTAAAAAGAAATTGTGGTACAGTGGCGAACAGGATTTCCTGCCAATGTCACGACTGTTGCATTGGGAAACATTTTTCGCATAGTCCTAATATGGTGTAGAATGTTAACGATTACAAGTTACTTACAACGACGAAGTTAAACCATTGAAATGCATTGCATCGCGCGATAAACAAGAAAGCCTAGCTAACGCTAAGGTAAGCGCGCGACAGCAGTGCGTATACGAAGGCCCCTAACGAAGATATCTACGGCAAATCAACGCAAGGAACATGTTAAAAGGTAGGCCTACATTCAGTGGGTTACAACGGTGTCGTGGGCAATACGGCAATGCAATTCATTCGTTTAGCTGTCGTTGTCTCCGAAATGTGCGAAATCCCGCGAAATTCTCCAAAAATGCGAACTTATAGCAGTCAAGGTCATCTAAGGTCATCGATCTTGGTGTCAATCGAATCGAATCAACTTCCTCCCTATTAGTCATTAATAGTAACTTTGTACGTAGCCTATCTCCAACCATTTTCGAGATATTGGCGCATTTTGCTCGAAAATAGCTTGTTTCCCCACCACAGCCTTGCTTGACGCCCCCTAGCGGAGGAACTCACTGCGATATCAACGTAATCTATACAATGGGTCTATCTTTATTCGTTGTTCGCTCCCAAATCTGCGAAATCCCGCGAAATTCAGACAGAATTGGAGGTTATATTATGTCAAGGTCATCCAAAGTCATCGATCTTGGTGTCAGTCGAAAGCGCATAAGCGACTTCCTATTAGTGATTAATAATAACTTTGACCACGTATCTGCTACCGTACCGTTTTCGAGATATTGACCTTTAAATCTAGAAAATGGCTTGTTTTCCCACCCACCCTTATTTGAACCACCGATCGGTGAGAACCAGTTACAATTTTGGGATGAAACTTAACCGGCGAAAAGTAGAGGGACGGGGCTACCGTACGGTGAAAATTTCATAATCCAAACTTCAACCGTTTTTTGACGGATCCATCCGTGCGACGGACAGACGAGCCGGCGATAGCATATAGCGCGCAAAACATGCTATACCGGTATGCTGTCGCGCGCTAAAAACAGTTTTGTACCTCGGCTGTGCTGCCCCACAGCACGCGATTACCAACTAGAAATACAGAAGGTTCTGTCGAATGGCTGTAGCGCGATCCTGTAGTAATAGCGCTTACAAATAAATGGACCGCTGGATTTCGATATAGGAATAACAGTATCATTTTTTAACCACGTGTGCAATGCAACATTCGACAAAATTGGACTACAACTATACAGCCTCAAAGACAAAGGTTAGATATAGGCCCATAAACGCTAAAAATCGTGACAAGTTAATAAAATAATGCACTATATGCTTAGCAAGTAGGTCAACACTCAATTATATACTTCGGTGACAAATGCCTATTTCCTCCACGCTTCAACTATACTGGGATGCTGTGTGGTTCTGTGGTTCGTTGTTTTGACTATTGCTGTTAAATGCCGTTTAACAACTCGTGTCACAAAGTCGCAAATAGGCCTAATGTCGCAACACAATCAGCGTGGATCTCGTTCAACAATTCACAGCCAGAACTTACCTTGCATACAGCCCTATCATAAACAGACGAACGTCATGATGATGTGGTGATGAAGCTGACAAATTGAGAGGCAAGCAACTCGCTGCGGAGTTGCGACATACTAACACGAGTTGTCTCGCCTTGAGCGTTACGTGGCGTCAATCGCTTTGCCAGCGGCAAACACGAGCGTATCACGGCCAACCATCGCCGAACGACAATAGAGAGCGATACGTGTCGGCGCGATGTGTCATTAAACGCCACATCAAAGCAGCCGGTCGGCAGTTTCAACAATCAATCGCTCAGCATCATCATCTAGGGTTTTATCATCGTTAGTTCGACATCAGCAGTGACACGACCGTAATTTCACAATGCAACGTACAGTACGGTAATTTAGAATGCAAACTAAACTAAACCTAATTTTTAATTCAGCAAATTTGCATCTGGTTATATTGCACCCTTATTTTTGCAAGTTTATGATTTGTCACATTATCATTCAGTATCGGTGACACTGGTAAATTACTTGTGCCCCCGCAAACTCGTGAAAAATGACAAGCTATCACGAATCATAAAAGCCACAAACAAAGCATACGGCCTAAGATGGAAACAACAGCTATGCAGATTTACTGTCGTCGAAATCACCTTGATCGATGCAAGCATTGCAGTGGTACAGGACTGCGACACAAAACCGCGACCCTAATCCTAACATATTGCAAAAAAATCCCTCGCGTAATCCTTACGAAATTTTAGAGAAACATTCCCGCCCATACGCCAAAGTAACTGTTTAACCCTGCAGTCTAGCCTTCTTTCTGTAAATAAATTTCGATCGACCATTTCCCCCGAATCTTTTTGGCCTTTATAGCTGGTTTTAATCAGATCGCGGAGAAAAATCTTATAGACGGACCACAAGGTTCCTAAACACGTATCTCGTTCCACGTCATACATTTTAGCCAGAATTTGAATAAAATTAAACAAAGCATGCAAACAAAAAATTACTCCAAATAAAGGCTTAAATTATCTGCCAGACTGCCAACATGGGTCATATTCTCAAACTTCGAGGAATTTCTTAGGTTTTCTACCTCATAATTACTCTTAAGTCATAATGTTTCCCAGATTTTATCTGCAAAAACAGGAAGGATGAATTTACAAGACAGTGGCACACAGAGGAAGGTTCATTGGACATGAACTACGTCTACTACCATCAAGGCCGATTTTCAGAAGATGGGTAGGCCTATCACCAGTAACCGTGATAATGCAACGTATTGACAGCGACCATGTCAGACGGAGAGACCATGTCAACAAATGTTCGAGTGGGAACAGGAGGACCTACAAAATATTGACCATATTTTTTTCGTACAAGATACAAAGTTTTCTAAGTAGGCTGTTTTTTATAATTGTGGACTAGCACGAATGCGAAGTGCGACGGCGATAGAGCAAGTCTGTTCATAAGAATCTTTGTATTATGCTGAAATGACTTTAACACATCATGAAACTTTGCACTACGTGGCACTGGCAGTCCTATTATTTAAGGATTTGTACACTAACTGCTAATGTGAAATAGTAACAACGCCACATATAACGACGAGGTTAAGTACATACACAGTCTGCTTTCGTGGATCTTGGACTTTTCTCGGCCAACCGCTTTTGAGCTAGTGTTTCGTATACTTCTGGGGTTTCAGCCTCCACCAAACAACAACACCTTTCGGCTATTGTTCAAGCACGGCGTTTATCCCTGTACGGTCACATCACGCGAATGCCAGAGGAAACAGATGCCAAGAAGATTGTAACAGTTCTCCCTTTACTCGGAGAACCGGAGAAACCACCAGGACACCTCGTACTACGGTGATAAAGATTATCCAGCAGGACCTGACATCCAATAACCTCTCCGCAAATGAAGCAATTGGTGTGGCTCAGAATCGTCCACTCTGGAGACTGATGTCTTGATGTCTACGTTTGGCACTACACATTTCCAGTGGTGCTTGCCAGAATGAAGAAGGTAATGACCTCTTTGTTCATACATGTCAGCACCCAATATTTGCAACGGTGTCTTTCAATAACGTGCAAACGTCTCTCATATGTTTGCGAAAGACAACAACAGCAACGGCAGAATCCGATGAACTTTGCAAGAAATGTTACTAACTCCACGGACTGACACCGTTATTATCACAGACACACTATATGACTACAGTTACAATTAGTGACATTGTAATAATACTGTAAACACAGCTCCTCCTATGCTGCAGGCGTTTGTCAGACAACAAGGTACTGTTGTGTCAAATGATGAGCCAACTCGTATGATCCGCTCTGCTCATAGATCAGTCTTAGATTAAATGCAATGTCTCTTCGCAGGTCAAACAACTCCTGCAATTTTCAAATAAAGCGTCAGAATTCTTGACAAACAAACACAGCACAATAAGTACAAACGAATGATACTAGATGTACATGCACGGAGAAAGCCATCCATGTCTTTTTGCACAGTTTATCAACTCAAGTTTTGGCCCTTTGGGCGTCTCTGGCCCCACCCGTTGACGTTACCTGTAAGAAATCAATACTTCAGTTACACTGAAAAATATACCTGCTGGTGTGGCCAACATTATCGACTGGATTTGTTTTTGCCACCTAAAAATAAAATACGGCTCACTTATGACTTGTGGTTTCCATGTCGCATACTGTGTGTAATTTTGGTTGAAATCAATATAAAATGGCTGAAAAATAAGCGGAGAAGCCAAGTGCTGCAATAACAAGAAAACAAACCGATATAGTGAATAGAGAAGTGCGTGCTTATAATGCTGTTAAACCCTATCCATCCATCCATCCATGCGTAGAGAAGCTGTATGACTATAAACAGCTTCCAGAAACCTGTTACTGAGCCATTCACTTTGTTTTAACACTGCAGACAAGTATGACGTGATGCAAAGATAACAATCTCCAAACTCTGACCTGTTTGTCAACTTCAATGATAACTGGAAATCCCAGTCCTTTTTTGTAATAATGAACAGCCGCATGCAGCAGACCTGCCAATGAAGCATTAGAGACAAGTAGGTAGAACCTTTAGCAGGCAGATGACTTTGTGACAGAACGTGCAATAAATTAATCATGCAACAGCAAGTGAACAAACATTAAAAAACAAAATTCTAACCAAAAACAATACTGTAATGACAGAAAAGAAAACAAAACAAGGAGCAATTATGCACTTTAAATTTAGTCAAATGCATATTCATATTTTGGAAATGAAAGCAAAGCAGTCATTATTCCAATGCCATCAACAATGCAAGTGCAGGCTGAGATGAACTTAAATGTCAGATGACATCATACAAGGGTCATCCTCAGAATAAGTTACAAAATGGCCTCATTTCATCAGTTTTTCGAATACGAAAAAATCGGAAGTATACGTTTTGTAGAAAATCTCTTTCTACAGATTTGTACAAATTTTCTATAAACTTGATTAATTATAATGGCGTCATCAACGGGTATATCTTTTCTAATATTTGTTCTGACAGCTTTGTTCCGTTCAGGCATGTTAAAATTTGTATCATTGCAAATCAGTATCCGACGGACTATATGATAAGCAATTACTATCAACATCAGAAAGCATAAGCACTGATGTAAGTCGATCCATTTTTTGACAAAGATTTGTGCAAAAAACATTTTCCTTCTCAGTGACCTTGACCTTTGACCTTTAGACCTCAAATTCGCTCCCTAGTTATTCTCATCCAGCATTATGTTTGAAATAAATTAGAAGTTACTATGTCTTTCCTATTTGGAGATTAGATGGACAGATGGATGGGGGCAACGGTTATTGTGGCCCCCTAGGGAAAGCCGTATAAAAACCATACCAAGCTGATGCATGGCTCGACCAAGATTGTAGTATGATTCCTGGCACTCACCACGCAATTGCATATACTGGTTCAGAAAGGCACAGGCCTTTAAAAACACACACACGCACAAAATAATAAATTTACATTACACAGCAAGAACCAGCAAAGTTAAAGTTAAAAGTTAAAATCAAATTTGTAAAGTGCCATAAAACCACACATAACGTACAGATACAGAGGCGCTAGCTACGTTACAGTTAACCACTGGCTGTGAAAGCTACAGTAAACAGATGTGTCTTGAGTCGGCGACGAAAAACAGGCAGACTGCTCGCTTCAATGACTGAGGTTGGTAGATTGTTCCAGATGGCCGGTAAAGCACGACCACCATATGCTGGTACGTTCTGGTGCGTGGTGCCTGGAGTAGCCGGACGGGTAGATGAACGTAATGTCACTGTCATTGATGAACCAGAGTGCTGACTGGAGATTAGCTGACGAAGATATTCAGGCTGAGAAGTGGACTGTACCTTGAATGCCAGAGTTGCCAGTTTGAAGTTAATGTGTTGGGTAATGGAAGCCAATGTAATGATTTCAGTAGAGGCTGTGCATGACAAAACTTCTGCTGTTGTAACACGACACGAGCAAGACAGTTCTGCACCTTCTGGGTTGTCGAGTTCAGTGTTCCATAGAGAACACCGTTGCAATAGTCAAGCCTGGAACTGACAATACTGGAAGCGAGTGTCTTGGCAAGGTCCTGTGGCAGCACTCTCTGAATATGTCGCAGTGCCCATATGTGGTAATTACACGCCTAAATAACAAAAACGTCCTACTTTTCTACCAACTACAAGTCTATTTTGCTTGCATCAACATACATAAAACGTGGCAGGTAGAAGTAGATTAAACTCTTAGCGATAAAACGCGCATATTCAATCAAATTCTGTCGTCTCAGTCTGTATAGCAGCCTAACACTATTGTGAGAGCTGTGACTGGATATGCTGTCCTGCTGGAACACTTACCTGTGTTACTAGTAAGTGACGCTTGGATGAAAATTTCTGAGTTGCTAGATGCAAGTACGCAAGTCCAATGAGAAGATGTAGCAGCGGGTCGTTGGGCTTCTGCCGTAGACATGCTGTGTACTCTCCTGAACACGACCACATGGCGTCGACTAGTTAGTTAACAAACAAGATCATTCACGGTAGCAAAAGAAATGCATATAATATAGCGTTATGTTAACAACAGACGGCAGAACTTACCAACAGCATGTTTGTAAGAGCCAGCGACCATAGCATTGTGACCATTCAGAATGCTCAGTGCAAGGTGATCAGGATGCTGTTTGTAATACACACAGTAAACCATTGATCTGTCACTGTTAACTGTAATGCGGTGTAATTAAACCGACAATGACGACGACACTTCTCATCCACAGAAACTCAGATACGAGTTTAATAAAGAATATATAGTGATTATTTCTGTACATTGTTTGCAGCTCAACTTCACATTATCAAAACTACCTCATATAACACTTTATTTGACATAACTTCAGACAGCTGTATAGAGCGAAGCACTTGGAAGATTGAACACAGTTGTTAATCGCTTGCATTTGTTGTAATGAGGCGGGAAGGCCAAGGAAGAAGATCAGGATTGAGCGACGTCACTGTTTTTTCTCTTTTCTGCCTCGAACGCACGTTACACGAAACACACGAAACACGTCGTGTCAGTCCTGCCGTCGTCAAGCGTCTCCTCTCAGCTGGATTCGTTCAATAAATTTAATTTAAAAATTAATAAGTTTGGATTCGTTTTTTAACATGTACTCCACCAGATAAACTCTTTTAAACTGCACATTCAGTGAAAATGGCAGAGAAACGATAATAACGGGAATGATACTTTACTAAGAAATATGCGACTGATCCTATTACAAAGTAAATCAAGCAATTCTACAAAAGAGTAACGAATGGTGGCTAGAAACTAAGCAGAATGTACAGCAGTTCACAAAATAATCTGAAATAAAAAAATGAAATATTCAACAAACACTACAGTAGTACAGCAACCAGTAGTTTATCAGATGAAGATAATGTGACAATAATGCGGTACAACATGGGATACCTTCATTGCAAGCCGCAGGCAGAACTTGTTGTGACGCACATTCTGAGACATGGCTATCACTTGTGAGAAAACGTTCCACACACAGTTGTTGTCTAAATTCTGCCGCGTTAATACAGTATTACATATACACCGTGGGCCATAAAAAACGAGACACTTTTATTTTTCGATAACTCAGACAAATATTGACCGATTTTCGTAATTTTTTCACTGCTATATACAGCAATGAATTGCGTAATAAGAACTTGTTAAAATTTTCGCCTCACCTTAAATCTGTTGCCGCACTACCTTGTGAAACGTGAAATGTTATGTGTATAGATATACAACAAGGTCATATTC
>Ga0209680_1000527_pt1 | contig 10832 bp, 10 predicted proteins | sample WorMetLIZISLAND1_FD_187413 | JGI IMG/M metagenome (GOLD analysis project Ga0209680, IMG submission 187413) | Marine gutless worms symbiont microbial communities from Max Planck institute for Marine Microbiology, Germany - Olavius loisae LIZARD... ... | reverse complement strand
TTTAACATCTTCTATATGCTATCGCATATAAAGTTACAATTATATCTTTTTCACAACGTCCAACTTGAATGGCACTGTATAGCCTAATTGTGCTGATGTGCCGTTAAGAAACTACTCACTCACTCACTCACTGCCACATTTGACACTGTTGACTTTCAGCAAGTTATGAAATCTAAACATCAACTGTTGTGCACAGCATTGTCTGACAAATGCCTAAGATTGATTGTACAGTACAGGTTGTTGTTATGTGGCATAGACACTGCAGCACCTACCATCTCATCACTCATCATTCCACACTGTGATGAAGACTTACATCTGTTCTCAAGAACTTTTTGACATTACATTGACATTACGTGTGACATTGTGACTATGTAACGTGTTCCTGTAGTGCTGTGTGCTTGCACCATGTTAATCTCATTGTGTGCTGATGATGATGTCACTCATCCATTTCCTGTTTCTCCACCCTTCATTTCTTCCTCGTCTCTCATTTATTCACTCTTTCTGTTCTGTCTTCCATCTCTTCACCCAGTCTCTCTCCTCTGCTTTATGATACAATGCAAGTGTTGTGCCGAAAAGCTGAATTTAGTCAGCTTAGTCTAGCACATGTGACCATAAACAAAATAATATATAAAAAGAAGAAACTAAAACAAACTCCAGTGCCAACATAGTTCGGTCCAAGTCCAAGATCCATGAATGCAGTCCAAATGGAACCAGAGAGACTGTAGAGGAAAGGATTTGTGAAAGAGATGAGTCTTAAGTGTGGAGTAAAAGGTAGTGATAAATGGTGAGAGCAAAGGTACATCTCTGCTGGTTGTGTGTTATGTTATTATCTGTGTGACTTGCTGCTGTAGCTGAAGATGCGTGAGCAAGTGGCTGAAACTCAACGCAATCTCCCTCTGCGACTACGTATCTTTGAAAAATTTCCGTATGTTTGTCACTGTTGCTTTTGTAGCCTACACGTTGTGCTTGTTGATCAATCTGTTTGTGCTCAGTAGTAAGCAGTTTTAGATAACGCCTTTACCACTGGCGACTTTTAATACTGCATTGGACTGCCAGGCTCTCTGACACTTGTAGAAAGCTTCCTTGAGAATCTGATGTTGAAGTGGCCTTGTTTTAGTGTAGATTGTGTCGAGGGCTTCTTGCATGGCATTTAGTGTTTTGTGACAGGGACTGTCCACAGATGGTGCAGCTCGGTCGAATTCCATCAGAGTTTGATGTTGCTCGGATGCGGGACAGTTTCCTGCGTCAGTTCCTGGAGCAGGGTGGGGATGTGACAGCTGCTGCTGGTGGTGGCTCAGTCACAGCGAAGGACATTCCAGTGATGCATGCCGGACCTGGCGTAGTGGGGAGAACTGACAACAATGTAGTTGTGTTGTCATCAATGCAGCCCAAGTCACTGTCCAGCCCACTAGCAAGGCACATGGCTGTGGCAGAAATTGTCAGGTAATCACTCATATGTTGTTGTTTGTGACATGGGTTCATCGGGGATTAGAGTTACTGATGACACCAGAAGTACTCAGACTGTGTTTTGTTGTTCTACTAGTGGAGATGCCCGCCCTTGTCGACACACAGTGGCGAACATTTCACATTTCTCATGTGCTCCTGTCCGTGTGAAATGATTTGCACTATAACGCTTGTTCTTCATAATATGTTAGGTTAGGTATTGAGCTTGTAGCTGTGGTAAAGTTGAGCAATGAATACCATGCTGGTATGTGTGACTGGTCAGTTCAACAGGATGCTTGTGTCAAGACTTTATGGACAGTTGGGTTGGCAGATACCAATTAGCTGGTCTGTAAAGATTGCAAAGGACATTGGGTCAGATCTCCAGCAGTACAACTTGACCAAGACCTTGATTTGATTTAGGGTTAGGTCCAGGGTTAGGGTCAGGTTTATTGTTAGGATTATGGTGACAATTAGCTGGTGCTTTAGAGACTGCAAAGGACATAGAGTTAAGCAAATGATGTCACGAGCCATACAACTTGCTGTAACCAAGACCTTGAACTTGACCAGTAGTGTATAGTAACTAAAGTAGATTTATATAGCGCATAATGTGCAATACCTCTAATGCGCTGGTGTGCTAGTGTGTACTGAATGTTGCAGGGAATCCAACAATCATCGGATGATCGGCGAAGATAACTTTATGATAACAACGGCAGCAGCATCACTTCTGTCAAAACAGCATCAGATTCGCATGGAAATGAGAAGGTCTCTAGTCGTCACATTACGCATACACTCTCGTGATACTCACGTTACTTGAGATGTACAGTTTGTCATTATGTTATTATAATACAACAAGAAGTTCAGTTGTTGACGACAAACCAGTGCAGTGCAGTTTAATTCATGAATTGTATTCATGCCTTGAAATATTCATTATTACTGAAGGTGTTTATTAATAGTGAAATTTTTGATGTATGTATAGTGAGACAAGACAATATCAAAGACTCACTTAGGTCCGGTTGCACCAATGTCAGTTAATTCGTCAGTTTACTAACCTCAGTTATTTTTTAACCTAGAGTTAAAAACGTCTCGCATTGCACCTCACCAAATTAACTTCGGTAACTTGTTAACCTGCGCTAAAAATAGCTGGACTGGCAGTCGATTTGTTCTGTTGGCTAGTCAGGGTCACGCGACGACGTGCGCTGAGTGTAAAATTGTAAACACAGCATTAGCATTGGCAGACGACAGCAGCGTCTGGCCCTGGCCGCTTGCACACATCACGCCATGCAGCCTCGGCAGGCAGGCAGCGTACGTTATGTTACTGGCGAAGTTATGAATGAAATAACGAAGTTTTATAGATGCTTGTGTAGTTGTACGTTTATGTCATACACGACGACGGTCTTTCACAGTCAGAAATGTGCGTAATGAATTTCATTATCTAATGTGCGTGGAACTTCTTCTCATAGTAATTATCAAACTGATTTGCAACATTTGCGTTCACTGGTGGGTAAAACGTCATCAAACGTTATCAACAACTCGTTCGCCATTTTCAATTCAAGAATTAACCATGGTTAACTGCGCTTAACCGGCCATCGTTGGCGGGTTAAATTTAAACCAGGGTTAACTGTTAACTGGTGTTGGTGCAACCCGTTTTGACTTAACCTAAGGTTAAATCGGGATTTAACCTTAGTTAAAATTTAACTGAGATGGTGCAACCGGACCTTAGTGATCACAGCAGCTTAGCAGGGGCTGAGCTCCATCCGTCCAGTTACTATGCATAACTTTCACTTTGAGCCCGCAAGATGACTTCATGCAGACACAGTGCTAACAATAGCAGCAACGGTTTTGAATGGGAGTTGTTTTATCGTGATGTGAATTTCTGCAACATCTTTACATGCTGAAAATTAGAAAGGCCTTCAATAGACAAAGGCCCCTAACACCATGCCCATAGATACTGGTGGGAAGTGATGTGATGTCAATCAACCTGACAAACATTGTGCAGCTCGGCAGAACGGATGGAATGGATGTGAAAACATGTTGACTGTGGAGGCAAGACCCACTTGATAGTACTGGTGAGTGGATCGTGGCCGTGATAAGTTATCATGTCAAACTTGTGGCTGACGTGTTATCATGCTGATTTTTGCAATGTTACTAATCCTAAAAATTTCATCCATTTTGAGATATCATGCATTACATGGTAATAAAAAACATATTAATAAACAAACAAACAACCTGATGGTATTATCCTTTGACTTTGTCGGGGATGATTAGAGTCGCTTATATTGTGAAAACTTCAGCACATGATGGCTTGGACGGGCCGTGATATACAGGTGAAAACTGGTGATAGTCTAGCTAAATTCATGTAAGTCTAAGCTCTAAAACAGCAAATAAGTAATATGTTGATAAATTGCAAACGTGAACTCTGCCAACTGCTATCTGTAAGTTTGTGCATGTTTGAAGGTTGTAATAAACATTGCGTATCGTGTGTTGAGTATTGATGCATGTATTGTGTCCAGTGATGAAATGACGGAGATGTAGAGCGGACGGTGTGCTATGTAGAAGCATACGGACTCGTGCCGGCAGCCTGCGGATGAAGACGACATCGACGCCGTTTCAGCTGTCACGAGAGAACGGTGACGTCAAGACGTCTGCACTGTCAGGCGCTGCTGCTGCCGCGACCGATGTTCACAAGATGGATGAGTTTGACATTAAGATTCTGCAACAGAAACGTCACGAGGCCGAAGTCAAGAGGTCTGTCGATGTGGCTCAGTTGTGTGGTAGACGTTCTGGTTACACTTGTAGACAGTGCCTGAGTTCATGTTTCAATTAGAAAAAAGATTAACACTATAGTTAACACTTTTGCTAAGAATAAGTAGAAAGTTAATCGTCAACATGAACTGACGACATAATCGGCGTCAACTTTAGTGTTAATTTCCAACATTTCCGATTATCTACTAACATCGAAGTTAATCTGAGCATTTCCGATTAACGACAGACGTTTCCACTTAATCTCTAGAGATTTCTAGGATTCCTAGTGTCTCTAGAAATTTTCTAATCAGTTTTCAGTTCACTTTTGATTATTTCAGGTAAGTAGTTTTTGTATCGTGAATTTAATCTGACTCTTTTCTTAGTGACGTTCAGATTAAGAAATATGGATTAGAAAAAGTGATGGTCTTTTTCTAATTTAAAAATGAACTCAACCTATGACTGACACAAGACTTTAACCCACAACACCCTAATGATAACGCACAAGGCTGGCACCGTTCCACAGCTGATGAGGTGTTATTAATAGCAGCCCAGCACCTTGCCTGAGGCCGATGAACTCAAGTGTGTGTATACCTTTATACTGCCGTCCTGTTTATGTACAGTACAATCTGATAAACAAATGGCCTGCTTAGTCTATCACATGTGTCCAGCAAGATAAAATTTTTATCAAATAAAACTAAAAATGAAAACCAGTGAGCATTGTAAATTTGGTCTTAGTCTAATATCTCAGCCTGTACTGTTAGTCAGTGAGTGAAAACGTTTAGTTAGTCGAGAGAGCATATTGTTAGTTGAGAGCATGGTTTATTGTTGAGTGGTTTGTCACAATAAATCTCACATTTGGTTCAGTGTTAAAGTTTGTACTGAGCATGTATTGAACGTTGATGTTCTGGCGGCAGATCTCAGCGTGAGGATGATCTACGTGAGAATCATCCGTTCTTTGACACTCCACTCTTTACCATCGGCCGCGACAGTCGCTTCCGTGCATTCTGTAAACTGGTCGTCAATGCACGCTACAGCTGTGCCAAACACGACCCCGTTACCGGCAAGGAGGTGACCAGTAACTACAAACAGATACAGTAAGTAGCCCAATATTCATCAACAAGTCTCGCTTTTATCATGTGATGATGGTTGGTTTGACAGAAGTCAGTAGTTAGTTAGTAAGTCAGTAAGTAACTAGTGAGTTTATAACATCTTGAAAACCAGAAAGTATGAGAGGTACGGGAACTTAACGGTGTAATGGCAGTGGACAGTGGTGTATGATGTTGCCAATAAGATGCACAGCTTAATGGAGCATGACCTGATCTGAAGTGACTTGAGCAACTGGGACAGTTTAGATTATCGTGCAACAAAACCAACATAAATGATTGACTGAACTTGACTGAAGTTATGCTCTGTCGTATCTCGTGATGCTTCTTTTCTTTCTCCTGATCTCTCTTCATCATTGCTATCATCATCATCCACTGTTCAGAGGGAGAACAGTGGACCTTGTGTCTCTGACCATGTGTCTCATGATGCTTCGTCCAGATGGACTTGAAGCCTGTTTGTTCACACTTTTCTCTCTTCATCATCATCATCCACTGTGCTCCCTCCAGGTTGGGTGTGTTCTGGTTGCCAGTTCATAAGCTGTTATGATTTGTCAAGTCATGAATAAACATAATGTGCATGTTTTTGACTCACAGTGTAGTTTGCAAATAACGTCAATCACTGGTTTGTCCTTCATTGTTTGTGTTTTTGCTGTCTCTGTTCAACTGTCACATGTGACGCTGTGGTTGTAGTAAACTGCTGAGTCTGGTGACGTATCTTGACTGGGTTATGATTGTCATCACAACTTTGTCTTGTATCTCAATGATGTTTGAGACGCCCAGCAGTCGCGTCATGACCAGAGGAAAACTTCAAGTATGCAACTCGTCTCTCATTTCGGTTTTGCCATTCTGCCGTAATAGTTGTCTGAGTGCCATCTGATGTCACTTGACAATTAGGTGCCACCCATCAGCCATTGCTAACATTGTCTTTTATTTGTACATTGTAACAGATTATGACATACAGTCAGTGTTGCACTGTCTCTCCGTCAGTGTCAACATGTACAGACCGTCAGTGTGTGGCTGCAGAGCTTCGCCAACAAATAACTCACAGCTCTGCTGTTCTCTGCTGTTTGTACTCAATCAACGCTATGCCATTAATTTCAGCACACCAGTCAGCTAAAGTTTACCCGCAGAAGATGTCAGGGTGTCAGTTAACACGCCAAAATATATTGATTGTAAACAAGTAATACATGCATGTCCACTTTTTCTGCACCTGTAACAATCTGAGTGACCAACAATGGTCGAGGAAAAATTTGAATTTTTTTTTAATTCGGACTTTCAGTTTCATGTGGAACACATTATTCGAATTTGACCTGAAGGGGTTGATCGGTGTGTTGACACAATGACAGACATCGCACCATTTGTGAATGCCATGCAAGTGATCAAAGTCCAAATTTTCATCTGGTTTTTTGTGGCACATTACCTTTCTGCCACATTTGGTTACAATCAGTTGAAATTTGATGGAGTTTTATTTCGCCCCATTGTCACTGGTCTTCGTGTAAGTGCTGTATGGACAATAGATGAACTTGTATAGACAAGTTTCTGTTTTGTGCTGGTGTAGATTGCAGAGTACACGTTTGTGATTGGAATGAGTCTTGAGATGGGTTTGAAGATCATGGCCAATGGACTGTTTTTTACACCAAGTGCTGTTGTTCGTGACCTTGGTGGTGTCCTTGACCTGTTTATCTATGGAGTAAGTTGTCACCTATTTGCATGTTATCATTAGATTTTTATCAGCGTAAATTGGGTCATCTTTACGTATCTTCTAGTGTCTGTGTTTCTGTCTGTCACAGGGTTATTCTGATGTGTTTATCAATTGCCACAGAATCTTCTAACAGTGTAGACATTAAGAGACGTTTTACAAAGCGTTCTTCATTAATAGTAGTTAAGTGCACTTGTGTGACCTTGAGACAGTCACCGTGACGTGCAGTCAAAACAGCACATTGTTGTATTCAAGTGACTGCAGTCTCATGATCCTGAATGCTGGGATCCCACGAACCCATAATCTGGGATTGTAGGATCCCGGCCGTTTTCATCAATCCTGATGAGGATTTACTTGCATGTAAACTTTCACTTTTTGTGCACCACCCCATATAAGTGTCCTTATTTTCCTGCTGTCACTGATGTCAATCTGTCTCTCGCTTCAGGTCAGTTTCATCCTCTGTCTCCACTTTTGAAGAAGCCAACTCTCACACTTCATTCTACTCTCCAGCCACTCAGTATCGGTCATGTAGTCAAACGTGTTGTTAATACACCAATGCAAACACCATTCTCTTCAAACATCTTTTTCAAACACTGGACATAGAAAAGTTGTGAATAACTGGCATGACTTTGAATGTCATTCAAGGTCGTCTGTCTCTTGTGCTTGATTTCAGACATATTAGCACTGGTTAATTAATTACATCTAGGATCTTTATGACACTGAATGACGTTGAATGTGACAGAACTGTAGACATCATACGACTGACGTGACTTGTGACTGTTAGAATATATGCAGTATTTGTGTGATATTGGCTTTGAGAAGTTTGACATGACCTTTAGAGTAGCGAAAGATTACATGATTCACTCGATAATGTACAAGCTGTCATTAATGTTGAGTAGTAACTGTCGGTCTCGGTCTGGTTTAGTTGCTGACATTCACTCACTTGTTGTTTCACATGTGCTCTTACACAGTATGTAAAGTAAGTAAGTTGGCTTCTAAGATGCACATAAACAAAAAGTCGCTATGCTCCACAGTCTCACTCAAATGGAAACGTTTTGAGAAGCCGTCTAAACTGTCCTATTTCAACGTGTGGTTGACACAACTCCACTGATTCACTGATTCGCGTCCACTAAGCTGAGTAGAGTTGAGTTATCTTACAGAGAATGTTTAATGAATTGTACAGGTGAGTCTGCTGTTTCTATGCTGGCTGCCAAAGACCGTTCCACAGAACTCTGGAGCACAGATCCTCATGATCCTCAGATGTCTTCGTCCTCTGAGAATCTTCATTCTGGTTCCTCACATGCGTCGAGTGGTCTATGAGCTGTGTCGAGGCTTCAAGGAAATACTTCTTGTATGTCAACTACTGCTGGTTGCTAGTGATAAGTACGGTAGTGAATTGTGAGTATCATTTGACAGCCCTGCATGCAGTTGTGTCTAGTGTAACTGTGGTAGTTGTTGTGTTGCTGCTATGGATGTTGACGAATGCTCTGTTGCAGGTGTCTATTCTGCTGATTCTCCTCATGTTCATGTTTGCGTCGTACGGTGTTCAGTTGTTTGGTGGCAAGCTAGCTCGATGTAACGATCCATTGATTTCTCATCGAGTAAGTCTGCATTCTACATCATCATCACTGTCATCTCACGGAAATGTAGTCTCTCGTCATTCATGTGGTCAGTCAACTAATGAATAAAGCCAAGAGCTACGATGGTAGTTAATGACTGGACATACCGTACCTCTCCCCAGGCAGCTGCATTAGATCCTCACCTTGTAACCTACACTGGCTGAGCTGCTTTGCAGTTTTCATCCCACCAGGGGTAGGAGGCTGAGTGTGTTTCAGATCAGTGTCAGCGTTGCTCATATCATCTATTGTTAATGGTTGCATGCAGTGAATTGCTGGTGAATAGGGTTAGGACGATTATGTGAAAACCCGATAGTCCGATAGTCGATACTATCGGTCAAAACAATCGGCCGATGCAATAGCGCTCCGATAACGACCTGTCAACGCATCACAGTAAGACGGCAACACAATGGCACTATTGGAAAACTATTGGACTGAAACAATCGGCCGGAGCGATTGTCGTCCGATAGTCCGACTATCGGCCGATACGATAGTACGATGGGACTATCGTCCTAACCCTACTGGTGAATGTTGACCCATGAGCAGATCAGCTGTCCACCACTAGCCACAGTACTAGCACGTCGACAATGTCTGAGTTGCACATGTAGTGTAGAACGTTTGGTCTTTCTCTGACCGTAGATTCCTGTCTACAAGCCAGCACTGATGGACAGATGACATGCCATTGTGGTAAAGAGTGATGACGTATGGTTTGTTGTTGTGTAGAACGAATGTGTTGGAATATTTGAACGGCCGCTATTTGTGACTCTGCTGAAAATTGGACCTCAGCCCAACGAGTCATCGTACCCAAAGATCTTTGTCCCTCGAGTCTGGTAATGTACCACCTAACACTTCTGCTGTAGACTGTAATAACTCATTGTATTAGTTTCGCTTCTTATTTGTGGTGTAACAAAATGGACGGATTTGCATGAGGTTTGGTGTAGAGGTTAACCTACAGTGACAGATTGTGGTGATTGCTTATTGGGTTTCAATGTTGTAGAAAGTCCATGAGAGTTTTCCCCGTGTCCATTGTCCTGTGTTATTGCTACCTTTGATGGTATAATATCATGTCGTATCGTGGTTGTTCAGGGCAAATCCTCGTAACTTTGACTTCGATAACATCGGCAATGCGATGCAGGCATTGTTTGAAGTGCTGTCGCTGGAAGGCTGGGTTGAAGTTCGTGACGTCATCATTGATCGCGTTGATCCGGTATTAAATGATTCATTACAGCAGTTTGAATACACAGCTCCAGTCTGCCATCACTCACTTAATAAGTCCCAGACAAATCAGATCCAGTCTGTACAAAGAAGGGTGATGCGTATAATAGTCAGCTTTATGTGTTACATGTTACATGCCATACAGCAATACTCTGTTGCTGCAATTCAGGACTTGGCAAAATGCAGAGACTTACTTTTACGTGATTTCTTTAAATCCTTGCAGCCACATAACTGATACCGAATTAATATCCCGCCTCAGGGTTCCATCGAAATTTCCCAGAATTCCTAACCAAACAAAGAAATACCAATCATTTATGTTTTTTACATTAGCCCTCAGTCCAGCTTTCATTTAGGCCCAGCATCACTACCTAGCTAAATACCTGAAATTTGTTTGTCTGTTTGTGTTAATATTATGTACTAACTTTGTTTTTGCCTGTGTATGTCATTTCTATTCTGTTTAGCTATCTGGCTACAGTCTCAATAAACGCACTTACTAATAACCGATATACTGTGGGTTATTTATTTAACTAGCACTGACAATGCCCCAGTGATCCCAGGTCCCTGCGTGTGTAAGGCAGTGGCATCATTGTCTGCCTGTGATGGGGTCTCAGTTGTCAGCTGTCTAACATTCAGGGTGGGCCAAATTAAGTGACACCACTTTACATATTTGCTTGTAACACATGAATGCATCCACAAAATTTTATGATTTTTTGCACATATAAACTACATAACGCAGAAAATGAGACGATGATAAATTTATGTCATTATGTCAACTCTTATTCGCCAGAGGGCGCTGCAAACATGACTACTTTCTATCTGCATTATAGCAGTTTTACTTTCTCTTAATTTTCTACATTGAAACAGTGCATTCTTTTTGCATTTATTCAGACCTGCCAAGTCTCCCGCATCTCGCGGACGCGGGAGACTCCCGCATTTTAGAGCCATCTCCCGCTCACCCGCCGCGTCACTAAAATCTCCCGCATTTCTGTTGTGTCGACTAACGAAATTTTAATA
>Ga0209680_1000524_pt1 | contig 10851 bp, 11 predicted proteins | sample WorMetLIZISLAND1_FD_187413 | JGI IMG/M metagenome (GOLD analysis project Ga0209680, IMG submission 187413) | Marine gutless worms symbiont microbial communities from Max Planck institute for Marine Microbiology, Germany - Olavius loisae LIZARD... ... | reverse complement strand
CTGTACACACATTACACTTGGATTGGATTGAGCAGTGTTTTACGTCCCCGCCAACACAGTATAGGTTATACCATTGTGGGTTATATGGGCGACGGTTTTTACAGGTCAAAAGACCCAACCAACAGTATCAAAGTACTGAAGGAACAAATAGTACACAGACAAATCAAACACACAATAAGCAGACATGAACACAAAACACAGCAAGTCCCCTAGTCTACACTAATATGGGGTGACTAGGGGACGGCTCCCATGGCAGGTTGCCAGGCCTGAACGGCGGTGGGGCTGCCGCCGCGGTACACCCACATTACACTTGATAGCGGCAGGTCAAATAAAAGCAAAAAACAGTTGATAAAACAGTTGGCCTTCATAATTTCACAAAAGCTCAGTACAACAACCAGTTACCAGCCTGCCACTCAACGAGTAGTCACTATACACTGCTAGGAGATTACAATCACAATAAAACTCATACGGCATTATACATCATTGGCAATGCACAGTGCACAGGTGCCAGCCTACAATGTGCAGGTTCCTGCATCTTACGAAAATGGGACAACTTGCTAAATCCCATCCCAACTGACCTTATCATATGCCCTTTGATGTGGCAAATTGTGCCATTATTGGTAAAACAAGTCACCTCTACAGGGCGAAAACCCAGGCATTTTGTAGAGGCATGCTGGTAATAATGATAATTGCCACCGACGCTGATATCTTTAACAATTCTGTCAAGTTAGCCAATAATATACTACACAACACCATATCGCTCACTCAGAATTGGCAATGTTTACTTATCATACAACTTGCCATAAAATGTTCCAGCTAAAACCTTCCCCAATCCCCATCCTGCATGTTCTTTTTTCTTATTTTAGCAAAGAACAAAACCACAAGTCTAGGAAACCTGGAGTTGCCTGGTGAGAGAAGGCTGCGTCGGACACTGTCTTCCAGCTGTACTGCCAGCGAATCACCAGGAACGTACGGTGAGTCACTGGAGCAATGATGTCGGATCACTCGCGGAGTTTTTGTCTTCTCCAGCTCACGGATCTCTTCCTGTGCATTCCTCAGTAGCATCAGACACTCTTCATATCTTTCCTCCCACTCCATTACCTGTACCAGCAGCAGCAGCAGCAGTCCACGGCTCTTATCAGACACCAGTCGAAAAGCCGCAATCAAAATTCACTGCAAGTGCCAGATACATCAGGGAACATTTCACCATTCAGAAAAGACACACCACTAACAGTATACCTACTCCCAGTCAAGCCCGGCAATTTCACATATTGACTACTTTTTGGTAAAATTTTCACTGGACAACCGTTCAACGTGTACAGAAACAACCATTAATGAGCTTTCAGTAGAAACTCCACCAACATCGTCAAATTTGATTCTTGTGACCCAGAATTCTCGTCAGAAAAGGATATTTTGACAGTCAAAGGACTTTTTGATTGCTTTTTCATTAGATATCATGCAATCCATCACATTTTGTTTTTCAGTTAATTACATCTTACACTTAACACAAGGTAAGCTTCCACCAGATTTAAGGGCAATAGGACACACATCAGGCAATGTGAAATTCAGTAACACTGAAGCTGCTGCTATGAGCAATAACCTCATCACTAAATACAGTCAACAATGGCAAAATCATAGACACACAAACTGTGACAAAAAATACACTGACCTGCAGCAAGATGCCTATATATACACATACATATGCATTACTTTACATGCATGCATACTGCATATTCCCCATTTTCTGTGCTACCCTGTACACCTGTTTATATTTTCTCATCATAAGTCTGATGTGTGTGCAACTGAGAAATAATCCACAAAACCGTAACAATAATACAATTAGTACAGTAATTCCCAACCAACAACCAAGCTTACGAATTTATTGACGAAGTATTTGACGAAAGAGTCAAATGTTAAGTAAAACAACTTATCATAAACTGTAAACAGCTGATGCAAACCTCAACAACAAATTCCTGCTGTGTATCTTTCATGATATCAATCTGCCTTTGAAGTTCTGCATTCTCTATCGTAAACTGCCGGCCAACCAACAGCAAATACATATAGAGCAAGATCAGAGCCATTTTACAGCCAACAATAGGCCATCGTTTACCGAGCAGATAATAGGTAGGTTAATTACTTGCGTCGACTCCATATATCAGAGTTATTTGGTTTACAGCAACGTAAAATGCTGACGTGCAGGAATTGACAGGAATGTATTTTAACAATAGAACCAAGACTGACTGGATCAAAAACAAGAAGCTCAGCTGTTGGTAAGAAAGCTGTGTGATACAATCACGGCACATTGTAAATCTTCAATCATCACCAGCTATGATGAGAAGCTGCTTAGCAAATACACACTACAGAACTACTGTTAATCCACATTACATACATACAACACTAACCATTCTATTAATTAAGTAACTAACTTAAACTAAGTAAGAAAAAGCATTTCTATATTCTATATTTCACTAAAATCAACAAGTCACTACAGGCTGGAATCTTGAAATGTCAATAAATCGAACAAAAATGTTTATAATGATCAATGCATTTGCACTGCGTCAAGATCAGACTGACAGAGGTCAAAGTGAGTGAGTGAGTAGTTTCTTAACGGCACATCAGCACAATTAGGCTATACAATGCCATTCACTTTAATGTTTGGGAAAAATGTAAAATTAAGATAACACACTACACGATAAATAAACGAAAGATTTAAAAAATGTTAGGTAAAACCAAAGCTCCGATGGCTAATGCAAAATGTAATGACAGAGGTCAAACAAAAGTGAGTTCCAGAGACTTACGTACTACTTAACACATGGCAGTTCTTAATCTTAAGAACATGTGAAACGCAACAGGAATTAATTTCACAGTCAGTGGTGTACCTTTACGGCATTCTTTTCCAGAGCAGCAATCTTTGTCATCAATTCTGATATCTTCTCGTTCTGGCTGGCGATTATGTCCGACCTGGCTGCTAGTTCGTCGTGCAGTCGACCAATCTGGAGGCTCGTCTGTTGCAGCTCGCGGACACAGTCGTGTACAAGCCCCGCCTCCTGGTCCTCCAAGCTTGCCGTCTCACTAGACAACTGATCCATCTTAGTCTTCAGACACAAGCACACAAACAATGTCGACGTTCGTTGGCTCATGGCAGATATACTTAAAGTTTTCATTCCTGTCATAAAGAACACATGTGCTGAATTAAAGTTGCATTAGGTATGTTATATAATATTGACAGTGATGCTTCAATACAGAGAGAGGCAACACTTGAGCTGCCATCTAGCGACTAGAAATCAAACTGGTGCTCGTTATAAACCTGTCAACGTTATTGCTTAGTTACAAAAAACAATACCCATAGATTTTCAAATTTGCACTATATTATACAAGGGCTATTTTATCCTGGGAAATTTCAACTGTAGGACCTTGCTCTGTACACCCCTTATTCCACCACATCGCTCACCTAACATAACGTGGCACTGACAAAGGCCACTGACAAAGGCCAGCTTCTGTGTCAAATGGAATCCTGACTGGTTTAGCCATTTAGTCAATGAGAATGAATGTCTCCACCTAATCAAATGAGCAGCAAGAGAAGAGAAGCTGAGCTGAGCTGCTGACCTTCAAGTCAACATTCTCATCTTCAAGACCTTGAACTTTTCTCCTCAACATGTCAATAGTGGTCACTGCACAGCTACCAACGTCTTCACATCCCTCGGTTTTCCTACAAGCAGTGCCATCACTTCTGTCACATGAATACACTCAAGCACTTACAAATATCAAAATTAAAAAAATCTTACAAAAGTTCAGAACAATCAGCAAGTTGTAGGTGCACCATCAACTGGGCAATATAAAAGCTGTCTGACTACATAAGGCAATAATGCACACTCCAGGAACCGGCGACAAAAATCGACTTGGCACCGGTTTTTGGCACCCGTTTTTCGTTCTGTCTGCATCTGGAATGAAAATTTCTGGCGCCGAAAATAAACACGGCAGAAAATATTAGATAAATAAAGAAAAAAGATACTGCATACAACAACTTAAAAACGTCAACAATTATCATCGACCAATCACAAGTCATCATTTCAGTCACATCCTCGCCACTTTCGGGCTTGGAATAGAACAGTGTTCTAATAGGCGCCAGAATCTGGCACCAGAAGAATCCAGTCCGAGATTTGCACGACACGCGTACCAGAAGTTGGCACCAGAAAAATGGAGTTGATTTATGGTGCCGGTTTCTGGAGTGTGTGTCATGGGCCTTACATGTTCATCCTATGTCAATATCTAATTAAAATTCCATTTTAAAACGCAGAATTTATACAAGAAAACATATGCAGGCGAGAAGGCACATACGTGGCTGGAGTCTCCTGTTCATCAGTAGCACGGCTGTAGATCTCGAGCAATGCATCTTTGACTGACACCACATGCCGCAGCTGTGAGACCTGGACACAGTCACGTGGGTCAAACACTGATCAACTCAAGCAAAACAAGCAATTGAGATTCAACTGCAACAAGCAGCCAAGCTCAATAGTAGACGAAATGATATCACCTGGACGATCTGTGCCACTCACCTGGTCAACCTGAATTGAATTCTTTGCGGAAACAGCTGTTAGCTACACAACTACACACAGTGGCTTGGATACACATACACAGGTGTGAACTGCACTCAAGCACTGAATCAGTTATGACGCATGTCCTGACATCACCAACAGAGGTCCCACTAAGAATGAAACCCTGATCATCATACAGGCTGGTAGTCCAGTGCCTTAGCTGTCTCTATCATGACCATATGAAATGATCTACAATACCACTTCACTTCATCATACGGACTGACACGCGTCCCTCACAGGTGTCAATGCTGAGGTATGTATCATGCACTGGTCTAACGTGCTTCACCAAGGGCGGGCCTGTGTCATGTTATCATGTTGCTACACTGGGCCGATCGAGCCACCGACAGCAATGCACCAGCACAGTTAGTGCATGGGCATTCATGGCCCAATCCTCCAGGGGTGTGTGTTGTACATTTAACCTGTCCAATCTAAGAGCACTGTTTCTCTGAGCGTCTACTCCAGTCCATACTATGTGGTTTCAAACAGCCCACAGCCCAGCTCGTCATGCTGCACGTCTCAGAGCTGGTTTAGACAGCAGAGGTCTCGTCGACATAATGGCTACTGTCAACCATTCAACACGGTGCTCATCTGTTTTCAGTGCTGCGACAGGGACCATTGCTGAGTCGTCTCTAGATCCCAACAATGACCACCAGCCACAGATTACAGGATACTGGTGAACACTCTATGTCAGCCAGAGAAATTAATCTCAGAAAATATTCACAGGAAATCCAGGACAAGTAAGTAAGAGATTTATATAGTGCCGAAGTCTCAGAAGAGAATCAGGCGCATCTATGGCATCCACCCCCGACCTGGGCTTGCACCAGAGCCTATAGAAATGGCTGGCCATTGCAGCCAAGCACCTAACTGCCTACTGAGTGCGACTTGTCAATTACAACATATTTCATGGTCACAGATCCTTACTAAACACTACCAGTACCGAATGAAAACTTTTATTACCACAAAATCTGTAAAAAATATATTACAAATTACAAGTTTTGAACCCATTTGCCTTATGCAAATTGCCTTTTATGTGCAAATGTTATATAAACCAAAGAAAACAGTTGATTTAAATAATGATTTAATAAAAATAAATTAAAACATCATAAAGCAAACATACAAAAACATCATGAAAGAAACATTTGCACTGTTTTCAACATAAAATAAAAAAATTTGACTGAAACATAAACATAAATCAAGCTCTAAGCACACAGAATTACACGTAACAGTTAATAATATAATCATGATATAATAAATTGTCAGATCCAAAATAAATTTAATTCTATCTTTACAATGTCAGCAGCATTTGTTAAAACAAATTTTACTGTTATTGCACTAAGATGGGCATATTACTATACATACAAAAATGACTCCAGCAGTTTCTGACTATGTATGTAGTAGACCCTACAAACCCAGTTATGCTAACAGAGACTGGTTACCAAACACTGGGAGTATTATATTACTATTATGTTTGGCACTATTACTACCTTATCAGTGGCCTGCAGCAACTGTTCCTCCAAATACTCATTGTGACAGCGAAGAGACTCATTGTCCGCCAACAACTTCTGGCCGATCCTCGCAGCTAACTCCAAATCTCTTTCTTTCTATATCAAGATCATTTGCAAAATCTTTACCACTGCCCAATTTTCAGCGTATACATTAGTCACTAAGGTTTTATAAAGAATAAACACATTTGTGAATACACAAAAACATCTTAAGCTGGACATATTGACAAATATGGCTTGTGCAAACCAAGAATTAATTTTTAAAATAATCAAATAAATAAAATCACATTTATAATGCAACGTACAGAAATTTGGTCATGAGAACACTGGTAGCTGTTCAAAGGTGAAACAGTGTTTGCCTTTTAAAGATCTCACCAGCACTGTCTACGACTGGTTGATGATAAGTTTAATACCACAGGTACAGCCATGTGTCCGGCAGAAGGTTTCTTTAGACAACATGACCTTGAGAGGACTTCAGACCTGTAAAAATATCGTCCCTGAAATGACCTATAATGCGTTGAGCGGGGCATTATACCTCACTCAACATTCAGAGGATCACTGGAAGTCACCAGCAATGCAACTGTTTGACAAAACATTCATGACTTCCTGTTAGTATTCACAGTATACCGCACAGCCAATTTTCAGTCTGTGTCGTTTATGAAATATAGACAAATGCTAGTCAGCGATCGCAGATTTCCCATGCCCCTGCAATGTTTGATGCTCCCTTGAGGATATTACTGTAAGCATATGTCCAAGCAGGTTGAGCAAGAAAATGAGATCATGACAGATGGCTGGAGAGAATAGACTGTGCCTTGCGATATCAACATGCACAACTAGCAGCATGAAAATGCCCTGAAGATGAAACATACAAACAGAGTAAAAGACAACAAGTAATAAACAAATAAGTAACAAAAAAAGTAAATAACTAAGAAGTAAACTTGTACATCAATAGCAACAGTGATGTAGACTGTAGTGCATGCAGCTGCCCTGCTTTGATGCAGAATCCCTCAAAGCAGTGGTTTGTATTGGTCCTGCCTCTACCTGGTGTGCCATTAAGAAACTACTCACTCACCCTGCCTCTACCTTGATAACCAGTTGCCTCGGCCTCAGCCTCGGCCTCTCTGCCTTGGTCTTATCAGTTCTGTGCTGTTGCTTGATCTTTAACTTCACAAATCTACCTCTACTGAAGCAAAGACTTATATACGTTAATAATGACTGCAGCTGGTATTCTTTAAGAAACCGATCTGTCAAACAATTTGTGGTTTTTGTCACTCTAGGCACAGCTATGTTATCTTGTCATTTACTCGCCAAAATCTGGTATGATGATAATTTCATACAAGATGCTGCCAATGCTGCAGTGAGCCCTGCTTAGTCTTTGTCATAGCCCCCATCTAGCCTCAGTCCAACTGCCTTGGCCAATGACCTCTCCTGTGCATCCAGTCCTCCTGGACTAAATCATTCAATATCATATCACGTTAACGTGGCCAGCAGTCATATATACTCATGAGAAATACCTTACCTCTTCCAGCAGCAAGGTCACAGCAGCTATGTCATCATACGTCCTGGTCATCTGGCTCAACCTTTCACCAGAAAGAACTGCAAACACCACAGATTTCAGTTCCACAAATTCTACAACAAAGAAAGTAACTGTATCTGTTGTAGCTAGTTACAGAGAGCAGGATGGTTTACCTCTTCAAAAACAATTACTCATATCAACACCAAGCAAAATCATATTGATAACGAGCAACATATTACCATGAAGACAGGCTGCTACCATTTATTTTGGCAATGTGCTAACTCAAGTTACATATTTAATTTAAAGAAACCGACTTTGCACTCAATCAAAAACGTAATACACAAAAGTATTGTTACCATTCAAGACCAATTCGTATGCAAATTGACTAATAAATCACGCTTACCGAAATACTTCAATGTTTCTTTGATAAATTCTGCGGAAAAGCTGAAATCATCAGCAAGTTTCAGACATGGAGTCTGTATAGTCCAGTCGGCATTCGAGTATCCAGCGAAATTCGTAAGAGCATCAGCACGGAGACTGTATCTCGGCAACTGCTCTTGAACTAAACTGACGAGGTCAACCTCAGGTAAAGTATCACCTGAGTGATGCTGGCACAACTCTAAAACAATAGAACACACAACACAGTCTCAGCAGCATAGGTTGGTACCACCAAACAAACTTAAATAAACTACAGTATACAACACAACCAAATTTTCTATAGTTTTATTGCAAAAATTTGAAAATCATGTGGCCCAAAAATATAACTCCCTATTCACAATTCTATATTGTACTAAAACTATTAATGCTTAACTGGGAAGCAATCAGAAGACAGACAGACAGACAGACAGATGGACGAACTAGACATCACAGCTAGGTGAAAGACAACTTACAGGAGCTGCATTCTAGCTGTCATCTGTGATGGATGTTAATTCTCGAGAAATTTTTTTATCGATTTGAGAATTTCATTTCATAGCAACTCGATCAGCTGATAAGTAGTAAGCACAGTCCGACTGCAATTCTGTGAAAGGCAGTCCAGACAACGAAGCAAAGGAGTAAACGACTGAGGTAATTTGACAGACAAAGTGAAGACAAGAGACAATGAATAGGTGATGTGTGCAAGATAAGGTGAATGCAGAGGACTGTGAACCAGATGAGGTAGATTCCACAGATGAGGTGATGCATCCAGACTGGTTGGCGATTTGCAATGAGGAAGATGCAGATGGTCAAGGAAGAGTGATAACAGATGAGGAGTAGGTTCTACAAGTAGACTGAACAGAGAGAGACTGTACATTAGTGCATTACTTACGTACATTACTGCATTTCTTGTATTATTATGCCTGTTGTATGATCTGGCCTTTTGGCTACAATTTCTAATAAATTTACTTTACTTTAATACTTTACTTCACTTAGAGATCAGGTTGTGTAGGTAGTCAGGCTGTGAGCACTTTACGTGTGAGTGAGAGGACATTTAATGTCTCTGTTATCTTAAACAATGCAATAAACTGGGGAAGGGGTAATATGAGAAAAAAATTGGAATGGATGTATTATGTTATCGATGAACAGTTACAGACCTAGTTTTCCAGAGCTATCTCATGTTGGGCCTAGGTAAAGTCTCTAACAAAACAGAATCAGACACCATTTCCTTCAACCATCCAACAACAACAAGAATGCAGTGGTCTCGTTCTCGTCAAATTACCTGTTACTGTAGAAACATTGGCGTGTTTCTGTGTTTTCAGTAATCCATTGCGGGTGACTGACGGACACGGGGGAGAACTAATACCCTCGTAGACATCCTCTGTCTGCAAGGCCGATGCATCGCTCACAAATCCATACTGCTGATGAGAAATACAATGAGAAAAACATTCATTCTTGGCCAGTTTGACTGCAGCCATACAAAAGCATCACACAATATGCCAAAGTTAATACACACAAATATTTTCCTGGCTACTTCACAGATTTGAATCAAAACCTCTTAAATGTCATCTGGAAAACATTTTGAGATTACAAATACAAAGCCGGCATGCAGTCTTGGTCTTGACGTCTTGGTCTTGAGGCGTACCTTTGAATGATGTCGATCTTGCTACACAAGTGAACTTTTCCACAAACAAAATGCATTTAGTGTGTTAGAATTCTGTCACTTTGATGGCAACGCACCGGACATTTTATGAGCAGATAAGCATATGATGACGCCACTGTAGCCCACCCTCAATCTGGGTGCCTAATCTCAAATGCACTGTCTTCTCAATACTCATCAATCAATTCAATCTGCATACTGCTAGCATCATTCTGCAGAAACAGCTTAACTACACATCCATGATCACCTCATCAAAGCCAGCGGATACACAAGTTGTCATGCCTCCTTGATCTTTCTACTGCTTTTGATACCACTAACCATCACAGGCTGAGCAGTTGTGCAGCACTGTAACGATGACCGGTCCGAATTACCCATCTTTTCTAAAATTTGTCGTGGTTTGGAATTCACAGTGCTGTCTGAAACTGGTTTAAGTCTTACCTATCATCCTGTTCTTTCCATGTCAAATGTGATGAAGACTTCTTTTCCAGAGTACATTTCTTCTCATGGTGTTCCTCAAAGCTTTGTTCTCGGTCACCTACTTCAATGCGCCGCAGCATCTCATCTCCTCACTTTCTCAATACCATCACTTCGATGTGTAACTCATGATACTCAATTTTTCTTTTCATTCCATCCTCGACTTCCTCGTACCCTTGACTCGACTCGCCCTCCTCCAGAACGCTCAGCAATAGATTCTGTCATGGAAGTATGCAAATTTTCTTACTACACTGTGTCTCAAAAGAATGCACCAACTTTGAAATGGTATAGCTCAAAATTGTACTGATCAATTTTGATGAAATTTGGCAAAAATATTCAAAAGTCTCTAGAATAGAGTTTGCATGTTTCAGTTTCCATGTAGATTTGCTTTTTTATCAACTTTTCATCTTTCAGACCGGACACCAAAAATAACGTGAATTTTGACGCTGTATCAAGTAAATGCAGCAACTCTGATGCCATTCAGTAAAGAAGGTACAATTTTGATAAAAAAAAATCTGTATGAATGTAAAGGTTACAATGCTCGACAGTTTATAACAGTTTCCGGATAAAGGCCTCCGTAAAGCCATCACTTGGTAAATCTCGGAAGGGAGGTAGCCTTGGTGAGATGTACGGAGACACTTTCGCTGACCTCGACAAAATCAATGAACATTTTGCTGGTGTCGCAACAGA
>Ga0209680_1000523_pt1 | contig 10852 bp, 6 predicted proteins | sample WorMetLIZISLAND1_FD_187413 | JGI IMG/M metagenome (GOLD analysis project Ga0209680, IMG submission 187413) | Marine gutless worms symbiont microbial communities from Max Planck institute for Marine Microbiology, Germany - Olavius loisae LIZARD... ... | reverse complement strand
CTACTTATATGGCGCGCATCGCGCGGTCATCTTTGTGATAGCACAGCTTTCTTGTCTTCCTACGGACTGACTTTATGGATAGGACTCGGAACCGACTCGCTGTCGATCCTTCGGTTTTATTTTTACTTTTTAGTTTCTTCCGTTGTTTTTTGTTTTCTGGTACAGGTACGATTAAACTGGCTACTCATCTGCTTTTTAGCACGCGACAGCGTATGCTTAACGCGCTATAACTTTCTCCCGTCCGTTTGTCTTGTCTGTCCGTCCGTTTGTCACACGGGTGGATCAGCCCAAACGGTTGAAATTAGCATCATGTAATTTTCATTGTACACACCACTCTCTAGTTTTTGTGGTTTAAGTTTCATCCCAAAATTTTGACAGATTCCCGCTCAGAGGGAACCGTCAGAATTTCGGCGTCAAACAAGGATGGGTGCGAAAACAAGCTATTTTCTAGCTTTAAACGTTAATATCTCGAAAACGGTAAGAGAAACGTCCTTAGTTACTATTAATGACTAATAGGAAGTTTCACGTGCGCTTTCGATTGGCACCAAGATCGATGACCTGGATGACCTTCAACTGCTATAAGTACGAATTTTATCTTCAATTCCCTACGACCACCCCTTCCGCCAAACTGGGACTGACAACCCCCAGTCAAAACTTGCATCACAAATTCCGGCCACACGATGCCAGATGCAAGGTGGTTTGTATATACTGACAGCCTATAGGAACATACCAAAGCCCTACTGAAAAGTGCCATCGTAGATCACCTAGGGGCACCCCGCCCCCGAAAAAAGGGACAGTCATGCCGAGCACTGGCCGCGTTGCTAGGGTTTCCCTAACTTCTTGTCTGCGAAAGCTCGAAGAGTAGCTGATTAGCTGCATAAGAGTTCAATATAATCTCATCTCTATACTTCAGTAACACTCAATAGGCCCAGGTTTCTTTACTAATAATTTGAATCGCATTGAACTGTTCTACCTTTGTATCCGAACCAAAACTGTAAGGGAAACAGAATTATTGTTTTAAAACAACATCACGGAAATCAATTGATAATTTCACCTTTACAACTAATACGATAAAGTATATAATTTCGTAATCTGCAACTCTATAGAAACACTCATGAATAAAAATGTTCATATGATTTACAGTAGTCACCCAAGGCTTATTTAATGGATCAACTTTACAGTATATTTTATTTAAAAAGATAGTGTTTATGCAGTTTATCAAAGAAAGAACATGTAGCCACTTTACAAAGTAGGCATAGCTTATGAAAGAATCGACAAGCAGGTCGGAAACCACCACTCTAATTTTCCACGGCATATCGTGTCTGTTTTCCGTCGATATATTCCTGTTCCCAAATGTATAGTGTATAATGCTGACGTCGCCTTACACGACGTCCAAACTTGGCGCCGACACCCGGCGTCCGGCCGCTTCACAATGCCGTCGGTTGTAGGCTTAATAATAAAGGATGATATAAGCTGTGTTCTAGATATACACTACCAGATATATACTATCGAAGTTCGTTCGTGGAACAATAAAGCCTATGCTATTGTCGAGCGGATGATCTGTAGCAGCGTGGGTGTTGATGTTGTTCGACAGAACTGCGCATCAATATTGACCGGTTGATATTAGCGGCTTGAGAGGTGTGGGTGGTCCATATTAACTGTCACACACACACACACACACACACAAATATCAACTGTTCATCTGCTGCCGCTTGATTTGCGACGTCACTGCAACGCGTTTACTTTATTTGGTCAAGAATCCACCGCGAAAAATCTAGTTATATCTGTGAATACATAGGCCTTACGTTTATTCGTCCAGTCAGGCAGAGTGGCAGACACAATAAATGTAAAGACAGGAACAGAGTATAAACACAATAAAAACACAAATCAAGTGCAGCATCACACAGAACATGGTGGGTGACAAACTGAATTTAGCATCATATTTACTATTGTATTCAATGAGCAGCTCTTCGAAATTGTTATAAACAGTAAAGAGAGAAAAACATTCCTTTAGAATTACATTCTGACAACCTGAATAACGTCATTGTGCTTTTCAGACATTTTTTTCCGTATCTTGATAATGATTAATATCGTCATGTCACCAACAGCAAACACTCATAGCTAGTATGCAAAATGTCAGTGGATGCAGTAATTACTTGCTGTCCGTCATTATCAGCCGCTATTAGATCGTTTCATGGACTGTGATTGACATGCCGTGGTATACTCTCTTACACCGTCTAATTGACGCTGTCGTGACGGTGGCTAACACGTCTTGTGGAGTCCTCGTTATAGCTCTCTGGTTCTAATTGGCGTTTATGACAGGAAAGGAAATCTTTACTGTGCTTCTGTTGTTAGTCACTATCGCACGATGCAGTGCAAAGCGTGATAGTGTTAACAGAATTTTGTCAGTCCGTCCATCCGTCTGCGACGTTTCGGTATCGGCAACATTCGATGCCTGCAATGCGATTATCACCGTCAGGTTGGTTTATTGGCGAGATGAAGGAGATATCGTTACAGACTGATTTTGCAATACATGTATACACATACCACGGATGCAAACGAGAGAATAAAAATTGAACGATTCGTATTAGGCTTTTGTGTTGTTCGGTCGCTCACTGATGCGAAAGTCTTGTCATGCCAGTAGACTGTGTTTACACATTAACTGCTGATCTCTATACGCTCGTCACTCACTGCAAGATGCTGATAAAACTTGCCGCCTTGAATGTTTCATTGTTTCTGGACTTAGGTATTATGTGCGCACATCGTTAATGTTTGATATAATACACTGCATGACGGTAAAAAATTACACGTAGCCTATTTATCGACGAAAAGCAAGGAATTTTGCATGTCGTGTTTGTGATGGTTATCAGTTTCTAAAATACAGACCTCGCAAACATAACAGCAAACGGTATTATCGTAGTGTAATATAGATTTACGAAAAAATATTAATTTAATTTATAAAAAAATGTATTTATAGAAATTTTATGATATTTTCTGGTACATTATCGAAATGAGAGCCTATAACGCAACGACTTTTGTAAACAAATACGCACGGCGCTCATGGTTATGCATTTTATAAACTTTTTATATTAGTTTATCCTGACGTATCTGATGCTTAACGATGCGACATTCACACTCATAGTAACCTCGGTCGCTTTCTGTACGTACATGTGTGTAAGTTACTGCTGCTGTGACAGGTCTACATATTTCGCGTGGTGCGTGGTCCGTTCGCGGAGGAGTTCTACCAGTGCGTCACGTTCGGAGCGTACTCGGAGCAGTGGCAGGAGCAGTTGTACAGCTGTCTGTCCGTCCTACTCATGTATGTCGCACCCCTCATCACTATGGTGACCGCCTACATGCTCATCTTCGCCACCATCGCCAGAAAGTCGCGTGACTTCCATCCGGGTAACTGGATTACTGCATGCAGGCAAAACTAGTTGGCTTCTACTGTAGCTCTAAATTACGCTACTTATTCCAGTGAGACAGGCCGAGTCAATAAAAGCTTTGACAGGCGATTCGTTAACGTACGTGTCGTGTTCAGGAGGAAACGAGGATGACATATTTACGCAAGGTGCACGTATACGTAATCGACTTTTCTACAAGGCCAAGGTCAAGTCACTGCGCATGACAGCTCTCATTGTACTCGCATTTATCGTATGCTGGACACCCTACCAGGTGAGTCTGCTTTTCGCCGTTTATACAATTTAGTCTGTTGACATCGCTGTAGCAGTGGACGTTTGTAAATTTTTGAAGTGAACAGTTTTGCTATCGGCAGTGCATTGCTGATGCAAGTTAGCGAAGGTGAACGCGACGCAGATCTGCCACAAACTTGTGTGTAATGTTCATGGACTCGTTTCAGCGCACTAATGCTGTTATGTCCTGTGTTTTGTGTGCGAATATTTCGACTGCGTGAAAAAGCCAAGTCGTCACGCTAAAATTCCAGTAAATTTGCAATCTTTAAAGGCAATCAGTCACTGCTAGTACTTGGTAGTAGGCCTAATATAGGCCTACACGCACGAATGACAAGTATTTGCAAAAAATTTTATGTAGAAATTCCAAGCGGTTCACGAGAAAATGTCCAGTAATTTTATTGATCCGGATTACTTTTTTACTTGACTGAGTCTGAAGGTTTTGAAACGCACGACAGTGTTTTTTGGAAAAAAACTGCATAGAAGGGAATTTGCGCACAAAGGCATCAACAGACTGTTTCTGACTTATGTTGACTTGGTTGACTTGCTGACAGTGAGCAAGACTTGATCAGAGTTTCTTGCGACTCTTGCGAGAATGCCTAACTGGACTGAAAATGAGATATCAGTGTTTGTAATGTGGCTGATGATGGAAAGCAATAAAGTCGATATTTACGGTCGATGATGATAACGTCGGCTGATATCTCTGATATTGTCGCTGTGGTGACTCGCCAGGTGGCGTTCATCGTCTACACGTTCGTGGATATTTCGCACGTCGACTACCGATATTTCATCTGGATATTTTTCTTCGGGATGGCCAACTCGATGGTGAATCCGATCATCTACGGCGCCTGTCTGTTCTGCCGCAGGAAGAAGCATGAACAACGGTACGATATGTCAACGTTGTCATCAATGTCCGACCAGCAGGTCTATCGTTAACTGCTCCTTTGTCAGTCAGCTTCTTGTAAAGTCATGATCACGCGTGGGAATATGACTTCGATGATTTACTACACTGTTATCATTTCTAGCCTATAGTATCGCAGTCGGTCACGAAGGCTCCAGAGAAATACGAACCAGCATACATCACTCACGCTTAATAGAAAGTCCATGGTATTTTCTCGTTCTTGTGAGAAAGTTTGCGTCATGTCGACACGTTCAGAGACTTGAAGACAGCTTGTCCAACTCAGCTGCATAAGTTCTCAGTTGTAGGCCTCAAAAATCTCTTTTTTTTCAAACTCGGTTGTTTGCGTCACCGTTAAAGTATGCCTGAGTGGTCATTACGTTCGACACTGTAGCGAGCTTCAGCTTGGAGACCAAAATGATCAAATCAAATCAAATCAAATCAATGTATTTATCAACCAGCACAAGTAACAAAAAAGCAGCACAAAACGACTTGAGAATCTGCGAATAGTGTACACAATTACTAGATCGACTTATCGAGCTATTGCGTTTAGCTAAGATCCAAACGGGGAATTTTTCCGCTAATCTTAGGCAGTTTTTCTTGACAGATTGCAACCATATTTGGTGCGACAATAGGCCTATTACGCCTAAAGTGACCCCGTGATGGGACAGATGGGGTGCCGCACCGTATAGTAGTTTCCACATAAAGCATGTTTTCTCGTAAGTTGCAAGACGTTTAAAGCGCCAAATTTTATTATTCGTAAAAGCTAATACAGAAAACCTCAAATTTTGCTGCTTTCGACTTTCTAACATTTATAAGCAGTCTACATCACATACGAAAGTTTCAGCACATTCGTGATTTGAAAATTTGGGCTAGATATCGCACATTGTGACTTATGGGGTAAGTCAATTGCCACAGAGATCAAATGGGGCTGTTCTGAGAATGGGCAAAATACCATAACAAAAGATTTTGTCGACGGTAACTAATGCAACAAGAAAGCCCAAACCCTGACAAACTCTGACAAACCCGTGCGATGATTCCGCAAGCGTCGCGCAGTTTATCTACGAAAAGCGAGGCTTCTGTAATGATCGGTAGTCAGTATCGTGCGTTAAAAATGCACAGATTTGACGATGATGCGATCTGCGGCCATCGGCCTATAGCAATAGAGAACGGATAGAGGAAATAAATATTTTGGGATCTGCAAGTCTCTCGAGTTGCCGTGTTATCCCACATGACAGACGGACGGACGGACGACGGACGGAGACCAGTGCTTAATGCGGTTCTCTCACACTTGACCGCACAAAAATGTGTATCGGACGTTTGAAGCAAAGTCGTCGTCTGCCGTGGTTTTGAATTTTTATGTTAAAGGCGAAACCGAGCCAAAATTTTTAAGCCTCCAAATTTCCCAAATTATGACCTTTAGAGGGCCTGGACATCAGGAATGTGAAAAGTAGCGACTTTTACTGCAAGAGTGGCATATCCTTGCGTGAACCTACGTTGTTTGAGCCATTTTGGGTGAAGATCGGTTGGGAGGTAAAAAGAAGTCAGAAAGTCACGTGAGGCTCCCATAGGAATGATGTGTCGCCGTTAAAACAAGGCTTGAACTACCGTTCAGCCTGTGATACCTGTTTCTCGTGCACATCCCTTAAACTAGGGCCTACGCATTTTACGCATTTTACCTCCGCACTATCCACAGACGGGCGAACACACGGGTACTGCATCTCAAACGAGTATTTCGAATTCATGAATTTTTCAACTCTTCGCAGACGTATGAGCATCTAAGTGTTTTTGTCTTCTGTTGAAAGGAGGACACGCATTTTAAATGCACACTTGAAGCCAACAAAAGGTTGAAGAGTGAAATAAGTTGTTAAAAACAAAACACATCAAAATTGCAATGTATTCTGCAGATAAATAAACGCATAATATTCAACAATATGCCGTAAATCGACCTACCGATCTGTTGTAGACCGCTGGATCAGCCAAGAGTAATGTCGCCTCATCTGTCATCTCAGTCGTCATCAACGTCCAAGGCGATGCGCTATTTCCTCAGTAAGCAAGTCGCATCACCAGAATGATCTTATCTTGTCCTCTCATCAATACATCAACCGTTGTTCTGTTGGTTAAAACGTGCTACATTATTAAACTGGTTTTGTGCTTTTGATAATAGGCTCGTGTTTAGGTTTAAAGTATTATCCGAATTAACACAATTATTCGGTTAAATGGTAGTAACGCGTATAAATTGCATCACAAACCAATATTTATAGTAGTGGCTTCACTATACGTATAAACGTTTTTCGAAAAGTATTACGAAGTGCACACAATATAGGCCTAACAGTGCGATTACTGCATTAAACAAGGGGATTTGAAGTTGACTTACTAATGCTGCATGTGCCTCATAATCTTTACATCAGCAATAATGTCTTATGTAATGTGTTGTTTAAAACTGACATGGTGAGATGTATTGTTCTGCGTCCAGGAAAGAATATGCAAGCATTGTGCGAGTCACGAAGATGACCTGAGAATACACAGCTGGGCGACAACACATCAGTTCGTTGCCGACACAAGAGTTCTGGATAACTTGATGACGATCTCTCAGTCTTTCTGTGACTGGCCGAAGATCCAACCAACAGTAGGCCTATCAAAGTACTGAAGGACTGAGCGACGATTGATAGACACGGAAGAACAGCATGTCACTACTATGACGTTGTAACATGTGCAGTGGCCATGACTATGTAAGTAAGTGTGTATAAGTCGCGAATTTATAACGCGCGATCCGGTAAGGATATCAGAGGCGCGGACAGCGGATCGGCTAATATGTAAAACTTGACATGAGACCTAACACTATGTATCTCATTTTGGCGACATACAAACTCTCCTTCCGTCAGTCTAACTTTTGCTTCACTCTTCAAAGTCACCCACTTTCAAAACGACACAGCTAGAACAGATGGCTTTTTCGCTTAATAGGTGACTGCACATCTCTTCTGAGTTCTTCTAATACTGAATTTCTTATCAGTCTCAAAGAACAACTTGCCATTGAATTCACAACTTGTCGTTCAACAGAACTCATGACAACCTGCGACAACCATCTTACTTTCTCTGACTAAATCCTTTCTCTTATCTTCTGATATTCGTCAACTTTGCTGCATCTGTCGTGACCTGAATTCCAAAACGGCCAGTGCCATCGCTACGTTTATGGTCATGACATGCGACAGACTAAGCTACCAACCCGCCGGCGTTTAACGCGCGTTAAATATTCCGTTTCGTAGCGTATAACATTACATCAATCAACACAGACAATGGAGCTGGAGTTACTCCGAGGGTTCATGATTGTCAGCCGGTTTATGTCAGTCAAACTCGCCGGCGCTCTTCGACTTCGGTCGCGCTGATTTCTGTTAACAAGTTACGGCGGCGTCGTAGAAGTTATGCTGAACTGTTGCTATTACTTTATCCGCTTCGGCAGTGTGACCGGACGTAAAATAAAGACTGTTGACAAGACAGCTTAAGTCACACTGTCACAGTTGTTTAGTTGAGACTGCGACGCTCTGAGACTTGTGTATAGCGCGGCGAGACCAAATCTTACTTATTTATTTATTTATCTACTGTTGTAAATTTAGTGCGGTCGTCGATTTGTCGAACATCGATTTCTCAAGACAGGCTGACATAAACAATGTGCATGCTGTACGTGTATAGGCTATTAAAAAGACGTTCTCAAAGTTCCAAACACAGTGCGATCGTTTGAGACATTTTTTGAAATAGTATAACATTGCAGACAGACAAATTAGGTCTTTAACTTTTATTATTTGTCAAAATAATGAGCATAGTTCAAAATTACTCAGTTTTCCAGAAAGAGAGACGGTGGAACGGACAGGCGACATCGTCAGCGCCTAGTGCGTCCTACAGCTGCTCCGTAGAACACAGGCTCAAGGGCTAGACACAGTCAATAGAGCAAAGCGTCCAAAATAACGCTGTACATGTCAACGTCAAGAACGAGCGTATTGGCGAGTGGCGACCGTCGCTGTTTGTTCCGTTCAACGATCTTTGCCGGTTCTTGCCTCCAACTGGAATTGTTCACCGTCGCTGCTCTTGGAGATATGCTGTGAGTGAGAATAATATTGGCCTCTGTTGCCTTCTGTCGCTGGACTGTACTCATCGTAGACGATGCAGCGATGGACGATGAGAGGCTATGCCTGCATGACTGTGGACGTCTGATGAGTCGCCATTACACGATGGCCTCCGCAAAATGACTGACTAAAAGGATCCTTATGGAAAATGTATCTTCAATCTTGTAACAGAAATACCGTTGATGCACGCGTAACGTAATACGCAATGCATCAGATGCGAGCCTCAGAAGCAATTAGTCACAGAAGTAATTATTAATCTTATCCAGTTACAGTTGGTCTCTTTCGTTCATAGATTGAGTTAGAGGTGTGCAGAAATAACACTAATTGTTCCCATTCACATGATTTCATTCCAATTACCATTCCCGAAAATTGAATATCTTAGTACAGGCACAGTATCTTAGTACAAACAAAGTCAACAGTCTGAACATTTTATACAAGTAACTGATAACTGAGTGAAGTTAGTTTCTGTTTACTGTTTCTTAACTCAGTTCACGCCGCTTGTGGAGTGGACTTGTGAAACTATAGTCTCTCTCTTCAGGTTCAGGAGCTTGTCGTAGACGTAGCCGTTGCTATGAGTTTCCGCCATGTCGATCTGAACTGAGCACGCCGCTTCGACGTCGCCAGTCCGAGGTTCATTGGTCGCAGGTCAGCCTCCACTGTTCGCAGCCAGGATTGTCTGGGACGGCCAAATCCTCCGTCTCCAATCATCAGGAGGACCCATAATGCAGGCTTGTAGGGCACGGTAATGGTCTTGTGAGGGGTCCGTGCGATGCAAGTGTCCAAAGAAAGACAGCTGGCGGCTGCGGACAGTGTCGGACAAGAACGGCTGCCTAGTACGAGAGCGTATCTCGTCATTGGTGACAAATTCTGACCAATTGAATATTCATAATCTGCCTAGGACACCAGCTGTCCAACGCGTCGATCTTCTTTGATAATATCACAGTCACGTACGACCATGTCTCAGCGCCATATAGGAATATGGGTAGAATACATGTATTATAGAGGTGCAGCTTGGTTTCAAGGGTAATACTGGTTCTCCATATATTCTGATCCAGTGTGAACATTGCCTCACGAACTATGTTTATTCGCTGAGGTACGTGAACGATTCTACAACTTCCACCTGGTTCCCTCGAACTGTGGTATACTGCATCTGGTTTGCCCCATCTTGATCGCCAAAGTTCTGGATTTTGATCTTGGCCCAGTTGATGGTCAGGCCGAGAGGGTGTGCTTCCCTGTCCATAACTTCGAGTGCTAGACAAGCACAGACAGCATCTCTGCAAGTAGGACCACGTCGTGGGCGAAATCCAGGTCAGTGAAGGATTCCTTGTTCTTACCAATGGTGGTGCCAACATTGCCGCCATGTACGGTATACGCTCCACGAGCCAGTCCATCGGAACCAGGAAGAGATCTGGAGCAACACCACAACCTTGTCTCACTCCACTCAAGATTGTTCCCTCGAACTGTGGCTACTGCATCTGGTTTGCCCCAACTGTAGTGTCCGGGAGATATATGGGATTGGGGAGGAAGTAGGCTAGGAGAGACAAATATTAAACCCGCCCCGGGCGGCCAATGGTCTGGCTACGCCACTGAACGTGTGATATTGAAAGTGTTGATTTTAAAGATATTACTGTATGATGCAGACGCGCGTACTTTAGGCCTACTCAAGCGGATTTGTCAGGTCACTCATATTTCGATGAGATTATTTAAGACTAGCCTAGTAATGTGAAAATTATTGACCTGCACCGATCTTTGTTTCATAGTAAGTTGCCGTCTACGGTCTCTTCTGCTTCTGAAATATTTTCGGAAATTTGTTGTAGACTGTGACAATGACAATTTTTACGCGCGACAGCATATGCTATAGCGCGTATATGCTATCGCCCGTCCGTCTGTCTGTCTGTCTGTCTGTCACACGGGTGGATCATACAAAAATGGTTGAAGCTAGAATTATGAAATTTACACCATACGGTAGCCCCATCCCTCTAGTTTTTCGACAGCAAGTTTCATCCTGAAATTCTGAGGGGTTCCCCCAGAGTGTGGGCGTTAAATGAGGTTTGGGTAGGTAAAATTGGCGATTTTCGACCTTTAAGCCGCCATATCTCCGAAACGGTGCAAGATAGGACTAAAGTTGCTATCACTAATAGGAA
>Ga0209680_1000522_pt1 | contig 10857 bp, 10 predicted proteins | sample WorMetLIZISLAND1_FD_187413 | JGI IMG/M metagenome (GOLD analysis project Ga0209680, IMG submission 187413) | Marine gutless worms symbiont microbial communities from Max Planck institute for Marine Microbiology, Germany - Olavius loisae LIZARD... ... | reverse complement strand
AATCCTCCAGGCATTCAGGCAGAAAAGTCGCCTGACACCGATCAACGCCTTCGACAAACCGCTTCATGCAAAACCTCGCTGAAAATGTCGGCGAGATTCTAACACCTCCTCGTTTTTACACAGCCAGGGTCTGAAACCGACGGTTACGTTCTCACCAATTGCATTCCGGAACCAAGGGTCTTCACGTTGTAAATTGATGCGCGACGGGGTGATCCGCGGAACTGGGTGGATTTCCGCACACCCACACACTCGGGTGTGCGGAAATCCGCACAAGATGTGTTCCTTTTGAATCCACGGCACAAGTCCGCTGGCGGGAATTTCCTTCGTGAATCCAATCGTCTAACCCCAATCCATGCCGAAAAAGCAGAACTGGCATGCCCTTTGCACATACCTCCTCAGACCGCGCCGGCCGTAAGCGGGCGCGGCAACACGGCTACTCACGTTTGAACACAGCAAAGGGAGAGGATCTTATGCGCTTTCTTAAACTACTGACCGCCGCGGCGGTTGCGACGGCCATCTTTGCGGGGCCCACCTCGATGTCCGCCGTCCAGGCTGAGGAAATCGTCATCAAATTCAGTCACGTGACGTCCGGGACCAAGCACCCGAAATACCTGGCGGCGGATGAATTCGCCAAACGGGTCAACGAACGGATGAAGGGCAAGGTCAGGGTCGAGGTCTATCCGGGCGGTCAGTTGTTCGACGACAAGCAAATCCTGATCGAACTCGCCAAAGGCAAGTCGGTGCAGATGGGTGCACCGTCGCTATCGAAATTCGAGACCTTCACCAAGAAATTCCGTATCTACGACCTGCCGTTCCTGTTCGACAACATGGAAGCGGTCAACGCCTTCCAGGAATCTGAACACGGCAAGGCCATTCTCAATTCCATGTCCAAGAAGGGCATCCTCGGCCTCGCCTACTGGCACAACGGCCTCAAGCAGATGTCGGCCAACAAGCCGCTGGTCGCACCCAGCGACGCCGAGGGCCTGAAGTTCCGCGTCCAGCAGTCCGACGTCCTCGTCGCCCAGTTCAAGCAACTCGGCGCGACGCCGCAGAAGATGGCCTTCAAAGAGGTCTATGGCGCCCTGCAGACCGGCGTTGTCGACGGTCAGGAAAACACCTGGTCGAACATCTACTCGAAGAAGTTCTTCGAGGTTCAGGACGGCGTCACCGAAACCAACCACGGCATCATCGACTACGCGGTCATCGTTTCGGCGCGCTTCTGGAAAGGCCTGCCGGCTGATATCCGCAGCGAACTGGAAGCCATCATGGCCGAAGTCACCGCCGACCGGAACGGCTTGGCACGCAAGCTGAACCTGGAAAACCGCCAGAAGATCCTGGATGCCAAGGGCACCGTCCGCACCCTGGACGCAGGCCAGCGCCAGGCATGGAAAGAAGCCATGCAGCCGGTCTGGAAGAAGTTCGAGAAACAGATTGGCGCCGACCTGCTGCAGGCGGCACAATCCTTCAACAAGTAAGGCCTTCAACACATAAGGCTTAGTTCGTCTGAGAGGGGAGGCGGTTCAGACCGATGTTTACGAAAGTCGTGCACATCCTGCACAAGGCGGAGGAAGGCCTGTTGGCCTTCCTCCTCGCCGCCATGACGCTCGTGACCTTCACGCAGGTCGTCGCGCGCTATGTTTTCAACTCGGGCTGGATCGCCGCCCTCGAAATCACCACGTTCCTGTTCGCCTGGCTGGTCATCCTCGGTATCTCCTGGGGCATCCGCATCCACAGCCACATCGGCGTCGACGTCATCGTCAAACTGTTTCCCAATCCAACGCAGCGGATCCTGGTGCTCATCGCCGCCCTCGCCGGCATCACCTATGCGGGCCTGTTGCTGTACGGCGGCTGGGCGCAGATCTCGGAAGTCCTCTATCCCTACGGCATCGAAGTCGAGGACATCCCCATGCCCTTCGGCGACCACGAGGAAGAACAAAAACTGCCGCTTTGGATCCCCTATTCGGTCGTCCTCATCGGTTTCTCCCTGGTGATATTACGCCTGCTGATCGCCATGTGGCAGATCGTCACCGGCACCCATACCGGCCTGATGATCGGTGACGAGGGCAAGGATGCCCTGGAAGCCTACGCCGACAGCGAGGCCAAGGAAGACGCCGATTTGTTCTCGCCGGATTCGCTCAAAGGATCCGATGACAGGGAGGGCCCGAAATGACCATCGCCTTCCTGTTCATCTCGCTTTTCGCACTTCTCATCATCGGCACGCCGATCGCCATTTCGCTCGGCCTGTCGAGCATCCTGACCATCGTCTTCTTTTCCGGTGACGACCTCGGATCGCTGACCGAGAAGTTCTTCAACACCTATCACCACTACACTCTGATGGCGATCCCGTTCTTCGTCCTGTCCTCGGCCTTCCTGTCGACCGGCGGCGTTGCCCGGCGCCTGATTCGTTTCGCCATCAACTGCGTTGGCTGGTTCCCGGGCGGCCTGGCCATGGCATCGGTCCTGGCCTGCATGCTGTTCGCCGCCGTATCCGGCTCGTCGCCGGCGACCGTCGTCGCCATCGGCTCGATCGTCATCGCCGGCATGGTGCAGTCGGGCTACTCGAAGGATTTCGCCGCCGGCGTCATCGCCAACGCCGGCACGCTCGGCATCCTGATCCCGCCGTCGATCGTCATGGTCGTCTACGCCGCGGCGACGGAAGTTTCCGTCGGGCGCATGTTCCTGGCCGGTGTATTGCCGGGACTGCTGGCCGGCACCATGCTGATGATCGCCATCTACATCGCGGCTCGGATCAAGAATTTGCCGCGCCAGCCCTTCCCCGGCGGCTCCGAGTTCTTCGAATCCTTCAAGGATGCGATCTGGGGCCTGTTGCTGATCGCGGTCATCATGGGCGGCATCTACGGCGGTGCCTTCACGCCGACGGAAGCGGCTGCCGTCGCCGCCGTCTACGCCTACATCATCGCCATCTTCGTCTATCGCGACATCGGCCCCTTGAAACGGGGCGAGGTCGAACGCAATCCGATCAAGGTCCTGATCGGCTGCGTCGCCCACAAGGACGTGGTTCACACCATGACCGAGGGCGCCAAGGTGACGATCATGCTGCTGTTCATCATCGGCAACGCGATGCTGTTCGCCCATGTGCTGACCACGGAGCGAATCCCGCATGCCATCACCGAGGCGATCATCGCCGCCGGTTTCCAGGACTGGTCGTTCCTGATCATCGTCAACATCATCCTGCTGATCGCCGGCAACTTCATGGAGCCGTCGGCCATCCTGCTGATCATGGCGCCGATCCTGTTCCCGATCGCCATGGAGCTCGGCATCGACCCGATCCACTTGGGCATCATCATGGTCGTCAACATGGAGATCGGCATGATCACGCCGCCGGTGGGGCTCAACCTGTTCGTCACATCAGGCATAACAGGCATGCCCTTGATGCGCGTCGTCAAGGCGGCCCTGCCGTGGCTGGGTATCCTGCTCTGCTTCCTGATCGTCGTCACCTACATCCCGTTCTTCGCCACGTGGCTGCCGACCCTGTTGATGGGGCCCGAGGTGATAAGATGAGCCGAGGCCCGGCACTATAAAACACGAGGAGAGGAAGCCCGCCCCAACGACCGGGGCGGGCTATTTTTCGCCCCTTGCAAGAACGGAAAAATCTTGGCGCGGAATTCCTGACCGGATTATTGTCGGAAACGGACCCCCGCAAAGCGTATTGGAGACGTAACCATCCGAAACCCCCGCGTTTCCAAACAGCCGTCCAACAACAGATGGGGCATTATCTACATGTCAGGCGGCATGTTCCTGTTTGCCGCCGTCGACACGATCGCCAAGTACCTGACCGAAACCCTGCATCCCCTGCAGATCGTCTGGTCGCGCCAACTCGGCCTGTTGATCGGTATCCTGGTGATCCTGGCATTGCGCGGCGGCGTTATTCTGCACACGCGACGGCCCGGTCTTCAGATTGCCCGGGGTGTAATGGCCGTCGGGTCGGCATCCCTATTCGTCTTTGCCATCCGTTTTGTTCCGCTAGCCGACGCGGTCGCCGTGACGTTCGTCGCGCCCTTTCTGGTCACGATGATCGCGGCCCTGGTATTGCGGGAAGCCGTGGGCATTCGCCGATGGACCGCCGTCGCGCTGGGCTTCGTCGGGGTCTTGATCGTGACCCGGCCGGGAATGGGCATCGTTCATCCGGCGGTCTTTCTCGTTCTTTTGGCAGCCCTTCTGTTCGCGCTCCGTCAAATCATATCGCGGGTCGTGGCGCGAACCGATCGTATCGTAACGACGGTCGCCTACACGGCACTGGTCAGCAGCGCCATTTTGACGATTCCTCTGCCGTTTGTATGGCAATCGTTGTCGATGGGCCTGGAATTGGGCTTGTTGATCGGCATGGCCGTATTGGCGGCGATTGCCGAAACCCTGGTGATCAAGGCGCTCGATGTTGCCGATGCCGTGGTTGTCGCACCGGTGCATTATTCGTTGTTGATCTGGGCGACCCTCTATGGGTTTTTGGTCTTCGGCCAGTTTCCTGACTCTTGGACATGGATCGGCGCGTCAATCATCGTCGCCACGGGGATCTATACGTTACATCGGGAGTGGCAGAGCAGCGACGACCGAAACCGAACATGAAGCCGGTTGCCCTCGGTTTCTGATCCGAACCAGCAATTTTTGGGAGTTCTCCATTTGTGAGATGAAATCGCGGCGGCAAGGTCTTAAATGCGTAAAAAAGATGGAGAAAGTAATGCGTAAACTAATGTTCGGAACGGCAACGCACGGTGTTGCCCTAGCGGTCGGGTTCGCTCTCGGCGTTTACTTCCTTCCCGTCTTGACTGCGCCAGAGTCACCGGATGCCGCTGTTTTGGAGGAAATGGCGGCCGAAGCAATCTTCAAGGGCGACCTGACACGAGATCTCAGGGGCAGCGATTTCTTGCATTGGGGTGAAGGCACCGTCAGCATCACGCAATCACAGATCATCCACGAGGGCCGCCTGGCGCCGGGTCCGGATTACAAACTCTACCTGGTGAAAGAATTCGTCGAACACGAAGACGAGTTTTTGCCGATCAAGCAGGATGCGCGTGTCATTGGCGACGTAAAGACCTTCGACGGGTTCCTAATCGACGTTCCGGCCGACGTCGATGTTGCGGAATACTCGACGGTTCTCGTTTGGTGCGAGGCTTTTTCGGAGTTCATTACGGCGGTCAAATACCGCTGATTTTAGAGGATATCCGCACGGACCCATTGGTTTCGGCAACCCTTGACCAGTGCCGGACTTCACAATGAAAGCCGCTACACGTTTCCGATTGGGATGAAGCTGTCTGTTCATTCGCCATCCATCGATGGCGGCATCAGCGGTCTTCATTCCGACCCGACGCTTCGCGGACACCCATCGACAGATGCGTGATGGAAAGTCGAGTTAGCTGACCCGCACATACCCCCTCATACCGGCGGCGGCGTGTTCGAGGACGTGGCAATGGAGCGCCCAATCGCCGGGATTGTCTGCGACGAAGGCGACGTCCACCGTTTCCTCGGGCGCGATCAAGACGGTGTCCTGGATTTCCGGCTCCGTGAGGGGAACGCCGTTCCGGGCCAAAACGTGGAAGGAATGGCCATGCAGGTGGATGGGGTGGTCGAAGGCGGTGTCGTTGGTCCAGCGCAGGCGATAGCTCCGGCCCCGTTTCAGCTCCAGCATGGGATCACCGACGTCGCCCGCCTCCATGGCCGGCAGCACCTCGCCGTTGACGGCCCAGACCATGCCCATGGCGGCGAGGTCGCGGAGGCTCTTGCTTTCGCCCTTGAAGTTGGCGCTCCGGAGGCCGCCCATGGCGCCGCCCTGGAAGACCATTTCGTGGTCGACCCCGCTTTTCATATCCGGCACGGCCACCGGGTTCGGTTGCAAGGCAGCGGGCGGCGGCAAGTTTCGACGCACCGGTGATGCGTCGCGGTAGCCGATGCGCGCGATGCGGTAGGTCTGGCGCTGGTAGGCGCCGTCGATGACGTCGAAATTTTCGCCGGGGCTGCCGGTCATATCGACGATCAGGTCGAGTCGCATGCCGGGCGCGACGATGGCCCGCCCATCCTTCAGCTTGCGCGGTTTGACCGGGTGCCCGTCGACGGCGATCAGCCACGGGTCGTGCTCCTTGATGACGAGCCCGAAGATGCGCGCATTGGCCGCGTTGATGAGGCGCAGGCGCAGGCGCTCACCGGCGGTCACCTCGAAGGGGTCGAGATCCTGACCATTGATCGTCGCCACGTTTCCGAAGCGTCCGGCGTGGGCCGCGTCGTGCAGGGCACCGAACGGCGTGAAGGTTCCGTCCTTCTGCAGGCGCCAGTCGTCGAGGACCCAGACGACGTCACGGTCGACGGCGGGCGGGTCCGTCTCGTCGACGATCAGGGCGCCGACGAGGCCGCGCCCGACCTGAACCGGCGTGTTGACGTGCGGGTGGTACCAGAAGGTGCCGGCGTCCCGGAGCGGAAATTCGTAGGCGAAACTTTGGCCTGGCGCGATCGGGTCCTGGGTCAGGTACGGCACGCCGTCCATGGCGTTGGGAATCCTGAGCCCGTGCCAATGGACGGTGGTCGCCTCGTCGAGGCCGTTTGCGAATTCGACCCGCAGGATGTCGCCCTGTCGGGCCCGGAGGACCGGGCCGGGCACGGCGCCATTGTAGGCCCAGACCGCCGTCGTCGGCTCGTCGGGACCGATCAGTTTGACCTCATGGGGGGCGGCGGAAAGTTTGACCGGCGCCGGTGCGGCCCGGGATTCGCGCCAGGGCAGGGCCACCGACAGGGAAGCGGCGGTGGTGGCCTGGAGAAACTGCCGGCGATCGATGAGCGGGTGTTCCATGGTCATTCATCAATAGCCGGGGAAAGTGGCATTTTCCAGGCCGCCGAAAGGGCGGGCCGATCAACCGCCGCCGGTCACCAGGCGGATGTAATCGACCAGATGCTCGAGGGTCTCCTCGTCGGTGATCCGCTGCACGGGCATGCGGGTGCCGGGCAGGAACTTGTCGGGGCCCTCGCGGAACAGCGCCTTCAGGTGTTCGGCGTCCCATTTGTAATCGGCCTTGTCGAGGGCGGCCGAATAGCGGTAACCGGCGACGGCGCCGGCCGGACGTCCGATGATCCCTTCGAAATGCGGCCCGGAGCGTTCCGGCTCCGCCGCCGTCAAGGCATGGCATCCGGCACACTTGCGGAACGGACGGGCGCCCGGATGGTCGCTGGTCAGCCACGGCCGCGGACGCCCCTCGTCGTCGGCACCGAAGCTGACGCGCTCGCCGGTCTCCAAATGCCAGACCCGTACCACCTCGTCGCCGCCGGCGGTCACGGCGAAGATGCCGTCGCGAACCACCGCCGCGCTCCATACGGGACCGCGATGGGCGGCGAGGCTCATCAATTGGCGGCCGCTCTCGAGATCGAAATGGTAGAGCGTTCCCGAACGGTCGGCGGCGAGTGCCGTGGCGCCGTCGGGAGCCAGGGCGACGGCGGTCGGATTGCCGCGGAAGAACTGGTATTCGCCGATCATCTCCTGGCGGCGCCAGTCCCAGAGGCGTACCGGTTCATTGAGGCCGGCGGTGATCAGGCGCGAGCCGTCGGCCGAGACCTTGAAATGGGCGAGCCCGAGTCCGTGCGCCTGGAACTTGCCGAGCGCGATGCCGTCGCTGACCCGCCACCAGCGGACCATGCCGTCCCGGGATCCGGTGATGAAGGTCTCGCCGCCGTCGGCGAAGGCGACACCCGTGACCGCCACCGGCAGTTTGACAGAAAGTCGTGCCTCGCCGCTTTCCAGATCCCATAGGATGGCCCGCGCGTCCCAACCGGCGGAGACCGCGAGGCGGCCGTCCGGCGAAATGGCGACGTCCTGGACGCGGTTCTCATGGCCCTTGAGTGTCGCCGCCGGGCTAAACGATTTCAGGTTCCACAACACCAGGGTGCCGTCGGCGCTGGCGGTCAGGGCGCGCTCGCCGTCCGGCAGAAAAAGTGCGTTGTTGACCGGCCCTTCATGGCCCTCGAGCACGCCCAGTTCCTTGTGTTCGACGAAGTCGAAGACGCGGGCTGTGTAATCGAAACTGGCGGTGATGATACGCCCGCCATCCGGCGACATGGCGAGGCTGCGGACCAGGCCGCCGTGTCCGCGCATGTCGGCCGACACCAGTGAAGTCGAGACGATCGACGCGATGGCCGAAGCGACGAACGTGCCAAGCCACCCCGTCTTGACGAACGGAAACCCGGTCATGATTCCTCCACGCCCTTATCTTAAAGAAAAGTTGGGTGCGATTAATAGCCAATCAAGAAAGATTGTTCTTCTCATCCCCGGATTGACGCCCACGCCTGAATCCCCGAAAAACACGGGCGGTGACGGCCAAGCGCCGATAGGCCCGCTGGGGGGCATGGACGATGATCGAATGTTTTCCGTTCGCCGGCTATCCGGTTGCGGTCCTGGGACTTGGCGAGGAAGGCCGGGCCGCGGCCCGGGCGCTTCATTTGAGTGAGGCGGAAGTGTCCGCCTGGGACGCGGATGCGGCGCACCGAGATGGCGCCGCGGAAGACGAAATCCCCGTCGTCGACCTGTCCGGCGTCGATTGGCGCGAATTCGTCAGCCTGGTGATCGAGGCTTCCGTCCCGCACGGCAGCGATCCGCATCCCTACGTGCGCGCCACACTCGACGCCGGCTCGGAAGTGATCAGCGACGCCGAACTGCTGGCCCGCTCGCAACGGCTTGCCGAATACGTCGGCGTCACCGGCACCGACGGCGCCGAGTTCGTCTGTCAGCTGATCCACTACCTGTTGACGCTGTCCGGCAAGGAAGCGGAGATGGGCGGCTTTCCCTTGAGCCCGCTCATGGACCTGCATCCGCTCGACGGCGGCACCTACATCCTCTACATGCCGCCCGACAAACTCGACATCACGGTCTCCATCACCTTCGACACCGCCTGCTGGATCGGCCCGGACAGCAGTGGCGGCGACGACGATCTCGAGCGCCAGGAATTGATCTTTCACCGGCAGACGGACCCGCGCACGGCCGTGGTCTGCCTCGACGATGCCGATGGCCGGGCCCTATTCGACCGCCTTGCCGGGCTCGGCGACCAGATCGTCGTTCCCGTGTCCGGTACCGGCGCCGTGGCCGGCGGCATCTTCGTCGAGAGCGGTGTCCTTTATGACGACAGCAAGGATAAGGGGGTGCCAGTCATGCCCTTCGACGGGCTCGCCGCCTACGACCACCGGCGCGACCGGACGCTGGCCGCCGTCGCCTACGCCGCAGCCCTGTCCCGCGGGGTCGAACCGCCCGCCGCCATGGCCAGCCTCCGCAGTTTTCCCGGGGTCGAAGGCCTGCGCGCGCCGCTGGAACGGGTCGACGGCCTACTCTTTATCGACGACACCGCATCGTCGACCGTGACCGAGGTCGAGCGGACATTGGCCGGCTACGACGACCCCGTGGTGTGGGTCGGCGGCGGTGATGATCCGTTCGGCGACGATATCGCCGATGCCCTGGCGGCGAGCGTTGGGCCAGCGGTCATCGTCGGCAGGTCAGCCGAAACCCTTGCTGAGGGTATTCGGGTGGAGACGGCTGGGGACATGGCCGAGGCCGCCGAGACGGCTCGCGGACTGGCGGCAGAAACCGGTGCGCGGGTGGTCTATTCTCCCGGCGTGAAAACGGCACGTCCCGATTTCGCCGAAGCGGTGTCGGCCCTCACCGGCGCCCACGAAGAACCGGACGAAATCGATTAATTGGAATTGACCTGGCTTAAGGCCGCCGGACGCTGCTGCTTCCGGCCTGGCCACCGGCACGGCGCCGGAGTTCCATGGTGTCGATGGATCCCGCTTCGGCGCTTTGCGCCGACCCACCGCCGCCGCTGGTCAGGTTGGTATGAACGCCGGCCTGGCCGGCGTGGCGGTTGCGAAGAGCGCGACGCGCTTCCTCGCTCAGCGGCTGGTCCGCCTTGCCCCGGTACTGGCCGGGCTCGTAGCGGATCAGGCGGTCCTTTTCATCCTGCCGACAACCGCCCAGAAGAACGATCGCCGCCAACAGGATGAAGACGGCATTGCGATAGGGTAATGCTCGCATCTTCTTTTTCCCGAGTTTATCGAGCGGCCTTTGGTCTAATCGTGGTCTCGCCGTGAAGAGCCGGGTCCGGCCATGCGGCCGGACCCTTCCCTTCCCAGGATTTAAGACCCGGACTTGAGCTGGTAGGCAGTGCCCCAGCCCCAGGCCCCGGATCCAAATCCGCGTGAGACGACGCGTTTGCGATAGATGTTGGACACCATATCGCCATCGCCGCCGAGAAGCGCCTTGGTCGAGCACATCTCGGCACAGATGGGCAGTTTGCCTTCCGCCAACCGGTTGCGGCCGTACTTCTGGAATTCGGCGCTCGAGCCGTCTTCCTCAGGCCCACCGGCGCAGAAGGTGCATTTGTCCATCTTGCCGCGGCTACCGTAGTTGCCCGCTTGCGGATACTGCGGTGCACCGAACGGGCAGGCGAAGAAGCAATACCCGCAGCCGATGCACAGGTCCTTCGAATGCAAGACCACGCCTTCTTCGGTCTCATAGATGCAGTCGACCGGACAGACCGCAATGCACGGCGCGTCAGAACAGTGCATGCAGGCGACCGAGATGGAACGTTCACCGGGCTTGCCGTCGTTGATGGTGACGACGCGCCGACGGTTGATGCCCCACGGTACCTCATGCTCGTTCTTACAGGCCGTTACGCAGGCGTTACACTCGATGCAACGCTCGGCGTCGCAGAGAAATTTCATGCGTGCCATGTCATTTCCCTCCTATCTAGGGCCTGTTGAGATTCATTGCGAATTGATGAGGGCAGCGGCGGCATAAATGAAGGCTGAGAAGCTGTCGTCGGTTTTGTCGCTTCGCATGGCGATGCGCTTGAACTCCTTGAGCTTGCAGAAGAA
>Ga0209680_1000521_pt1 | contig 10860 bp, 5 predicted proteins | sample WorMetLIZISLAND1_FD_187413 | JGI IMG/M metagenome (GOLD analysis project Ga0209680, IMG submission 187413) | Marine gutless worms symbiont microbial communities from Max Planck institute for Marine Microbiology, Germany - Olavius loisae LIZARD... ... | reverse complement strand
ATTTTAAGCTTTGTCCTTACCCATACCGTACTAAAACTAAAAAATGCAGTACGTGTGATGCCCCTGTCAGGAGCCCTGCCTACTACTTATCCAGATCCAGATCCAGATGCACAGCATGAGTTCTGTCCGATGCAATGTCTGCATGACGGCAAATGCAGTCGGAGTTCATGACACCAATAACACCATCTTTGGTAACATGGGGTGTTTGGTGGTGTGTACTGACATGCCAAAGTTTGAGTGTACTGTCGACCATCTTTGTGCCGGTTTGCTGTCAAAGGTTCCAAGACAGCTTTATAACCTACTTTGACGGCACTTTTGCAGGACGTCACAGCTGATAGACCAACAGCACCTGTGAGAGAGATATATTTCACATATCTCCATCCAGCGGCGACCAAACAGGCTTCTGTACATGATCCAGAAATCTGTCCGATGACACACCGCTACGGACCGCACTCTTTACCCACAGTCATGATATTTATACTTATTACTTGCTGTTTACTGGAAAAACCAGGGTTAAGCAGATGTCCATTTTGATTTTTATCTGTGTGACAGATCTTGTGTAAAGTAATCAATACAGCATGTTTTTGTAGATAAAGGTGGTTACGAAAAATGTCGCAGTACAAGGGCTTGAGTCGGGCACAACTCAGCTTTGATTATCTTCATACCAACTCGTTAGTTGCTGCTTTATTGACTTTAAATTTAAATGCATTATCGCTGAGGCAGTTGAAATCCAGCACTAGGAATCACCAAATTGGGCAGTAGTTTATGTGCTGCAGCTGCATAATATTTTGCATATCACACGTACAAATCGGCTATGTTTCAGATTTCCATTTAGCTGATAAATGCAGGGCATATAAACCCTGATGTGTATAAGTAGAGAAGAGTCATGTACATTATTGTCCGTGCTGTTCTACCAATAGCAACTTGATCTGCAGTGAGAATGCTGCTGATGCTGCTAGTACAGATTTGAGACAGATACAGTTATATATTTGGGCATTGGACATTGGACAAAACTGATCACTGACTATGTGTAGGTAAGAACAGCTGATTATAGAGGTGTGCTATCGATGTGGTTATCACCTGGTACTGCAGTCTGTGTACAGCAGTGTTGTCGTCAAGGACTTGAGACTCAAGGACGAGGACGAGGTCAAAGAGTCCAGTTTCAAGGTCAAGGACTTGATGTCCAAGGACGAGGACTTGAAAATTGATCCTCGATGACAACGACTTTCCTCGAGGACAACAACACTGCTATGAGGCAGTACGGTGAGATCGACATGAACTTGAACCTGACCGGGACACAGTGGCAAATAAGCCACCCATTCGTCACTCAGTCACTGCAAGACAATGGTGCTTGATATTTAGCATGCTACGCTAGCCTACTCAATACTCGAAAATTTTCGAGGACTTGAATCCGAAGACGACGACAAAGACTTGAGCTTTAAGGACATGAAAATTGATCCTCGAGGATCCTCAAGGACAAGGACTTTCTTCGAGGACAACAACACTGGTTTGCAGGTGTAAATCAAATGGCAAGGGTTATTTGTCAAACTTATGCTGCAGTATTATTAGTCATCGATAATGCTGTATTTTGTAATTTTGGGGTCAGGGTCTCATGATGTCAATGAGTATTGTACTGGCAGCTGTGTGTACTGTAATCAGTTGGTTATAATTGTTATCTTTGTTAAGTATTTAATGTGTTTGTTTGTGATAGGACAACACATGAGTTTCTGTTCGGTGCTCTGGCAGAGCTCCTAGATAATGCAAGGTCTGTTTTTTTTCACTGAAATTACTTTGTTTCTATTTCTCCTGCTTTGTTGATGCCACATGCTACCCCTCCACTGCTGACCTAGTCGGTCAGTTGGTGCTACTACTGCTGACCTAGTCGGTCAGTTGGTGCTACCCCTCCACTGCTGACCTAGTCGGTCAGTGGAGGGGTAGCACCAACTGACCGACTAGGTCAGCAGTGGAGGGGTAGACCTAGTCGGTCAGTTGGTGCTACCCCTCCACTGCTGACCTGGTCGGTCAGTTGGTGCTACCCCTCCACTGCTGACCTAGTCGGTCAGTTGGTTAATTGTCTCAGACTGCTTGACTGCATTACATGGACAGTTTTCTGTTGCTCAGTAGCGATGTGACACTGGCTTTGTTAAAGGGGCGCTGGATTTGTTTGTTTTAGTTTCTGGCTGCGTGTGCTGACTCAGCTTTCGAGTCCATGTTAAACTCTTCTGTTGTATCGTATCGTATTCATTCATTCATTCATTTCTGGCATGCACCACTAGGAGTGCAGGCCAGATGGTCCTGTATACATTACATCAGTCACCAGATTGGATGATTCTGAGCCATGTCAATTGCTTCATTCAGGGAGAGGTTATCAACAACCACTCCGCTATCAGTCTTGAGTACAGACAAAACTACTTCACTCAGTGCTAATATTATCCCATACTGACAACTACCTTTATCATTCACATCATCATTAGGATTACAGCTGATGAGTTGGACAGTCAGCAGAGAGCAGACATAAACAGATTGCTAAATAATGTTAAAACTTCATAATTGATGGTCGAAGAGCATAGCATAGCTAATGTTGTAAAATGATATTCGCAGAATGTTAGTTTATTGATATCTATTATGTTCAAAACACTGATATTATTAATGGTCACTTAGTAATGGGGCCATAAATTGATTTGGTAAGAGAGTGTCTACAGTGTATTTATCTCTCAGTGGTTATAATTGTGCTGGCTTGGCACAGATTGCATGACCACAGATTATGAGATATGTTATGTCGGTATTGATATGCTGTTGCTTGTATAAATAACGATATAAACTGGATGGAGCACACATGTATATGAATATTCTGCTGGATACCGTGGTGTACTGTCCAGTCCCATAAAGGTGAACAGCTGTAAACACCGATAAGCTGCCAATAAAGATGGCACACCAACTGGATCTATTTTCAGCCATAGAGCAAAGGATTGTGGGATGTCTTGGGCGACCAGTCACAACAAAGCAGCATTCCGTGGGTTGGTCAGTCAGCCAATCATGGCATAGGTCGGCCATATTTGTTGGTAGTTATCTGTGGCTACATGTTCGGTGGCTAGTGCCGACCCTGCAGTGGGGATTATGAATTCTGAGGTGCTTAGTTTGACACCGGCTGAGGCACATAGGCAGTGCAGTCAGAATACTGGTTGCTTACATGTGTTGAGGATTAATAAACTTGCAACACAGGCCAAGCCCAGCATGTTGTTTAGCCGGGATTTGAGCTTGCCACACCGCCTGTCTCTGTGCATACAGTACACGTGCCTGTGATGTGTTGTTTTCAGAGATGCTTCAGCTACAAAAATTAACATCTTTTCCGGTGAGTTGCATCTGATTTTCCTTCTGTGTAAGATATGACTCATGATAGTAACAATTGTAAAGTTCTGTGTTTTGATTTTTAAAGAACTCATTGCAGAAACGTAACTCATGTCTGTTGGAACTCACGGTGTTGTCATGGCGTGACGTGGTCTAGTGATGGGCTTGTGTTAAAACAATGGTCTGATTGATACACAGTAGCATTCAGCGTGGGATGGCCAGTGGCCACTTACATGGAAAACCTGGGAATTTAAGAATTGTCAGGGAAAAGTCAGGGACAATATGTTCTTGCATGTGGTCAGTTACCGCGAGTATTGTTCTTGACACAGAATATGTAGGAAAGGAGTTCTTTACTAGGTAAAGCTTTGCATATAGAACATAGTTGTCATAGTTATGAGAGAATATATGAGTATTGCAGTGAGAAATAACTTGCATTTTGTTTTGTATCACTACTGCTGCAAGGATCGATACTACGTAAACATTTACTTGAAATGTCTGGAAAAGTCAACGAAAAGTCGGGGCAATTTGCTGATGACTAGAGAGTGGCCAGTCTGTTGGCATCTGTTTGTGCTGGCGTTGTGTTTAGTGAATGACTCGTCACTGCGTGGAGGTTTTCTGTTGAACTTCCTCGACGATGGACAAGGCATGACTCAAGGTATCACTCAACTAACGGACCATTTCTGTAATGTCTCTGTATTGACTGCTTAAGGTGATGCAACACTGTTTCTCTTGAACAGTTAATGACCTAATTTAAAAAAGCTTTAGTAACCATTGTCAAATGCAGGTATGCAAGAAAGTTGAATGATTTTTTGCAGATGAAGCTTTTGACATCATTACATTTGGCAAGTCGACGAAGAAGTCCGTCGACTCGCAGTTAATTGGGATGTATGGCAACGGCCTGAAATCGTATGTTGTTGCTTTTTATTCTGTACATTCAGTATGAATAGTTACAGTTATACTCTGCTACTGCCGTTTATGGAGCACAGTGTAATGTCGAGAGTTTGTCTGTAGCAGCTGTTTAGTTAAGTTTAGTACCAGTACAATTGCTTGCTTAACTCACTGGGCACCGAGCTCCTTGCCTGTAATTCTGTTGAACCACATTGATTTAATATACACACAGGTGAATCCAGCTGTTGTGCAGCTCATGTGATAAGCTGGCTTGTTGGGGAGAGGATGGTAGACACAGTCAGTGTGTTAACTTTCAGTCATACGTATAGGATTGTATGAAAGTATATGATGCACTGTGGAACAGCCGTACAGCATATTGTGATGGTATGATGGAGTGTGAATGCAGAAGGTATCTTTACAGCCCTTACACTTCCGACCACTTGGCTAGTGTAATGGTCTGTTGTGCCGTGACGAGGCTACTTCAAACTAACTGAGAATGTGCATTGTAGTCTTTGAGAGACATTATGTCGCAAAAAAACTATGCAATCTCAATAGCGCCGTTGTCTGTTGTTTCTTTAAAACTTAATTGAAATGAAATGGCTACATGACAGTTGTTATGTGTATGTGTGTACTTGTGGTGGCACACAGCGGCTCGATGCGTATCGGCCGAGATCTGATTGTCTTCACAAAGAAAGGACCAGCCATGACGTGTGTCTTCCTTTCACGCACGTTTCATGAGACTGAACACATTGATGAGGTCTGCGTGATTTCTGCCCTGATGCTGTGTGCAACTAGTTCTCAGTTTACTGTGCCGTGTTGAGTTGAGCATTGTCTTAGTTTCTCTTGTGTAATGCTTGTGGGCTCAGGAGCATTGTAGAATAAGCTCACCTCGTTGCCTGGCTGAGTGTCGTAAGAGGCGACTGAACCAGGCTAGTTTTGTTTTGCTGTGTTTTGCATTGTTTGCTTTTTCTGTGTTGTGTTTAGTTTGTGTATTGTCTGTATTTTAATTTGTCTTCTGTCCTGTATTTTCCAGCATGAACCAACTTGAATGGCACTGTATGTATAAGTTAATTATTGTGCTGATGTGAGTCTACCCACTCACTCACTTGCTTATAAATTGCTAGCCGGTATTTCTGGTATGCAGTCCGACATTCTGTGAGCCGGTATCAAGAGTGGATAAATTGAGAGATGTCCAGTGTAAAAATACTTCATTGAGATATGTGGCTGGATTGACTTGGTGATATGATATCTGTGTGCCTGCTGCATACCTGCTAGTGCTCATACAGTGAGGTAGGTGAGTGTGAGGGGATCACTGACTTATCATGTCCAGAATTAGCAAGTATTAATGTAAGTATAGAGCCTTGTCTGTAGGTTCCAAGAATCTTCTTGGCTATGTATCTTGGTTCTTCTTGGCAGTCTGGGATGGATGGATGGCAGTGCTGGTGAGGATTTTAACTGCAATAGATGTGACCAGCTTGAAAATGCATTCATGGCATGCAGACCTATACACTGGATTGAATTCACATTGGAACACTGAGCGTGATTCATAATGTGACTCGATACACATATTTAGGATTTTTCTGATGCGTCCCACTGGTTGAGCCAACCCATGTGATGTGCCACACTCAAGAAATGTTGAGCTGAGATTTATCTACCAGTGCTCAGGATCCATGGAGCAGCTGGATGTCTCTGTAAAATACCTGCTAAACCAGTGAATGTAAAACTCAATGATGTTGTGTTCAGATCATTGTTCCGATGCCGATCTTTGACTCACAGACCAGGAAGCCTCTTGCAAAGACTCCAAAGGAGAAGGAGAAGGTATGTGATGTATGAACTATAGACGATGTGATATTTCACAGTGATGTGTCATGCAGTGCTAGAGTTACTTTAAATTATCTCAAATGTTGTGAGTTTTTGGTACAAGATAGATACTCGCCGATTTTTACTCGGCTATTGCTAAGGGATTGTGCATCAGCGACACATGCTGGTGATTAACCCTTTGACACCCACTGTTGACATATGGGTACAGCTATAAAGCATCCTGCCAGATCGAGTTAAGCAGTCATATGTAGTTTTTGTAAGTCATTTGTAAACGCGTAGCCCTGAGCATCAGAGTGCCCAGATGTCAAAAATTACAGTTGTACAGGATGCTTTATAGCTGTACACATATATGGCAGCAGTGGGTTTCAAATGGTTGAGTACAGTATGGATTTAAAATTTTAAATATTTCAGAGACAGATCTTACGGAACGCTGATGCATTTGGATAGGTGATTTGTAAGTGTTAGTGCTGTCGGCTGCTGAGACTGGCAGTGAACACTGACTGATGTGTGTGTGTTGAACAGCATCAGCAGGAGATGGAGCTGATCCTCAAGTATTCACCGTTCAGGACCGAGGCTCAGTTCATGAAGGAGTTTGACAAGTTGGAGGGCGGCAGTGGCACGCTGGTCATCGTCTACAACCTGAAGCTGCTCGATAGCGGTGACCCTGAGCTGGATGTCAAGTCCGATCCATTCGATATCCTACTGTCAAACCCCGACACTGGTGATTTCGACTCGGATCACGGGTAAGTGTCTTTCTGTTGCATCTGTAATGTGAGCTCCCAGAATCAACACCCATTGCTGGGGTGCATACGAGCGCGGGAGACAGTTAGCTCATTCAATACGACACTAAAGACACATTTCCACTCCGTTGACTAAGTCCAAATTGTCCAGGCATGCCATACCCTTGTAACAACTGCAGCATGTTATGGCGCGTTAGATATTGTCATGTGTTATTATTTTCATTATCATTATTACTGTAAGCAGTTGTCTGTCGTGAAAGCCAAAGAGATATGTACAGTCTGCACACCCATAAAGTAATGTCTAAATCATTGCAGTCTGTTCTCCTGTAGAACAGTAATAGCTGAATAATATTGCATTGATGGTAGAGAGACACTGGCAGCTAGCAAGCAAATGTGACATCTATTCCGCTACTGTTGCTGTTCTGTGTTGTGTGTTTAATATAGACGTTTGTTATGCTGTATTAGGTTGATGCCTGAGCGTCGTTCGTTCCGTGCATACACTTCAATACTGTACGTCGACCCGCGGATGAGAGTCTACATTCAAGGCAAGAAAGTGCGGACCAAGCGTCTGGCTAACGGCCTCTATAAACCACACATGTACCGCTACTCGTCGGCGCGTTTTAAGACTCGGTCGGAGAACGAGGCAAAGAGAGCGCAGGACGAGAGCAAGATAGGTAATTAATACTTGGTACAGTTAGTCAGAAGATGAGAGGTTATTTAACCCTTTGACGCCCACTGTTGCCATAAGGGTACAGCTATAAAGCATCTTGTGCCAGACTGGGTTAAGCAGGCGTCATTTGTAATTTTTGACATCCGGGCTCAGCCCTGAGCGTCAGAGTGCCTGAATGTCAAAAACTACAAATGACGGCTTAACCCGGTCTGGCACAGGATGCTTTATAGCTGTACCCATATGTCAACAGTGGGCGTTAGAGGATTGTTACTTGTTTATTTACCAGGCTTCATGGCGTTAACTCACTGTATCACGTTCCTGATAGCCTAGCTGTAAGAATGGGTGAACATAAGTCATCTTACTTACAGTACAAGGTTGCCTTAACAATGACAAATGTGCAAGAGCCGCAATAGTTGAGTTATTGTAAGAATGATGCTGGTGCATTACAGTGTCATGTGATATATGCAGTGAATGTATTGGATGTATTTGTAGTGGAGAATCATGCAAAGGAGGCGGAGTCAAAGGCACGGTGAGTATGTTGATGTGTTACTGCTGCTGTGTTTGATGTATTGTATCACCCAGATGGGCTGACACGCTAAGCTTCTGCCCCAACACTAGACCGTTGCATAGTAATCCAGAGTCACATTTCACAGTGGTTAACTTGAAAGGAACTCGTTAGAACACATCCTTGACAGTTCCTTCTGCTGCTGTGTGTACGTGGGGTTGATATTATCATACAGCCCTTATAATGGATCTTTCTACAAAATGTTGAATGGTCTGAGAGTGGAGACAAGCTAGTAGGTGACAATTTTGGGTTCAGGGAGTCCCTGCTCCTTTTCTTACAAGAGTAGGTTGACCTTTGTCACATTTGGTTATTGTGTCGAATTCTGCTAGCGCTAGGTCAAACAGTTTGTGTGTCATGATAAATCTGGGCTCTGTCTGCTGCTGTTTGGAACAGTGATGAATTTCACACATGGAATTTATCATCTGTGCATGAGTGATCATCATGTCATATTCAATAGCTACTAGATATAGGGCGTCGTCGTTGTCTTTGGCTTGCACCACTACAAGTGTAAAGCACCACTAGTCACCAGCAGACTGCAGAGCAGTGGATTGTGGGCCACAGAAAACAAAACCGAGAAAAGATTATGGAGTGCTTCAAAGGGTTATTTATGTGAACTCGCCTAGTATTTGCTGTTAGTTTTTGAATGGGTCACAGACATTGTTTACAGTTTGAGTGAGAGATTAGTGACGTAGCATGAAGGTAAAATGTTATTAAAAAGGTAGCTTACTGCACTACTACGACTGTTATCATCAATCTGTTTGTACTGTGGTCCAGCAGATAATAATCTTACATTATCACAAGTCTGCAAGGTCATTTGCCAGTCACTTACTTCCGTTCCGCAACACAACCTTTCATTGGGCGCTCACGCTTTCCGCGTCTCTGCGCCCAAAATATGGAACTCCATACCTCTTCACATCCAACAATCCCAAACCTACTCTTCCTTCAGACGTCATCGTAAGACGTACTACTTTCACTCAGCCTATCCTATTTCTATTATCACCCTGCCCCCTAGCGGCCCCGGTAATGTGCCCTGATTCTCTTCTGAGACTTTGGGGCTATATAAATCCCTTACCTACTCGTTTACTTACTTGCAAATCAATAGTGTTGTTCGTGTTGACTGTGTTGTGTGGAGAGAGAGAGAGAGTGAATGGTGATCTACTGCTTTATTGTGAGTGTTTATTGCTTGGTGCAGGAACCTGGAGAAGAAATATGGCTCTACGACGGACAAGGAACAAAGGGTTTGTACTCTGCTAAACACGTCTGTCAACTGAATGTTGTTTGTTGGTGATGCTAGTTGTATGTTTTGCAGCCAGCTAACACACACTGTCCATATGGAACTCGCGGCTGGTTTTGCCATGTTCTCTACTCATTACATCAAGACCTGAAAACTGAATTGTTCAACAGAACCTACCATTAGCACGCTCATGATCATTTGAAACTGTAACAGCAGGCAAACATTAACCTTAACTAGTTATCTGTAAACATGCAGTTAACCCTTTGACGCCCACTGTTGCCAAATGGGTACAGCTATAAAGCATCCTGTGCTAGACCGGGTTAAGCCGTCAGTTGTAATTATTGACATCTGGGCACTCTGACGCCCAGCCCTGAGCGCCAGAGTGCCCAGATGTCAAAAATTACAAATGACGGCTTAACCCGGTCTGGCACAGAATGCTTTATAGCTGTACCCATATGGCAACAGTGGGCGTCAAAGGGTTAAAACGTGTACAGAAGTGAGATGAAACAATTGCCCGTGAGCCTTTTGTCAACTGACTTGAACCCTGATAGTACTGGGGCCAGTGAGCAGTAGCGTCTGGTGTGTGTGATGTTATGTATAGTCACTGTTGAGTGTTGATGATGTCTGTAGGCGGAGTTACGGCGGGCCCAGGCAGCAGCTACAGAGCTGATGAAGGAAGCTCAAGTCAAAAAGCAGATCGCGGATCGCAAACTGAAGTGAGTGTGTATCTGTTTGTCTGCAATTGACTAGCTTTTGTGTGTTGTTTTCGCTAATTATCATTGTCCAACTTTAAAGTTTATTTTTTACAGCAAAATTTTATCTTTTTATGTCAATATGTAAGAAGGAATTAACTCTGGCAGAATATAAATCGGTGCATGCTTGTTAGGGCTGTACCGGATTTCGGCTCCGGTCGGAATCCGGCACTTTTTCCAAATCCGGCAGAAATCCAGCTCCGGCAAAAATCCCACCGGAGCCGGATAGTTTTGCCGGATTTGAAAAATCAATTTTTCCCAGACATTAGATAACTTGGAACTGTAGTAACTAAATCTGGTAGGCCTAAATAAGTAAGAAATACAGAAATTAAGAAAGTTGTAACAGTAATTGCTGCACAAAAATAATCAAAAACTCAATTCACTCGTACGTTCGTAATGTTTTACACATTAAATAGTAAAATTACAGTCAATTTGCAAATCCGGCAAAATCCGGCTCCGGCCGGATTGGAAAAAAATAAATCCGGTACAGCGCTAATACTTGTGGTATCATAACTCAATGTTTGTTTTTCTTAGTTTTATGATCGTTAAGTGTATTTATTGCATGGTGTTTACTGTTGGAATTTAAGCTATGTGTAACTAACTCTTAGTTGTCGATGTTAGTTGGATGTATAGTGTCGGTGTTTATCATTCATGATTGGTGACAGCCGCGGCCGTCAGAACGACCCTTGCAGCATGACATAAGCTGGCAGCCATTGTTAGAAATACCTGACCAACAAAATGATGACATATGTGCAATTGATTTAAACCTACTGTGTTCACTATATTAACACTAAAAACAGCTTTAATAGCAACATCAACTACAACATTCATCTATCTTGTCC
>Ga0209680_1000520_pt1 | contig 10867 bp, 11 predicted proteins | sample WorMetLIZISLAND1_FD_187413 | JGI IMG/M metagenome (GOLD analysis project Ga0209680, IMG submission 187413) | Marine gutless worms symbiont microbial communities from Max Planck institute for Marine Microbiology, Germany - Olavius loisae LIZARD... ... | reverse complement strand
AAATTACAAGTACTTAGTACATAGACTATTTAGTTAGCTTCACATTGAATAATATTACATTATTATAACTTAGTTATACTTGTTTTTCTTATCGAAACACGAAAATAACGCGATAATAGGCCTATAACTATTATTATTTTTTGTCATAGGTGGCCAGCTTAGATAGGCGTATGCCTCTCTGGCAGCCTGCCATTGTATGTTATTTTATGAACGTTGTATGCTTATTGATACTTGGCAAATAAATTCTCTCTCTCTCTCTCTCCTCGTCACGTCACCTTGCAGGCAAATTATTCGGGACAGTGATTCGGGACAGAAGGTACCCTGTTCGTCATGGACAAAGATTATGCACAGATCAATGCAGTAAAGGCAACACTTCTGGCCACTCACATCATTCTGTGCCTGTACGGATAACCTGGCTGAGATTAAAGCCTTGATATCATCAAACACTTCACTGTTTATGAATAAATGGATAGTGTCTGCATTCTAATACACGTGCTATGTCTATGTTAGAACTACGCAGCAAAGGGTCGCACTGGAAGCAGGTCAGGATGTTTGTCAGAACAACGGCTGTCGGAACAGTTGTTGCCTCCCGATTTTTATGATAATGAGTAATATAATTTGTGACTTAGTTTTCAACTCGGTTTCCGGCCAGACTACTGTAGTTGATGATCTCTTGCAAACTGCAATAATAAAATGTCTAAAGGCAGTAAAGATTAAGAGAGAGCTACCTAATCGTTCGTGTGGGACCACTTTGATATTGACACAAAGAAGAGGACAAGGTTATACGCCGTCAATGCAAGGCAAGCTTTGGTATATGGCGGTTGTACTTCCAGTATGAACAAACACTTGCTGGCTAAACATAACTGAAAACCAAACCGCAAGATCAAGTTTGTTTTTCATTTTTTCAATATTTTAACAGCAAATGCTTTAACTGCTGCAGGAGCTACGGTGTTCAGGTTCGTCTGAAGGAAGGTGCTGTACCATCAGTTTTTAACTTTCCACAACCCCCGAAGAAGAAAAGATCAGAAACAGTGCAACAAAGGCGTATGGCACATGATTACACGTTACTGAACATCGGCGAGTCCCACACTGCATTGCAAATAGCACCTGTCACATCTTCATCAGCATCACTGGCATCAACATTGACAGCATCAGTGTCTGTCTCTCAGCAGCACAACTACGTACTGAATGCAAGTCCACGTGGCATCAAAGTATGAGGAAATGTTGGCAGCTAGAGACAGGCGATGTCGGCAAGTAGCTTACTGGCTGACAGGTGTTCGTAGAAAGCTGTTGAGAAGGCAAAAGAAACTATGTACTGAATGCAAGTCCACGTGATTGTTGGTGCATCAACATTCTCAAATAATTCTTTAAGCGAACTCCACGTGAAGTAGTTTTCACGGATATTCTTTAGAGTACAGCATTCCAGTAGAATATGCTTAGAGAACATTTACATTTGTCACAGAGTGGTTGGCTATAGCCAGAGAGTAGATATTTATGAGTAACACGTGTGTGACCAATGCGTAGTCTTCTCAGAATAACAGCATCTCATTTGCTGTAAAACGCACCATTTAGCCACAATACATACCGTACATATGACGACGATGACAGATGGCAACAAACTGACGCAACACTATAACATAAACGCAACCGTTAATATAATCAACTAAATACCGGACGAAAAGTTAGTTACCTAATTAAATGTGTAATGCCAATCAGTTAACAGTAATTAATCAACTGCCCTAAAGTAGCGAACGTAGACTAATCAGTTGTTCCTAAAGCCAATAATTTTCCGAGTAATAACTTATGAACGCACCTCACGTCACAGGTGGTATAAGCGAAATGTGGGAGAAAGACCTGTGATCAACAGTCTACAATGATCTCAGATACAGTTATATAACCTCATAGCAAGCTCACACGTCCACACATGCAGAATAACTCTATTTAAACTTTGAAAAACAGTGCAGAATATATCTGATTAAACTTTCAAGAACTATGAATTCCAGCCAATCGGTACGTTACGTGATGAATTTTTTCATGCACCATTCACTTTATGCTCATAGATTCACCAACTGTTCTACCTGCTTACTTGATTAGTACGAGCGGCTAATTACACTCGGTGGTGTCAGTGGTGACTTCAGTCAGACCCTAGTATTTATTCACCATTTACTGTTTTCAACATGCTATCTATTTTACTGATATTATTGGTGAAAACGTTGCCCAGTTACGTTGAAATATAGTGATATCATTTAATTTCAAACACAGTGTGTTTTGCAGAAAATACCGACAATGATGAAGGTGAAAGTTCTCAGTGCTATCAGCACGAAACGCCATGCTGATGGCAGTGCATATCGTCGCGTGACAGGCAGTGATGCGATAACTACTGTGTATTTACATCCTACTACCGACACAACATGTCTGCGACCTGGCAATTATGTCACCATAGCGAATCTGAGCAAGTGTCATATACAAATGATACATGCATCGTCAATCTGAACACCGAATCAAAGGTATGTCATTTTGTTGTTCATTTGTTTATGTAATACGAAAAACAATAAAAATGTAGGCTCAATTTGTTATGTCACGTACAAATATAATTAAATAAGCAGTGCTGTAGATATAATTTTTCTGGACAGAAAATTTCCGTACGTCTACACCATTTTTATCAAATATCACACATTATTTTGGCGATATTATTACATTTGCTTGTTATCAATATTTGCACAAGTTTTCCACTGTCATTAAGCATATGCACGATATGCTGACGCTACAGAGAGACCATTAATGCAAGTGCCAGGATAAGAATGAAGGTGAAGTATGACGCTCACAGATGCACTGTATCAGAACAGACAACCTGCTGGAAAAATAAATGGTCAGCACAACGTCGCTATTGGACTCGAAGAACAAGACTGCTGGCAGCTGCCAGAAACCAGCAGCAACTGTTAGCTCAACAGCAGAAAATGCAAGCTACATCATCTGTGTCTATGGTGGATGTCAGACTGTCGTTCAGAAAGGCTGAGCAATGTGTAACTAAGGCTTCATCAAAACTGCAGAGTCTACATATCAGCTTAACAGACAAAGTGAACATCTGCCTTGAAAAGTTACCAACTGATAGTACTCAAGACGAAGCACAGATCACAGCCGCATTTGGTAATGTGCGGATACACACGTCAAGTAGTGAGCCATACTACTGGGAGCAGGTGTACAGATGAGTGGCGCCAGAGTTCCCTATACCTGTCGATGAACTTGGTAGAGCACGGCTGTTCATGCCTTACGATATAACTACAGAACCAACACAAGGAGCAGAGTCAAATGACAACAACAGAGAAATATCCAAGTTGATGTGCAACACAGACATATGTCAAATCAGCCAGGACATGATAGATGGGACCGTATCACTACTACGTCAGATTGCCTCGACCAACTCACTGCACGGTCTCAGCCTGTACTATGATCTGAATCAGTGCCAAAATCCTAACAGGACAGGAAGTCTTGGCCATCCAGTAAACTGCCAACTAGACTGCAGTTGCTCCAGCCTACTGCGACCAGCTAGACTGCTTTCCTGTCATTTTGGAGTCCTGAGCAACATTGTACGCAATGTTTATGAGCTGCGCCGCATAGCTATCGCCATACGTGCAGTGAACATGGCCAAGGACACCCACCAGCTGTTATGTGACAGGCTGGAGGGCCACGGTGAATCAGCTACAAAGTCTAACAACAGCAGTCTCCTAAAGAAGTTGGATGACGCTGCTAAGTCATTCTTGTACGAGAACTTCACCATTCAGCCTCTGAATGCAGAATACCCAGCCGATGCCATGATTGACTACCAGCTCAATAAAGTATCGGGACAAAGTGCCAACATTTTCGACACCAATCTTGACCTGCTGACCTATCCAGAGTGGTTTCCAACAGGAGTCAATGGTATAAAAGATACAATGAGAGAGGTAAAGATTGGAACAAGTGACTACATAAAAAGTCGGCTACTTAATAAAGATGCAAAGTTCCGACTCAACGTTCCGTACCTGTTTCACTGTTTTCAAACACAGGAAGTCAGCAATATGTGTCACTCCATAGGTCATATACTGCGCAGCGTCACACACAATCTTGGTCTTGTCAAAATCAATGAGTCCCTCTATTCGTTTGTATGTTACGCCCCTGCCAGGTTTTGTCTAGCGTGAACTTAGTATTGACTTATTTCTTCCGTCAGCGACCCAATGTATCAGCTGTCGATTTACTGTGCTATATTTGGAAACTCTGACTCTATCGTGAAACATTTCAATTAATCTCTCATGTGTGCAACTACCACAATCCGTACTTTGTATGACCTTGGTTTCTTGGACACGTGTCTGATGATTTTGAGGTCAGGCTCCACCGGCTACCAGCTACCTGTTACAGTTTAATGATATTCGCCGTTCGCCGTGATGTCACCGGATGCTGCTGGCGGTGATACTGATGATGTTTGTCCGAGTGACTCGGTCAGCCAGGTGTCTTTGTCGTCATTGACTCTTCGTCTTGAACTTATCCGTCAGCAAGCTCAGCTCAAGGCGCAGCTTGCTCTGCGCAAGGAGCAACATGATCTTCAGTTGGAACAGCTGAGGCCGCATCGACGTTGCGATGACCTCGAAAGCCATACTAAGATGCTGGCACTCGACGAGGAAGAAAACATCATGTTGAGTTTATTAGTGAAACATCCGACCTAATAAAGAATGGTGTGACCATTGGAGATGTTTTGTACAGTGTAAATATCCATTCACTTATATGTGTCGCCCCTGCCAGATCACTCGTGAAAGGTGTTGAATGTCATTCTGGAGACTCCGCGAGTGAAAAATGTGTAGCACATGGTGAGTACTGCATTAATGTTATTTATCTTGCAATACTGATGCTCCGCTCTGCACTGACGTTGCATTTGATGAACTGGCCGATGAGGAACATTATTCTGGACCATGTCCTCTGAAGCCCCTTCCAATTGGCTATGTCTCATAGTTTGAATTAGATTACATGCACCTAGTCCATTTAGGTGTTGTCCGTAGACTGCTACTGTATTGGAAATGGTTGGTTGGTTGAGTAGGTTCTTAATGGCACATCAGCACCATTTGGGCTATTTAGTGCCACTACTTGGCAAATCAAACAGATGTAATGATAGCATTAATTAACAAACAGATAAATAGAACAGAAGAATACTTAAAAACAAATAATGAGTGAAATGCTAAAAAGGAATACAAAACGAGACTGATTAAAAGACTGCAGCAGAATCAGCTTCTTCATTCCCAGAAATACCAATATGACTTGGTATACAACACAAAATGATAGGTTAACTATGAACGATTAACTGTGACCGATCAGTGGCAGTATGATCACAGGGCTTTTACAGTTTCAGAAGAAACAGATCATCAGATGACACTGCGGTACATTGAAGCGGCTTTGGGGCCTGAGTTGGTGTCTCGTATAAGCAATATAATGGCAAATTTCAACAAAGGATTGTACCAGCTCTCAATGTTTATGACTTATGGAAACACTCCATTCTACAAAAAAAGGAAATAAAAAAGAGATGATGCCTGTCAACAACAGGATCACAAGAGACGGAATATGATGCCTCTTGGAAACAGCCAGTGATCAAGAAGAAACGACAACCTTCACTAATGTATGCGTGTGAAATATGGTCATTGAGAAAGAGTAGTGCTCACTCTGTCCGGGTGGCACTAAACAACTCATTTAGAAGGATTTTAACTGCTGTTGGCAAGAGAGCCCAAAGTCTTTGCTGTTTTATTGTGGAACCTTGCCAGCTTTGTACACAGTTGACCAGCGTCGTATACTGTTCTACAAGAAGTTGAAACATCACAGTAGCATTTTTATAAGAACTATTGCCAGACTCTGCCAACATGATATTCTGTCAGTTGCGGCCAAATATGGCATTTATCGATTAGATAATTCAGTATCTTTTATCAAGAAGTCTGTGTGGAAGACATTTTCTGCATCTGCTGCTTAGTGATTTTTAGTGTTGTCGTTTTAACGTTTACTGCTTTTATCGTTTTTATGTCTGCATGTAAGCTGCTTCGGCATAATCAATCAATAAATAATAATAATAATAACTAACCAAGTCAAACACTGCATCTCCAAAATACTGCAAGACGTCTGTTATGTCAGCAGAGCAGCCACCGCGACATACGGTGACCATTGCAACAGCATCGGTCGACAACATACAGAAGGCACGGCATCCATTCGCTGCTGCAGTCAGTCACCATGGTAACACCAACGACTGGTCAACAGTGAGTCAGTGAGTGAGTGAGTTTCTTAACGGGACATCAAGGGCATGGAAAGCAAAGGGCCTGTGGGACTACTGTGCGTGTGATTAGGCAGTAGGGCACTCAGTGAACTGTCACAAAAGCTTGTGTCTTTATGCCATTACATTCCATGCGCAATGGGCCCACCTGGTGGTCTTAGCGCTGGCGGGCAGGCGGCAATGCGGCATCCACCCCGAAGGTAAGGTAAGGCAAGGCCCTTACGTTCCTTGCAAATTTGCCCGCAGGCCATGTCCCGTTAGTGAAGTAATGCACTGAAAAGCAACTGAATTCAGGCAGTTCTTGATGTACACAGGCCCTGTCAGTTTGCAAGGAATTGTGCCTGAGAATTTCTATAATCACTTCATGTTGCTGTCTGTCGGTAGTAAAATACTTGCCTGCCTGAAATTAGCTGTAAGGTTTTGTGATTATGCAAATGAACTGCTAGTTCTGTTCGTGTCCGAAGCTGAGAAGTATTATGGTAAAGACATATATCTACAATGTTCACTGTTTGATTCACTTGGCCAATGATGTAAGGCGCCTTGGCCCACTGGATGATTCTACTTTTTCGCCTATAGTCTCAGCTTTTGCAGACCTTTGGCTTTGAATTGATTGAATGCACCATGACTAGGCCTACAGTTTCAGAATAAATATATTACTGGGTACAGTATTAACAATCACTGAACATAGGTGAATGAATGTCTTAACCCCATTCAGGTAGACTGGTTACCGAGACAGTCATCATCCAGGTAGTACCTGGCACTGGCAGCCACATGATATCAATATGACTAGCAGTTGAAATGACTTGTTGATTGTAAGTCTATTGCCATACCATTACACCACCAAGCCACAGAACTGCTCTGTGCAAACATGAGTCCTTAGTTTCTCATACCGGCAATCAGTCTTTGCCAATCGTTTTTTTTTTAGATTGTTGTTTAACTGTACAGGCTCGGAGATAATGCTTATAATAAATCAGCCTACTGGAGGCCACAGAGGCTCAGCAGCGTGTCCACACACAGATGTTGCAGACCGTCCTCAACACGTCACAACAGCAGCAGCGGATGGAGGCATGCAAACTGCCTGAGGGTGTAACGTTGCCACTGCAGACCATAGAAGAACTCACGCAACTGGAGAAATGACTACAAAATGTGGAGACCAAGACATTAGTAGTAAACCTATCTGTACAATTTTATATTTTTGTACACTGTGTTCCGTAGAAAACGTGGCGTTTTTCTTTTGTGATATGTTTGTCATGTGTCAGTGTCAAACAGTCCATTAATCTGAGATACGAAATGCATTGAGAGAAATCCATTCCATGCTGGGATAGCATATATAATTTTGTTTAATATTAGAACCTGAAATACAGTATTCAATTGAGTCACCGGTAGGCCCTGAGCTCTTAGAAGCTTCAGCAAATACATCCTCTGGCTACATGCTTTTAGTACAGCAGAAACATGGTCATCAAAGTGTAGTCTCTCAGTGAAAACAAGACCTAGCAACTTTGCAACCTTGACCTGTTCAATATGGGGTAGAGGACTTGGATGGAGAGAAAGTCTTGGGTTTGGGCGCCTAAAGACAGTCTCCTTGGTTTTAGTAATATTAAGGATCATTTTGTTGTCTTTAGCCCATTGCTTGACATTTTCGAATTCGTCCTCCAAACCAACATCTAAATCACTGGGCACTAGTACAGTTGTGTCATCAGCATAAGTAAACAGTCTGTTAATAGGTGACACAGCCTTAAGGTCTTTAGCCATAACAAAATAAAGCATAAGACCCAGACCTAATCCCTGAACAACACTAGCATTAATGGGCTGTGATGAGGAGATAACATTGTCATATTTCACGAACTGGGTCCAGTGTATACGAAACGAAATAATCCAGTTCAATGCACGATCCGGCAAGCCAAGCTGGGAAAGCTTTGCCAGTAAAACAGTATGGTCTACAACATCAAAAGCTTTAAAAAAATCTACCAGTAAACAACGGACAAAAACACTACGCTCCAGCATTTCTATAACATGATGAAGTATAGACACCAGTGCTGAGGTTGTACAACGAGCAGGATTGAAATATTCTTGGCAGCTTGTGTTGCTTTTATTTTTCCTCAACGTGATTTTAATCAGTTTTCATGCATAATGTGGTTCAAGAACTGCGTAAACGTGTTATAAAAGTACAAAATTATTTAATTACTGCAGCGGGATTACGGTAATACCGTTGAATGTTAGTAACAAGGCACAATGCCGATATGTCAGGGCCGTGCAACGGGGCCGGGTCAGGTGCAGCCATGTCAGGATAAACGGAACGATTCTACTGTGCGAAGCCATCAAGGCGACTTTTTTTGAGTGACACGTTAACTGAATTCCGGTTCCCAACTGGTACAACTGTTGTTACCCGCCTGAGCTGGTAGCGGACTTAAATCTTCATCAGCTGCTGGTCCAAGCAGTGTATCTGCTGACGCTACGAGTCGTAGTGGTAAAGCTAAGAAAGGCACGAAGCAGAGCACAACTCAGAGCAATGGTGGCGGTGGCACTACTTCTTCAGATTCAGACAGTTAAAGTGTTGTTTAGACATTCATCTGCAGTCAGAACAGACGAACCCAGTAGTATCATACTGAACGAATCAGTGCTGGATATGCTTCAGAAGCAATCAGCAGGAGCCACTGGAGGTCAGAAACTGCGGCAGAAAAGGACCAAAGTTAATGTTGATGAGAAAGACCAAAAAGACATTCTAGTTTCTAGTTGATGAGACACAGCAAATGCAGCGTTTCACCAGGGCAAAGACGCAAACCTCAACATCAACCGCTCTGGCAGCCATGCTGCGGTATCTGGGAAATTTAAGTGCCCAAAGAGACACTGCTGAACGTTATCATATAGCTGAGGGACATTTGAATAGCGACACTGTTGACAAGTCTGTGTAACAGGGTGGACACTGTCATTCATTGGCCAAATGAAGCACAAGAAATGCAAGCTATAATGGAGAACTTTATGTCAACTTACTGGGGTACTGCAGGCTATTGATAGGTGTCATGTGCCAATTTTGTGGTTTTTCTGTTTTCTTCGGCAGACTGTATGACTACACAGACGTTTTGAGTGAGTGAGTAGTTTCTTAATGGCACATCAGCACAATTAGGCTACACAGTGCAATTCAAGTTGGATGTTGTGAAAAATATATAACAGTAAGCTAGTAAGGTCTCCAGAAGCAGCAAAGTAATGTGAAAACAACCATCACATTACTGGACAGCATCATGGATCAAACAGATGCTTTTGATACTGGTAAGTTGATTGACTATGCCTTGGAACTGTTCAAGAAGTACGACATTACGGAGTCGATATTCGGCCCTCTCGCACAGCTCAACCAAACTGCAAGAAACTTTTGTTACTGGTTCCATCGGCCATAGCAGGTCATTGACAGTGGAAGATCTGGATGTTAGACTTCTTCACATCAGGGGAGAGCTGTGGAAAACCTCAGTGTGCCGTCATGAGAGCTGCTGCTGTGTGGACGCTGACCGCCTAGCAGTACAACTCGCAATGATGTGACAACAGCAGTGACAACTGGAGTCAGTGGAGGACATCGCTACAAAGCTCACTGCAGCTCAGCCAGTAGTTGGCAGTATGTTCGACCAAGTACAACAGCTACTTCGACTCCTGCTGACAATTCCATGCAGCAGCGCTGAAGCTGAACGCAGTTTCTTATCAGTGCGTCTCCTGAAAACATACTTGTGCAACTCAATGAGTCAGCAGCAACTGAATCACCTGGCTGTTCTGCGTGTACACAAAGACAAACTACACATAGTCAACCAAAGAGTGGTTCGGCAGCTGAGACAGAGTTAGTAAGTGAACAAATCAGACACTTCATCAAAGAGTGAGTGAGTAGTTTCTTAACGGCACATCAGCACAATTAGGCTATACAGTGCCATTCAAGTTGGATGTTATGAAAAAGATATAATAGTAACCTTATATGCAACAGCATATAGTAGAAGATGTTAAAGAGCCACGACGAGCATTTCAAGGATCAACAATGCTGCCAATGTGGCCGGAGGCATGTTTTCAGGTTACACATGAGTGTGCGAGTCTGTGTAACGTGCTAAAGAATTCATCACGTCACTAGTGGTATGAACTTCATTCTGCGACCATCTACCAGCTGTTTGCATTGTTGGGAATATATAATTAATTTAGTAATAAAATTGTAGCCTCACTGGAGCTCATTAATATATGCAGCATATAATTTTGTCACGTGACGGTTTTTAGGGAAACAGGTCGGTTTGTTGTAAGAAGAAAGAAACGTCTTGTGTTTGCTTACGCTGTCGACTAAATTATGTATGACGGCAAAGACCAGCAACAGCATTAACCCTTGGTCCCCGTCAATCCAACTTTATTTACACCTGTCAAGTTAATAAGTTGATTAATCAGCACGTTAATGCATAGTTAAAGTTATTAATCGCATGAGTCAACACAATTAGAACAAGTAGCCAAGCTGCCGCTAGGATAGCCGACCGTACTGCCTCACAATAGATTATCTAGTATGCAGAACCCGACAGTCAAATAGCAATGGTAAGACATAGCGATACGGTGATTTGATTTTGGACCATGACTGAA
>Ga0209680_1000518_pt1 | contig 10874 bp, 11 predicted proteins | sample WorMetLIZISLAND1_FD_187413 | JGI IMG/M metagenome (GOLD analysis project Ga0209680, IMG submission 187413) | Marine gutless worms symbiont microbial communities from Max Planck institute for Marine Microbiology, Germany - Olavius loisae LIZARD... ... | reverse complement strand
TCGCCACCGCGCGCAAACTGCTCAAGATCATCTACGACACGTTGAAGAACGGCTGGGTCTTCGAGGACTTCCCGGCCTTCAAAATCGCCGGGGAAACAATCCCCGCTGGACAATCATCATAGGAGAGCATGCGCAAGATCTGGGAGGAGATCACCAAGTTCGCGGTCGAACACAAGCCGTGGATCAAGGCCTTCTGGAACGACCACAACACCCAGAAGTCCAACTTCATGCAGAACGGCTGCGTCATTGGCCAGACCTGGGACGGCCCTGCCATCGAACTGATGAAAGAAGGCAAGCCGGTCCAGTACATGGCCCCGAAGGAAGGCGCCTTTGCCTGGCTGGACGGTCTCTGCATGCCGACCGGTGCCAAGAACACCGAACAGGCACATGCCTTCGTCAACGCCATCTACACGGCCAAGGCCGGCGCCCAGATGGCGTCGAACTCGGGCTACAACGCCACCGTCAAGGGTGTTGCCGACATGCTCGACGACGCCTCCAAGGCGACCTTCAATAAGGCCTATCCGGGCGACGCCTTGGCCAAGCTTTGGTGGTGGCCGGACGAGCCGACCTGGTACGCCGAAATCCGCGCCGAATACCGCGACAAGTTCGTCGCCGCCTGACCGGGTTTCGGGCTTGAACTCACCCAGGCCCCCGGGAATTCCCGGGGGCCGCCGGGAGAGGGTATTTCCCGCGACCGTCGAAAGGCGGTGACGTTCGATTTTTCTAATTTGCGCAATGAAATAATAACGCCGCGAACAGACAGGGTGGCTTAGACGGGGGAACGTCCATGAGTAGCGTTGAACTGGACCATGTGACCATTCGCTTCGGGGACTTCACGGCGGTCGACGACTGCAACCTGACCATCGAAGGCGGCGAGTTCTTCAGTTTCCTGGGACCATCCGGCTGCGGCAAAACGACGATCCTGCGCGCCGTTTCCGGTTTCAACGAACCGACCGAAGGCAACGTACGCATCGGCGGCAAGGACATGCGCGGCGCCGGCCCCAACCAGCGGCCGACGGCGCTGATCTTCCAGAACCTGGCTTTATTTCCGCTGATGTCGGTCGCCGACAACATCGCCTTCGGCCTCGAGGTGCGCGGCATCAAGTACGAGGAACGCCGCCGCCGGGCCGAGGAACTCTTGAACCTGATCGCGCTGCCGGGACAGGGCGACAAGATGGTTTCCGAGCTTTCCGGCGGCCAGAAACAACGGGTCGCCATCGCGCGCGCCTTGGCCGTCGAGCCGCAGGTCCTGCTTCTCGACGAGCCGCTCTCCGCCCTCGATCTCAAGCTGCGCCAGCACATGCGCACCGAGCTCCGGGCTATCCAGCGCCGCGTCGGCATCACCTTCATCTACATCACCCACGACCAGGGCGAGGCCCTGACCATGTCCGACCGGGTCGCCGTGATGAGCGCCGGCATTGTCCAACAGGTCGGCAACGGCACCGACATTTACAATCATCCGGCGACCGCCTTCGTGGCGTCCTTCGTCGGTGAGAACAACCCGCTGCAGGGCCGCGTCTCCAAGGCATCCGACGGCTATGCGGTCATCGAGACTCCGTTCGGACCGCTACGCGGCGCCAACAACCAGGGCCTGTTCGACGGCGATGACGCGTTCCTGTTCATCCGCCCGGAAAGCCTGAGCTTCGCCGACAACGACGCGGCGGGCGAGAACGTCTTCGAGACGGAGATCATCAAGGAGGAGTTCGAGGGCAGCTTCGTCCATATCTTCCTCAAGGGTGAGACTCCGGACAAGGACATCCGCATGGCGATGACCAACGACGGCAACATCCCGCAGCTGTCGGGCGGCGACAGGGTCAAAATCAAGTTCGACCCGGATGTCGCCACCGCCCTGCCCTACGGGGAACTGGCCGATGAATAACGCGGAACAGCCTGTCGCCGTTGATGCGGGCCCCGAACTGGCGCCCCCGCCTCAACTGGCGCAACTGCAAATCACGCCGCAGTTGCCCGGCGCGCCGCCGCCGTCGCCGGGAATGCCGCCGATCACGCCGGGCATGGGCGGCACGACCCCGTCACCGGGGATGCCGGCCATTACGCCGGGCATGGGCGCAACCACGCCGTCGCCGGGAATGCCCGCCATCACGCCCGGTATGGGTGCGACCACTCCGTCGCCGGGAATGCCGTCGATCACGCCCGGCATGGGCGGTGCGCCGGCCCCGGTTCCGGTGCCTGTTCCGTCTCCTGCGGCCAAACCCTCGGGCGGCGTCAACATCACCATCACCAATCCGGAACAATTGCCGGCCCTGCCTCCCGGCCAAACCGAACTCAAGCTGGTCATCCAGCAGGACCAGCCGCCCGTCGCCACGCAAGCCGATACGGGACTCGGTTTCTGGGAAGTATTCATCGCGCTGGTCGCGGCGCTCCTGATCGCCCCGCTGCTTCAGCGCGAGGCCGGCAAATGGATGTCCCTGGTCAGCGCCATCGATTTCGTTCGCAAGAACGGGCTCGTGATTTCGACCTACCTGGTCACGTTCTCCATGGGCTGGATCGTCTTCATGATCGTCCTGCCGCAGCTCAACATGCTCGACTTCTCGTTCCGCTTCAGCCTGCCGCCGTCCGAGATCGGCGGGCCCCGGGACGTCTACACGCTGAAGAACTACAAGTACCTGATCTTCGGACGCGAAGGCAGCGACGAGATGTTCAACGTGCTGCACCTGGCGGTCTTCCTGAAGACCATCGTCGCCAGCGTCTTCGTAACGGCGATCAACTTCGCCATGTGTTATCCGCTCGCCTACTACATGGCGCAAAGCGTCAAGGGCGGCAACCAGCGGCTTCTGTTCCTGTGCCTGTTGCTGCCGTTCTGGGTCAACGAGATCCTGCGCGCCTTCGCCTTCAAGCTGATCTTCGCCGAACAGGGCCTGGTCAACTCGCTGCTGATCACCCTCGGCATCTTCGACACGCCCTTCGACTTCTTCAAGGCGGACGTGGCGCTCTACACCGGCCTCACCTACGCCTACCTGCTGTTGATGATCTTCCCGCTCTATAACGCCATCGAGAGCCTCGATCACAACCAGATCGAGGCGGCCCGCGACATGGGCGCGTCGTGGACCAAGATCCATCTTCGCGTCGTCATGCCGCACGCCAAGCCCGGTATCGCGTCGGGCTGCACCATGGTCTTCATGCTGTCGGCCGGCGCCCTGGCGGCGCCGCAGATCCTCGGCGGCCCGTCGAGCCTGTGGTTCACCCAGATCATCCAGCAATGGTACAACACCGGCGGCAATTGGCCGCAGGGATCGGCCTATGCCTTCGTCCTACTAATCGCCTGCATCATCTTCGTTCAGATCATGATGCGCGTCTTCAAGGTCAGCCTCGGGGATATTGCGAAGCGATGACTTCTTCACAGATCCAAAAATGGGTGATCCGAGGATACATCCTCGTTTTCTTCGCCTATCTGTTCGGCCCGCTGATCATCATGTCGGCCTCGGCCTTCAACGTCTCCACCTATCCGACAATCACGCCGTGGGAAGGCTTTACCATGCATTGGTTCTCGGATCTGGCCAACAACGACAAAATCATCGAAGGCTTCAAGAACAGCATCTGGATCGGCCTTGGTGTCATCGCGCTGTCCGTGCCCATGGGCCTGGCGGGTGCCATCGTATTGATGCAGGTGCCAGACCGGGTGCGGCCGCTCTACTACACCATCGTTGTTTCGCCGGTGCTTATCCCGGGCGTCATCCTCGGCATCTCGACGGTCATCTTCTGGGACCGCCTGGGCGAGTTTTTCGGGCTCTCCTACGAGACCTCCAACAACCCCTTCTTCCTGACGATATTGGGCCAGTCGACCTTCATCTCGGCCTATTGCATGCTGGTCTTCATCGCCAGGCTCCAGCGTTTCGACAAGACCCAGGAAGAGGCGGCCCTCGACCTCGGCGCGACGCACGTGCAGGTCTTCTGGAAGGTGCTGATCCCGTTCCTGCGCCCGGCCATCCTGTCGTCCGTGGTCCTCGCCTTCCTGACCTCCTTCGAGAACTACAACACGACCATCTTCACCATGGTCGCGCAAGGTACCCTGACCACCGAGCTCGCCAGCATGAACCGCTTCGGTATTACCCCAGAGGTTTCCGCGCTCGCCGTGGTCATCCTTGGCCTGACCCTGTTCGGTGCGGTCATCTACGAGATCAGGAAGCGCCGCGAGGAAGCGGCGGAAGAGCGCAGTAAGGCGCAGGCCAAGATGAAGAAGGTCAAGGCCGAGCCGGTGGCCGCCTGAAAACCATGATCGCCGCTCTCCGATAGCGAGGACACTGCCATGACATCGACGGTCCATAAGATCGAACGCTATTCCCTCCAGGTGCTCAACAAGCGCTCGGGCACGCACCGGGGTTCGATCATCGTCCACCTTTACGACGACAGCGACGACATCTGCGGGACCGCCGTCTTCAAGGATTACGGTGATCGCAGCGGCGAGGTGCCCATGGGCGATGCGCGGGGCGAACGGGTCACCGCCTACTACGACATCTCGTTCTTCCAGGGCTTCATCGAAATTCTCAGAAGCGAGGATGAACTCTATTGGAAGGTCCACTGGGTGCAAATGGGTCCCAACCGCGAAGTCTCCGACGTGTCGCTCGACACCAAGAAGGAGATCATTGGCGAGTTCTTCTCGCGCGGCACGGGCTGACCGCGGTCGGTCCGGCGGAGCGGCCCAGCGGACGGAATGGAAACGCGGGGACCGATGGCATCCAAGGCAAAAGCGGTTAAGATCACGGCTCTCATTCTCGCCGCCGGCGCCTCGACACGCATGGGTGCCACCAACAAGCTGCTGGCCGAAATCGACGGCCGCCCGGTCATCGAATGGGTGGTGCAGGCCGCGCTTTCGTCGGAAGCGGACGAGGTCATCGTCGTCACTGGTTTCGAGCCCGGGCGCATCCGCGAAGCCCTCGCCGGTTTCCCAGTGCGTTTCGCCGACAACCCGGACCATGGGTCGGGCTTAAGCACCTCGGTGAAGGCCGGGATCGCCGCCTTGACCGACGACACCAGCGGCGCCGTCTTTCTCCTGGGCGACATGCCGCGGGTAACGCCGAGCGTCATCGACCGCCTGATCGCCTGCTTCCGCCGCCGGGCCGGCAGCGTCATCTGCCGTCCCGTTTTCGGCGACCGCGCCGGCAACCCGGTGCTGTGGCCCCGCGACCTGTTTGCCGCCTTGCAGGCGGTCGACGGCGATAAGGGTGGGCGCGACCTCCTGAATATCCATGGCGACCGTCTCTGCCCCATCGGAGTCGACACCGACGGCATCTTCTTCGACATTGACGAGCCGGGGGATCTCGACGGTGCCGGGGCCTAGCCTAAAGGTTTTTCGCCCGTCACATGAGGTCTGTTTCGGCTGACTGCCAAATCGCGGGTTTGGGTCTGACCAAAAACCTCAACAGATACGACGGCGAGGATAATTGCCGAACCCAATCAAAAACACGCCCGAGACCCCGCTTTGGCTTCGGGCATTTCGGATTGGACGGCCGGCGGGAGATCGGCTCGCCCCAACGGTCACGGATAACGCGCTGTCCCATAACTACACCAGCTTCGAATTGGTTGAGATCGTTGTGAAGAATCCTCATGTAATACTCGAAAATTAATGAGACTAATTGATTTATTCAAAGAAATTGTCGTCATGCAAAAGATGAATTATTATTCATGTTAATATGCCCGATCACCTGCCCCCACTTGCCGCGCTGAGAGCACTCGATGCCGCCGCCCGTCATGGCAGCTTCACTCTTGCGGCGGCCGAGCTGAACGTAACGCAGAGCGCGATCAGCCATCAGATCCGCCATCTGGAGGATCTCTGGGGCCTTGAGCTCTTTGCCCGCGATTCGCGGCCACTCGCCTTGACCAAGGCCGGCGCAGCGCTGGCGCCGGTTGCCCGTGACTTTTTCTCGCAGTTGTCGGTCACCCTGGAGAGCGTGCGCGCCGAAGGCGCGCGCGGCCCTCTCAAGATCAGCACGCTCGAATCTTTCGCATTGACCTGGCTTGTGCCGCGGCTCGATGATTTCTGCGCGCACCATCCGGAGATCGACGTTTGGATATCGACGAAGGATCATTTGGTCGACTTCGCGCTCGAGGATGTCGACCTGGCGATCCGGCTTGGCCACGGCGACTATCCCGGATTGCATAGCAGTCTATTGCTGAACGAGTATGTCTTTCCGGTCTGCAGCATGCAGTTGGTGGAACGCCTCGGCATGCCGACCGGTCCCGCGGACCTGGCACGCTTTCCGCTGCTGATGCGCCATGACGAAATGGTCAGCCCGGACTGGGGGTCCTGGCTTGCCGCGGCCGGCGTGCCGGACCTGCCCCTCAACGAGGGGCCGCGCTTTCCCAACTCGAATATGGCCCTGCAAGCGGCGATCGCCGGTCAGGGCGTGGCGCTGGTGCGCAGCGCGCATGTCGACGGTGGCCTGAGCGCCGCCGGCCTGGTACGCCTGTTCGATGTGCATTGCCCGGCCGAGGCTGCTTATTTTCTGGTCTACCCGGAAGGGATGCAAACGCGCCCGCGGATCGCTGCCTTTCACGACTGGATCCAAACCGAGGCGGCCCGATCGCAACAGCAGTACGACCGCGAAGTGGAATCGATCGATGGCCTGGTACCGGGCAGATGACCGCAACCGGGTTTTCCCGGACCCGGGAAAGATCCTTACCCGGTTTCAGGTGTTGGCTCGGCGCGGGTTTAAGTCCGGATCGGGTATCTGGTGAACCGCGTCCGCTAGCTCGGGACGCTAAGATCCGGTAGGCGCCGGCCTCCCTGGCACCGCCCATGAATCCCCATTCGAAATTGGTGCGTGACAACCCTTCGATTATTCGAATATTATCGAACAATGGATGGAACGAAAGCCGTCGATGCCTTTGGCGCCCTCGCCCATCCCTACCGGTTGATGATCTTCAAGATTCTCATCCGGCAGGGACCGAACGGCCGTTCGGCCGGCCAGATCGCCGAATTCCTTGGCGTCGCGCCGTCGAGCCTTTCGTTCCACCTCGGACAATTGGAGCGGGCCGGTCTGATCCGCGCCCGGCGCTTCAAGCGCCAGATCTTCTACGCCGCCGACATCGAGGGTACGCGCCGGCTGCTGGCCTTCCTGACCGAGGATTGCTGCAACGGCCATCCCGACATTTGCGGCGAGATGGCGAGGCTGGTGGAGACCTGTGGGAGGGCCGGCTCGAACGGCAAGGTTTTCAACGTCTTGTTCCTGTGCACGGGCAACTCGGCGCGCAGCGTCATGGCCGAGTGTATCCTCAACCGGGAAGTCCCGGAGCGCTTCAAGGGATACAGCGCCGGCAGTCACCCCTCGGAGAAGGTCGACCCGGCGGTCCTGGCGCTGCTCGAGAATTCGAACTTCGACACCAGCGGGTTGCGTTCCAAAAACTGGGCCGAGTTCGCCACCGATGATGCGCCTCAGATGGATTTCGTGTTCACCGTCTGCGACAACGCCGCCGGCGAGATCTGTCCGATCTGGCCGGGCCAGCCGATGAGCGCCCATTGGGGTGTGCCCGACCCGGTCGCCTTCGTCGGCAACGCCGCCGAGAAGCAGGCCCTGCTCGGCGACGTCTACCGCATGCTGGCAAACCGTATAAGCGCCTTCGTCAACCTGCCGATGGCGTCGCTCGACAAGTTGGCATTACAGAAATGCCTCGAAGACATTGGTGCCGAGACATGAGCGCGATGCCGTTAACCGCCGATCACCCCGCAGGCGATGCGCGCGCCGCCGCCTTTCGGCAGCTTGGGATCGGTGGGTGTCTCGCCGTAGGCGTGGATCATGATCGACCGCCCCTTGATTTCCGCCAACGAAAGCGACACGACCGGCACCGGTGTCCCGGCGTGCCCGGCGACATCGACTTGAAGTTCCGGCAGGTCGCCGGCCGGTTTGTGCATACCGTGGCCGGACGCACCCTGCCCCGCCGCACCGCGCTCGCCGGCACCGTAATGGCCGCCGGCGGCCAGCCCGGCGACCTTCTTCCCGCCTTTCATGCCGGGACTGCAATCGCCGTTCTGGTGAATGTGGAAAGCGTGCGCACCGGGCGCCAGACCCTTGATGTCCGGATGGAGCATGATCCCATGACCGCCAGCCTCCACGCGGATCGTGCCCATGGGTTCATGGACGCCGTCGGCGGAGATGCGGTGCACCTTGATCAGCAAATGGTCGCCGGCAACGGCCGGGACGGACAGGGTCATGATGAGGATGGCCAGCCAACCGATACGCCGCATGTGTTGTTCTCCCTATCGACGGATGTATGGTGATCACCATAATTGGAGTGCGGATATTTGAGAACCTTGAACATGAACGTGTTGCGGACCTGATGAAGTGCCGCCGAATGCCTAACCGAAGGAAAGAGGACGAATGATGACGACACGCGTGGCAATCAACGGCTTCGGCCGCATGGGCCGGCTGGGACTGCGGGCCGGTTGGGACCGGGGCGACTACGAGATCGTCGCCGTCAACGACCCCCTTTGCCCGCCGGAGACGGCGGCGCATCTCCTCGAGTTCGACACCGTGCACGGGCGCTGGGACCGGGATATCGGGTTTACAGACGATAGCGTCACCATTGGCAATAAGACCCTCGCCCATACGGCCGCAGCCCGCCCCGATGACATCCCGTGGACCGGCGACGACGTCGACATCGTCGTCGAATGTTCCGGCAAGTTCAAAACTTCGCCGGAACTGCAGATCTACCTCGAGCGCGGCATCAAGAAGGTCCTGGTCTCGGCCCCGGTCAAGGACGAGGGGGCATTAAACTTGGTCATGGGCATCAACGACGACCTCTACGACCCGCCCACACACGACATCGTCACGGCCGCGTCCTGCACCACCAACTGCCTGGCGCCGGTGGTCAAGGTCATCCACGAAAACCTCGGCATCGTGCACGGCGTCATCACCACCATCCACGACGTCACCAACACGCAGGTCATGGTCGACGCGCCGCACAAGGACCTGCGCCGGGCGCGCTCCGGCCTCAACTCGCTGATCCCGACGACCACCGGTTCGGCGACGGCGATCACGCTGATCTACCCGGAACTGACCGGCAAGCTCAATGGCCACGCAGTGCGCGTGCCGCTCTTGAACGGGTCGCTGACCGACTGCGTCTTCGAGGTCGCCCGCGACACGACGCCGGAAGAGATCAACGGGCTCTTCGACCAAGCCGCTGCCGGGCCCTTGCAGGGAATCCTCGGCATCGAACACAGACCTTTGGTGTCGACGGACTTCGTAAACGACCCCAGATCGAGTATCGTTGATGGTCCCTCGACCATGGTCGTCGACAAGCGCCAGGTGAAGATCTATGCCTGGTACGACAACGAATGGGGATACGTGAACCGCATGATGGAACTGGCCGGCAAGATCGCCGCGAGCCTATGAGCAGCGCCACCGATACGAAAAGCAACGAGGCACCGACCCTCGGCTTTCGGGTCTACCTGGTGGTGACCATCGCCTACTGGGCGTTTACGGTCACCGATGGCGCCATCCACATGCTCGTCGTCCTGCATTTCCACAACCTCGGCTACAAGCCGCTGGAAATCGCCTTCCTGTTCCTGTTCTACGAGGTCTTCGGCATCATCACCAACGGTATGGGCGGATGGATCGCCTCGCACCTGGGCCTCAACCGGACCATGATCACCGGCGGCTTCCTTCAGGTTGTTGCGCTCGCCATGCTGGCCGTCGATCCGTCCTGGCTGTCGGTACTTTACGTGATGTCGGCGATGGCTCTTTCCGGCATCGCCAAGGACCTCAACAAGATGAGCGCCAAGTCGAGCGTCAAGTTGCTGGTCACCAAGAACCAGGATTCGAAGCTGTTCAAGCTGGTCGCCGTCCTCACCGGCTCGAAGAACGCGCTCAAGGGGGCCGGCTTCTTCCTGGGCGGCCTCCTGCTCTACCTGATCGGCTTCCGCTGGGCCCTGGCGGCGCTGGCCGGCGCCCTGTTCCTGGTTTACGTCTACGCCGCCTTCGCCCTGCCCTCGCACATGGGCACGACCAAGGCCAAGGCCAAGTTCAAGGAGATCTTCTCCAAGAACCGGGACATCAACTACCTCTCGGCGGCGCGCTTCTTCCTGTTCGGTGCGCGCGACATCTGGTTCGTCGTCGGCCTGCCGGTGTTCCTCAGCTCCGTGATCGGCTGGAACCATGCCGAGATCGGCAGTTTCCTCGCCGTCTGGGTGATCGGTTACGGCATTGTCCAGGCCTCGGTGCCGGCGCTCCTCAGAAAGGGCGACCACGGCCTCGGCCCCGACGGCGCCAGTGCGCGCAACTGGGCCTTCACGCTGGCCCTTTTCCCGGCCGCCATTGCCGGCGCCCTGATGATGGGTTACGACTCGGCTTTGACCCTGATCATCGGCCTCTTGGCTTTCGGCGTCGTCTTCGCCGTCAATTCGTCGGTCCACTCGTTCCTGATTCTATGGCTGTCGGACCACGACAAGGTGGCTATGAACGTCGGCTTTTACTACATGGCCAATGCCGGCGGCCGGTTGACCGGCACGGTGCTCTCCGGCCTCGTCTACCAGACCCAGGGCCTGGTCGGCTGCCTGTGGTGGTCGACAGGCTTCGTCCTCTGCGCCGCCGCCCTCTCGGTGCTGCTGCCGAGCCACGGGCGAAAGAACGTGAAGGAGGCCGCCGAATGAGGGGCGGGCAGGTCGGTTTCGTCACCTGACCGAGCGGAGAGGGCTCGAAGCGTTGTTCCCATGGGCCGGTAAATTCTATGGGGCTGTCCTAGCTAAGCGAGATGCTTGGGCTAGGATTGCAGGATGTATGCGAGAAGAAGCCGGCTCAGTGGTTGGAAGCGTGATCGTTTGATGGAGCACTTTGTGGCGGCGACGACGGCACGAGCAGCCGCTGAGTTGGTTGGCGTCCACCGGAACACGGCGGCCTCGTTTTACACACGGCTTCGCAAGG
>Ga0209680_1000517_pt1 | contig 10875 bp, 3 predicted proteins | sample WorMetLIZISLAND1_FD_187413 | JGI IMG/M metagenome (GOLD analysis project Ga0209680, IMG submission 187413) | Marine gutless worms symbiont microbial communities from Max Planck institute for Marine Microbiology, Germany - Olavius loisae LIZARD... ... | reverse complement strand
AAATGGCACATGGGTTATCGAATGGTCACATGACCGATGACGTCACGTGACCTTGAAAGGTCAAACTCGTGACTCCAATACGCTTATAGCGCAATATCTCAAAAACTACTTGAGCTAGAGACTTCAAATTTGGTATGCAGCTTTGTATTTGGGATGCCTAGCGGGCGCACAAATAATTTCCCTGAAGAGGTCGTGACCTAGGCCACGTGACCCCTACAATTTTCGGCAGTACGGTCGGCTATCCTAGCGACAGCTTGGCTTCTTGTATATTAGGTCTATGTTGTAACTATAATGTTGTTTCTGGTGCGTGGAAGTCGTGAAACTATCAGAATGAATGAAAGCGACATAATTAGAATTCTGCATAAACAGCATTAACGTGTCTACTACATACGCACAAACAACGTGTATAATGCTTGACCTAACTGACTTTTCCACCACTAAAATAGTTCGTCCTCTTTCCGTTGTTTTTAGTTGCATACTTTATACACACTTTACGATATTCGTCAACGACGAAGATTCGTCAACGCGCGGCTCTAAGCCGACGAGTAATCTTGCGGTTGATGAGCTGTATCGTGAAATGGTTGAGTAAGGCGTACGGTGGATGGTTTCTACCGGCAAGGTTAGCACAATGCGAAGTGACTTTCAGCAACTTCTTGGAGTGACGCAGTCTGAGTTGGCACTCGGTGTAGAGATACAGCGCTAGGGAGAGTTGACTTAGACGGAACACGAACATTAAGGTGTGGTCGTACCGCGCCTCCGGCAACACGAGCAACGCCAGCCCAATGACACACACCAAGTCGCACTCGCCCAACAAGAAGACGAACTCTGGAATCATGAAAATTTCCTGCAGTACTTCATAGTCGGCGAAGTTCTCGATGTTGGTCTGACACAGTTGCATACAGTCGTAATAGAAGCCGCGTCGGAAAGCGTACATTGCCCGGAAGTCGGTTGTTCCCGGGACAATGTCGTCGCCGAAGTCTTCTGACTGGATCTCGCGGAATCTCGTCATCCGTTCCACCGCCAACTGAGTCAGTTGCTCCACAAGCACTGAACTCTTCCACGTCGGAATACTTCCGCTGTATTCATCCTTAAACGGAAAAAGATCAGAGCTCGCCCGCCGATTGAAAGCTGTCAACTTGAACAACAATATGTCAACAATGTGTGTTTGCTTGCATTCGACTAGACTGCGCCAGTATCTTTTCAGTTGTACAGACATTCTGTTGTTGTTCTCAACTTCCTGGCTGAGACAGTCAACTAGCATGGACTGTGCTAACAGGTGCGAGCTCATGATGCCGGAGCTTCTTTCACACGGTTGCTGACGAGATAACACACTGGTTCTGAGGAACTCGTACAGAACAACGACACCTTGAACACTGTAAACGCCGTCAATCCGAGGAACAAGTTCCGTTTGGACGGCACCTTCGCACTGATGTTGAGAAGATGATGTCTGCACCAGTCTGCAATAATCCATGGCTTTCTCATGACATCCTTCTTCGAGGTACAGCGCGGCCAGATAGACACGTGCTGGACACAGTACACTGTAGTCGATGTTGTCGTTTAACTGACTGTACAGGTAGGCTTTGCATAGTTCCACCTGTACGACACGTTCCAAACTGCGGGGCTTTTTGTACGGTGCATGAGCCAGTGCTTTCAGTAGGGCGGTTGTCTTCATCATCAGTGTGGGTTTGCCGTTCGTCCAAATATTCGTGTCACTCGGCCAGCTCAGTAAAATACTCAGGACGTCCAACAGTTCGTCCTTGTCGGTGCTGCCTGCTGACATTCTGTAGGCGCTGTGCAGACACGTGAAACCAATGAAGTGTTCGACAAGACGCTGTTCCTCGCCGTGGAGCTGTTTCAACAAGAAATGACACGAGTGTGTAGTGAGCGACATCTCGAAGATGAAGCGCTCAATGCTGTGTGAGCATGAGTCGATGCTACGCCACGATTTCTCACGCAGAAAGTTGCGACGCCACTGGACGACTGCTGATATCGCCTCATCAAGGTTTCTGTTGTCAAGAAACAGTAGAACAATATCAAGTGGACAGACCTGAAGGACGCATGGTCTGACGTACTTGTCCATCAACAGTGTCGCCAGCTCATCACTGTCGGCAACTGACCAGAGTTTCATCAGCACCGACTCAACGCTGGCGACCTGGTCTTCCGTCAGCAAGAACAGATTAGCGTTGTCGACGAAGTAATGTTGACAGAAGCGTTCTGCCAAACGACAGGCTAGAGTGTCCAGGAGTCTGGCAGCTGCATCGACGATGCAAGAGTCGCCTGTATTCCACCAGACTGCCGGATACTGTTCAACCGCCCACATCATCATCGTCTTTACGTGGTAGTTGCTGACGACCGTCGTCTGGTCTTCCGTTGTAATCGCGACAATTTTCAACACACATCGCAGTACGTGGTAGACGATCTGCTGTATCGGAGTCCAGTTGTTAAGCAGTCTGATTTCAGCCTTCGAGAATGACAGTCTCCACTGGCAGTTGCCCATCCACTCGTCGTCGCGACAGAGTCGATGTGCTACGGGGACCATGTGGCAGCCGTCCGCCACCACTGCGTCCACAATACTAGGATCAGGACATCCGTGTGGGCGACTGCGACCAGGCCACGCTGCGGCTTGTGGCGGCCAAACCAAACAGCGGACCGAGAACACCCAGTCCACCGACATGGTGTAGTCGTCTGGTTCGTCTAGGCGTCCTGTCACCGCGTGAAGTAAGTTGGACACCAAGTTGACCGTTGCGGGTCCGTGTGTCCGTGGGTCATTCGGCTGAACGCTGTGCAGAAGGTAATCACGATAAAGAAGATCTTCCTCGTTCATGGTCAAGCAGAACGTACCGTCGTCACATCGTCTGAGTTGGTATGTCAGCACCAAGTACACGTAGCCCGGGATGTGACTGTCGATGACAAGATAGACATCTACATCGTGGTGAAACTCGTCTGGAAGTCGGCACGGCAGCAGGTCATCCTCTGGAACAGCGATCATGTTGCTGTAGTGGTACATCGTGTCATAGTCTCCAAAGCATGGTGCCATTGGCTCGATATACAGCTCTGAGACGCTACCAGTTGACATGACAAAACGCTTGATGTCGGGTTTGATACGCTGCTGAGTTTCGATAATCACCGCTCCGTTGATAATCGCCCATACAGCGTGCATGTTCGGTTGCGGTCGCAGCTCTGTCGTATCTAGTAAATACGTAGATACTGCTTTGGCTATCGCTCTATCACGTAGTTTCGCCATCATCACCACGGTACGTTCAGCAGCAGAATAAAAAATTAGACAATAGACTTCATATACGACAGACTTTCGATACTAGCCTAATGCATAGGCCTATACTGGGTTTATCTATACGTGGCCAAATATATGACGTGGCTGCCAGCGACGGCTGCCATAGTAGCATGCGCTGCACTGGCTGCAGCCGGGGCGGCCACGGAGCTAAACCGGTCGAAACTGCGGGTAAGAACGTCGATAGTTAATGACGGACTCTGCTCATCATGAATCGTGTACGCGGTACACCATATTAGGCTTACTGTTTGCACATTAAATTGTGGTGTTTGGTAATGCACAAAGAAATGTAGACTACAAGCAGTGAATTAGTACGAAAAAAATCAATCAATCTGAAACACCATTATAAAACACTTGCAAGAGAAAGCATTAATCTAGTCATGTAAAATTATCGGTATGAACGGAATTGACTGTTTACAATACAGCACATAAAATCGTTTCTATGTTATGCACTGCCGTATCGGAAATACGTACAATACAGCAGGCCACAACTAAATGTACACTGTAGAACACAGAAGAACACAGAAGTTTAATAAACACACACTTGCAGCTTAGAAGCTGAATAGATGAATAATATGAAAATAGTATGATAAAAGCACAAAGTCTTGTGAAACAAAACACAAATAGAAAGTCTAACACAAAATACAACACATACAACTGCAAATAAACTACGAAAATAGTGATAACTGGAAAAATAGATCTCTTTTGCGTTAGTTAAGGAAGGAATGATAGCCTATATAGGAGAAAATGTTTATGAATTTGGTGATTTGACTTAGTAATTGACTTGGTACTGTGTCTCAAAGACGTCCCTCTGTCAGCTATGACTCTATTTTGCCTGCGTTTATTAAATTTTTCTATTACTGTAGTCTGTAATTAGTCGAAGTCACGTAGCTTGATTCAATCATTTCAATGCTCATATCTCAAAATCCGTGAAATATATACATGTGTGTTTTCAATGGATGACTAATAGGAAATTGTATGTGCTCGCTCGGTTAACAATGACCTTGAGTGACACTGAAAGTTAATTTCAGCTACTGCACGATTTCGAGGGCCAACACGTCAACTGTTTTATAACCTTCGAAACAATGTTCAAGTTCATTCCGCGTCACGGAGCTCCTAGTTGACATGAACGTCAATGTCAATAATTGTCGTTATTATCGGATGTGCTGTTTTGCGACCACTCATACGGGTTCCAGGAGGATCGCGCGGCAGCCCACCGCGCTCGCAATAATGTTCAGCCTACATACTGAGACGATATGTGATTTTTATGGCTAGGACGAGTTTCTACTTTTTACTTGCCAAATTTTATGCAGGTTAGTGTACGCAAGACAGTAGGGCGTGTTTTGCGCCACCCTGTAGTTTTGCTATACAGTCGTCTGGCAATGCTCACCGCCTGCCACAATGATCTCTCTATGTAAGCTACCGACAGTGTATGCAACGCGTGTCGCGTGACTGTGATTTCACTTTCCCATCTAACAACGCGTACGCCCGATTCACACGTTGTGTGATTAATACCACCGTCGTGTTACGTACTACTACGAAAGATACATGTATTCGAATTCGCTACGATATCTCAACGATGACTTTATACAGCTACGACAGAGGTCGAGGATCGACGAGGTTAAATGTTGAGTTTTTGCGTCTGTAGCCTGCAGCTTCCTGGTCGTTCACTTCTGTTCTATTGCACCCACTCAACCCAAACTGAAATAGCTCGACGTCGCGATCGCCCCGCCCACCACTGAGCGACACGCGACAGCGTCAGTTTCCCAGGCGACATTTAAAAACAGGCCTGTTTACACCGCCACCAGAGAGAGACCTAGCTCAAACCGCTTATTATCGTCTATACAGCGGACAGCAGTATATACGACGGTCTGCGTCGTAATGCTGTCCGTTGTATAATGAGCGGTTTGAGGTCCGTAGAGATCCGTGTTGGTCTGTAGACAAGACAACTCAACAAGCTGTGGACGGATTAAGACAAAATACTCACATTCATAGTCAATGCGGATTGGACAAATCGATTAGATTTTAGATTCTCGACCAAGGCGGGGGCAGAATGGCCCCTGCTCTATTTCACTCACTATTTGTGCAGTGTAACGTCAAAGTAAGTCTATACAGCGAGTAATGCAAACAGTTTTTAATGCTGATGTGTGCACTGACTGTATTCAAACGGAATTTTCACCAGCTCTTTACAGAAACCGTCAGAACTGAGAGAGTTCCATACCAGGAACGATGAATGCCCATCATGCAAATTTGTTCACCCGTACGACCAGAAGAGGTACTGAGTATAGGTACTAAAGTGCCTCACGACGTAGGCCTAGTTATCAACAAACGATTAGAACGAGTTTGTGACACAACGTCGAGGATTGTTCAACCGGTGTTGATGGCAGTGTTGTTGTCAAGGAATTGAGACTCAAGGACGAGGACAAGGACTTGAAAATTGGTCCTTGAGGATCCTCGAGGACAAGGACTTTCCTCGAGGACGGCAACACTGGTTAATGATGCAGGTGCCCCCCCCCTCCCCGAGTTCGCCATCATTGTTGCCAGCTCCACTGACAACGAGTGCGGCTGCATTCAGCACGCGTTGTAGTTTGTCGTTAACACACCCTGTATTGGCCTATGTGATGTAAGTTTTCCTTTAGTTTAAACATGTGACAAGCACCCGTTGACCTGTACGGCAGCATGTGCCGTGCGTATGTTAATATCCGGTTCTCGCTATGAGTTGCCGCTTTATCCTTCTTAAGCCCCGTCCACGTAGCTATGAGTGACGACGTCCGTCCGTTCGTCTGTCTGTCTGTCACCAGTTGACAGTTGCGCACACAACCAATCAACGTGAAGTTTTAGAAAGAACAATGTTGGGACCATGAAGGTTGATTACCGGATGTAGTATTATGCACAGTAAGTCCGGTCGAGTCCACTTTCATGGACATGAAGGCAGTCCTGAGGGACCCAGAAAGACTATGGACTACGAAAATATTTGTTGAGCAGATGGTTTTTTTAGTCTGCAGGAGTGAATGACTGAGGAAGTGATATACTGTGAGAATGAAAACAGGGACTACGATGAGGTGATATAGTGAGTGTCAAATTGTGACTCAACAGTCGGCGCTCAAATGTCGCCCTCCTAATCGATCATTCCAACGAAAACACGGACAGGCTTACAGACAAAATGCTCTCTCTCTCTCTCTCTCTCTCTCTCTCTAATCCCTGTCTTCGTCTGTTTCTTCAAATACGTAAACAATAATGACAAAAATAATTTCGCGACGCTATCTGGCGAACAAGAGTTGACATAGAGTTATATAGGCAGACTTCATCTTATTTTGTTGCTTATATGCAGTTTATATGTGCCAGAATCATAAACCCCGTCTACACATTTGTATATGCATTCATTTGTTACGAGCAAAGATGTAAAGTGGTGTCAATAGACCCTATAAAGCTGTTTGCTGAGTCTGTTCTTCACACAGTGATTCTTCGTTGCAGCCATTTTAGCCGACCGTACTAACGGTCATGCTTATGCTACAGTGTTGCGTCTGTCGTCTGTCTGTCTGTACGGAATGTATTGTGGCTAAACGGTGCGTCATAGAGCAAACGTTACTATTGATAGCCTATAGGAAGTCGTATATAAGGAATTGATTGGTACCAAAATGGATGACCTTGACTTTTGTTTAGAGGTCCTTGAAGGTCATGTCAGCCATTGCGTCACATTCGCCATTGAATATATCTCGGAACCCGTCAGAGATAGAGGCTTGGTTCCAAAGGACCACCGATAGGAAATGGCGAATCGAATGGTTACGTGACCGATACGCGCATCGCGCCGTGCAAAGAGGCAGACTTCGCAGTCGTTGCTGTCGGCGGCTGGTGTGGCGACGGCCACGACGACGGCCTCCTGTCCGAAACTGTCTTGATCTCAGCTCCGGAGGTTTTGATACAATCTGCTTTTGCGCCTTTAATTGATTCGTGAATCGGTACACTTGTTAGTACACTTATGTTTTGTTAGGCTTTCCATACTTTTAAGGTCCCGTGTTTTCCAGACCCGCGTTTTCACGTGTTGATATGGTAAGAGAACAGGCCTGTGATATTCCAACGAACCACGTGATCAGCAGATCAGATAAGACAGTGTAGGCATATATGTCAAAATTCTTAAGCTTACCAAACGACGTCAAATTCGACAAACAAAGCATAGATCTAAACAGAGCCACTTTATGTAAATAAAACCCATTGTTTAGTGTTCAGAGTTCAATGTAGTTGACATTTTCCGCTGGAAATACTGCAACCGAGACGTTTGTGTCGTGACTATGCGTTACACAGCCTACGTTATTGCTTTTGCCCGTAACTGAAATTGCTCGACAACAAATAGCCAGATAGCCTTTACCACGGAGCGCTGGAATTAGCAACTTCCCAGTTCCACGAACAGCTAGAGTAAGACTACCACAGCAAAGCAATTTGCCACAGATTTTATCACAGTCCGCTATACCTTATTCTAAACATGATGCGTCAGTGTTAAGTGAATTACTAATGTCCAATAGGGGCGTTACCAGCAAGCATTTCTTACGACATTTAACGTCGATTTTAGTGAAGTTTTCATTGCGCAGGTGCATAAACGGCCGAGTCCAGTCCATATATTTATATTCCACGGATTTTGTGTCAGCTTTCGTGCCGGGAGAGAGCGAGGCACAACTCGACCGACTGATTAGGTCGCCGTCGTTCAAGTTAAGCTATCGATCAGCGGCTAATTGAGCGCTCGACAACATTGCACCGCGCTGACTGACATTTCCAGATAACTAAGCAAGCGACCTGCATTATGGGTATTTGAGCACGTGACAGGACTGGCGCTGCATGTAGGCCCATAATCGGTACACACATCAATGAGCACACAGTGATTTCTCATTCCAAATGACAGCGGTTTCAAGACCGCCGCCATACATCACTTTCCACCATTCGACGCTCGTAATATTGGGCTGCAGGGTTCACAGACTGTCGGTGTGCTGTGCAAGTGTGCATGATTATGTAGCTCTATAATTAGCAGTCATTTTACTGTTAACAAACAATGACGACAACAAGCCGGTAGGTGAAGTGGCTCGCGCGCTGCTAAACTTTAAGCGACCCACTCGTCCCGTAGAACTGCAACAGAACCGATTATTCGCAATTTTCACTTGGAGCTAGGGTTACGGTAACACTAAATGATTCTTCTCCCAAAGTTGTACGCCGATTGAGTTGATTTTAACAATATTCTACAACAGTGTGAGCTTAAGGGTCCACATTGATAGTCGATCGAGCCTTTACTTCCCGAACGGAGAGCTTTCGTCATGATAAAGTGCTTCACCGGCAGTTGATATTCGAATGTGCTCATGTTCTCCTGTAAAGCATCCTTAAAGGGTCAGCACCGATAGTTGATAAGGGTCCTAGTTTTCGAATGCAACGACTATGAATATTGTGACGTCACGAATATGACGTCATAGAGTCATGCGACATCATCGATGACATCAACAATCGACGCGCCACTTTCCTATGGGCTCCCTGCTGGACACAAACCCTAATAAAAAATCAAAAAGTAAATAAAAAATAAATAAATCGCTTAGTTTCCGAAATTTTCAGCATGGAAGTTGCGGACAAACAGACGCACAAGAACAGACACACACGTCGACTGACAATAAGGGTCGCTTATAGCGTGCAGCGCGCGAGCCCATACAGGTTTTCAGATATTGGCTATCGAATGGTTTGCATTACCTGAAATCAGCTTTCAAGATCGTCCAAGGTCATCGATGACCCATGTAATTCGATAGAGTACAGCATGTACAAGTTCATAACAAGTTAACAACAGCTCTATCTCGCACCGTTTCGGAGATATTAGCAGTTGTTTAAATGCGTGACCTCGAACGACTCTGAAGTGCTTCGAATGTAATAAACATATAGTATAGTCAAGCGTACCGAGAATGTGGAGAAGCTATTTAAGTTCTTTAAATGTCTATACCCCGCTGGCATTTAAATACATGTTAAAGGTGATACCGATAGAATATTGTAATAACGTTTAGTTCTGAGAAATGTTGAATGTATTATTTCACCAGCAGCCGGCCGGTGAATAAAATAATATCGACGATATGTTTAGCCATCTTGACACAATTCCGGAATATTTTAGATGGACACTTAAGCAGAACTGCTGCATCAATATCGAGCTTTGCGTTGATGAATGAATGTATCACAGTAAAAGGTGGCGGCAATGACGGATTTAGTTCGTCTTACCGGGAGCGGACTGCAACTAACTACACTATGATTGATTAGAGGACTTACTTTGACGATATTGCACAGTAGGATAGTTATGGAATTATAGGTGTGACTGAGGTTAGGTAGACAAGATATTAAAATTGACACTTTTTGCATGATATAATACCTGGATATTGATTTGCGTCGTGTAGCCTAGCATAGCATATGTGAGAGAACTTTGACCCGGGCTAGCTAGTCGTCAGGGTAACACGACAAATCTGCTTGACACATGATTTAGAATACAGATGACACGTTTTTGCGTTTTTAATGTTTTGTATTTTTCAACGTTTTTATTAGAAAAGTCAGCAAATATATTCAACCAAAAACCACAGCACTCGACTAGGGTGTAATTTGTGAATTAATGAATAATCAGTTCAGATTTCATAAGTAGGCCTGGCCTATTAATGACTCAAACCTGTTAATATATTGTGCCATTGCCGTTAGCTTCAGAACAGTAGTCGTTGTGGAACAGTTTTGTAGAGCTATTTTATATAATCCTCACGAAGGTATCCTCCGAAGACTGTTTCCGTTCAGTGACAGAGGTGATGTTGTCTGCAGTTCTTGTTTTAGTTTTTGCCAAATGTTTTCGTTTACGTTAAGATAAGGCGACTGTGCAAGTCAATGTCTTGATTTTATATTTTCAATTTTCAAATTTCAACTTTTATTTAAAACATTTTTCAGTTTGTTGTAAGACTTTACGAGCTCGATAAACAGTCCCATTGTCATCGTGGAAGATGTAGTTGTTAGCCGGAAAGTGATGAGCTAGTTTTCCCAACTTGATTGAGGATCATATACCTATATGCCACAGTCAATGAATCAACGCCAGTCAATCAATACAGCAACGCACCAGAGGGAACGAGGCAACCGCTACAGTAAGACTAGAATAGTAGCCGGGTCCCTGTTACTAGCCGTGTCGTGGCGGTTTGTCCCGGGTAATTACAAGGAGGAGCTGAGATGTTCATCAAAAATAAAACCAAGGTTGTGTGGAGAATGAGTGGTATTGAGTGAAGACTTCTCTCTTTTAGAAAGTTGTTTTTTGAGACCATTACTGAGAAATTCAGTCTTAGAAGAGCTATGATTAAGAGTTAAGATTAAGAACTTAAGATTTGGGAACATAGAGGAGGAAATCTGTCTGGAGGTGGGCGATACTTGAGTCAAAGTTACGAGGATGCATGGAATGAGAAAAGTTCAGTATCATCTGTGTAGAGGTGGTACAATACAATATTCGTTTAATAAGGCTTGACAAAACGCAAACTATACAATACATGGTTATAAAAATATCAGTGAAAAGTTGAAGTTGAGGATAGAGAGTCTAGTATATGTCTTTGTAG
>Ga0209680_1000515_pt1 | contig 10885 bp, 7 predicted proteins | sample WorMetLIZISLAND1_FD_187413 | JGI IMG/M metagenome (GOLD analysis project Ga0209680, IMG submission 187413) | Marine gutless worms symbiont microbial communities from Max Planck institute for Marine Microbiology, Germany - Olavius loisae LIZARD... ... | reverse complement strand
GCCTAGTCTCACTTGAGCTGTCATGAACGACGTTGCCACTTTGTCTATAAGGCGCTCTTGTAATGTCTACTGATATGGCACCTGACAAATTGTCGTTTTATTATTATTATTATTTTTTAACCCTCTGTAGAAATTCCCGAGGAGGGAAAAAATTAAGCTACACAAGATGTATAACTCTATAGGTCATCCTTCGGGCGGCCATCTGCAGTAAAACTATCCCGCATCAAATTAAAATCAGAGCGAAACACAGAAAAACAGCACACCGGGTGAAACCATATTATTATTACACGAAGACAAAGTAAAAACAATAAAAGGCAATGAGATATATAAACATATAAAAGCACCATGTAATCAATCGTGAGTGAGTGAGTGAGTGAGCAGAATCTTAATGGCACATCAGCACAGGATGGATGGATAGATGGTTAGGGCTTAACGGCATTTTAAGCACGCAAGTAGCGGCTATATCATGCCTGAGGAAGTTTAAAGTTTGTTAGTAAGGCCAATGGCGTGTAAAAAGAGATTATACGTTTAGGATGAATGTTATGGAAGAGATCTTTGAGATTAGAAGCAGTATAGAAATTCTGGCGAATGATATCAAAGTCAATACAGCTGATGAGTATATGCTCATCAGCACAATCAGGCTATACAGTGCCATTCATGTCGGCATATGCTGGAAAATAATCATAATGATTGGTCACAATCAATCAATCCACACACGAAGAAGACTGATGACAGCCATACAGGCATGAACAGTAAATGCTTAGTTAATTTGTGTAATACTGCTGAAAAGGCACTGTTCTGCCCAGTTCACTAAACCAACTGATGCATTGTGTATGCGACAGTGGTTGAGTTTACGTTTCAATTACAAAAGAGAATAGACATTTTTTCTAATACATATTTCTTAATCTGAACGTCACTAAGAACTGAGTCGGAATAACTTTGGCGTTAAACTATTTGTCCGTTAATCGAAAAGTGAACTGAAAACTGATTAGAAAATTTCTTATCCCTAGGGATTAAGTAGAAATGTCTATTCGTTTGTATGGAAGCCGATTGTTGTTAATCGGAAATGTTCAGATTAATTTTGGTTTTATCTGACATTAATTTTTGTGTAATTTTTTCTTATCTAGTAGATAATCGGAAATGTTTAAACTTAACACTATAGTTAACACAGATTATATCGTCAGTTCATATTGAGGATCAACTCAGTATTTATTCTTAGAAACAGTATTAATCATAGTGATAATCTCTTCTCTAATCAGAGCATGAACTCAGCCTGTGCCAACTACACTGCCGTTGATAGCAAATGCCATGGAAGTTAAACACAGATAAATATATGACAGCTTAATGTCCCATTTGACCTGTTACATGTCATTCATAGACACTCTACAAGTACAAGTAATAACTTGATTATTGCAGAACACTTAGCACATGTGGTGATCATGCTGACAATGAAAAGATGATTAACCTGAATATGGCCACCGTCATATTCATATGGATAACGACAGTCGACAATGATGCATTTGTCAACAGTATCAATGAACTCATTGTATAGTAACCGTGACAACTAATCAACAACAATAAACACTGCATTACATCAGCCATGATGACACAGAACCATTAGAAGTGTGCAATTATCGAATGGATAAACAGTCAGGGTCACGTCTGTACATGTAAATGATGCTTTTGATAAATGGTATATGATCTTAGCTTAAGTTTAGTAAAAGCAGTTTAAAACCAGTACAAAACAGCTAGCTGAGAATTCAATAACATTTCTATTCCAATCACCATATGCAGTATGCTTAATCAGCATAATGATAAAGTACTTACATAAATAAAAATGACTATATGCCATGATACCACAAGTCCTATTTTATATGTACTCCATACTAATAATTAAAAATATGTAATTTGACGCTATTACGTCCAATATCCTTACTACTACTGTGTATTATCTTAATACTTACACTGTCCAATCTTCCTGCATGTATCAGACTACTGGGCAATTTACAAGACAGACATAAGCAGGATCAAAGCTCTTGACCAGCTCTGCTTATAGACTTGCGCAATGCCCATTTTGATGCATGCTATTTCAGTACACAAGTTATTGACACATAACATTTCATGAATATCAACAACGAAGGCTGTCATTGGTCAGTCAAATTCTCAGACGAGAGCTTGCTTATGCACACGTGCTTTGAAGTTGACAAATTATGATAGGACATTTTCTGTTTTCTGATGAAATTCTGCTTCACATGACTTTCTGCCCAGCACGGGCAGATATTATTTAGTCACACACTGCCATTTCGGGAATTTAAGACCAAGGCTTGTAGTGACTGTTTGATGTCATAAAACAACAGCCGTGCTGTCTCAAGGAACTGCGCAATGCAGCATGTTTTTGCCTATGTCTAATGAGTCCTCGATTGTTATTGACATTCCACGTTAACTGTCGTTCTCTTATCACATCATATCACTGCAATGCATAAAAGCAGACGTGAATGTGAAACTAAAAATTACTAACAACATGATGCCCTACTGCTATTCCGGCCAAAATTTTGTGATGTTCCCTTTGGAGTAGATGCAAAGAGCGAACACCCTGGGGCCCAGGCTAACTAACCACGAAATTATTTTTGAAGTATTCCAACCTATGTGATCATGATAGCTCAACATTACGAACAGATGGACAGTCAGACGACTTGCTGTTAGCAATACTGTGCTCTGCATAGCATCACACAGTAATGAACATTCTTAGCAGAAGAATTTTCATTATAAGTCACAGTTTTGACAATAAAAAAAGTTGTTACACGTGCATGGAGAAGTGCAGCCTGAATTATTATGGATTTGTGGAAAGACGAAATAAATGAAATTGTTTTATTCACGTTTATCATTTGGTCCTTTAGTACTTGTCACCATGTCACATGCAGCTGTTAACAGACAGACATTTAACACTCCTTGTCAATGTCATCATCATAATCACATATTAGCAGTGCACTAGCAGAAACACTCAATGAGATCTGAAATGAAAGCAGAAAGGACCACAGCTTACCGTATGACATGTAATGGCTTTCAGGTCTCTGTGTTTATCGTTCTCAGTGAACGGCAGACAGTATGGTCGACTGAAATCTCCGATCAGCTCGTGCAATTTGTCGTCCGAGTGATTTAAAACAGACTTGATTGTGACGTCACTCGAAGCCCTGCTGTTACAGCTCTGCGATGACACTGCTACCCGTGAAACCAGTGATGTGTAACCTTCACCGTGCACTCTGTTACCTTCTGTGTCCGACGATTCCACTTTCCTTCCATTATGTATCTTCACAGATGAATCAGTCTCCATGCTGCAGCGTTTCTTAGAGACGGGCTTAACAGACTGATCTGATGCTGTGCTGCTGTCATACACAGCTGCTGGATCAATATTCTCCTGATCGTCGTCAAACTGCCCAGCACGTCTCTTTGGTCGGCTTTTAGCTCTATGCATTCTGCCGCCACTGCTTCTGCAGGTAACTGGAGAGGACATCAGAGCGGACAGACTTAGGCTGGAAACTGTGCCGTCCTGACCACCATGGCTGACCTGAGACTCTGAACTGCTGGCTTTGGACAGCAGTGGATGAGTATGAGCAGCTCCAGTGCTATCATTTGCCAGCAGACAGCCAATGCTATTCTGTAACAGCAATATTCCCACATAATAATGACGATGTCGCCGATCATTAATGTTACCATCAATCCAGCATTAACACTTTCAATGGCAGGCAAAACATTGGTATATAATATTATACACCACTTTCTACTGTTTAACATTTAAATGAGGCAACTGGTTACAGCTAGGCCAGGCAGCAGCAGTAGGCTTTCCTTAACTATTTGGTGTGTTAACATTAACTGTTCTGGTCCAGGCAGGAAATTACTTTTAGGATGCAGTAACACCTTCCTGATAGATAGATAGATAGATATATATCGGAAATTTATATAGCGCAATATCATGCATACATCTCTATTGGCATGCATCAAATGTGTTAATACCTTCCACACAGATGCAGGCTGCTGCAAAAGAAAACCACACCATTAACTGCAGCAACGAGAATGACCCACCTGATGGTGAAGACGAGATCTAAAAGACGAAGCAGGTGCCAGGAGATTGCGTTTGCATGGCAAACGTGACTGATGCAGATTAGTTTCATCACTCAGACCTCCTCGTCCTCGCACTGCGCTACCTCGTGACATCGGCACTACAAACTGGGCCTCTTCATCAGAAGTTTGTCTAACTCGGTCCTTCTGCTCTGTCACTTCACCTTCAAGATCCTCCTCCAGAGATCTCAAGCCATCTCGAGCCTTACAGTCCCAGCCCTGTGCTGGACTGGTCTGTCGGCGGTAATCTTTCACCTGTAATTTGCACAACACAAGCTAGAAAAGCGTGTCACACTGATGGATCACAATGATAAGTCCACACACCTACAGTATCAGTAGATTACTGCAATACGACTCTCCAGCCACCACACGTTATATATATAAGGATACTGAAGCAGAAGGGTACTTCAATTAGCGAGTGCTGTTGCCGGCATAATTTTCAGCCAGTTGACTGATGTTCAAGATGTATGACATCATCAACCTCATGGAGTCTCGTCAGACCACCACTGAGTTGCATTAGTGAACACGAACGGACGATGTGACCCATGGTCTGCCACTAGCCGCAATCACAGAGTTCAGATGCCCCACTTGTGCATGTTAGCATGATATGGGCCATTGTCTGTCCAAAAGCAGACACTGCTTAGTGGTTACAGCACATATACCCAAAATGGCCAGAGATTCCCACCTCCATGTGTACAGGGTTGGGATGCACCCACAGGAAATCATCACTCAGTTATAAAGTGCCTTCCTAATAAAACCTAAAAGCACCAGGTCAAACGTCTATATTTAGCTAGTAGAACACAAGCATCAAAAAGTTTGCTTCCTGTTTCTGCTACATCACAGCATTTCTACACAAGTGGACCGTTAAACCTAACACAATCAATTCACACATGCAGAAGACTGATGACAGCTACACAGACATGACTAGTAAATACTTGGCTAATTTGTATAATACTGCCGAAGAGACAATGTTCTGTCCAGTGCTCTAAGCCAATGGTTGCAACGTGTAATCATAACTGCATTCATTCATGTGTTCTTTAATTACCACGCACTTTGTTATCAGTAATCCATTTAGTTCAAGATGTATGACATTGTGTAACTATATGTCTGTGCAGAGCCTACACTCCATTTATTGCAAAAAGTTTTTAGAAAAGCAGCCTAATGAGGATTAACTATGGATAAAAATGCTAACGATACAATAACTAAACACAGCATATATGCTAATATGAATTACAAAATAGTAATGCTTATGTCAAGTTCAATGCCTGGCAGAAACTTACAACTACACGAACATGTTACATAAATGTTCAACTGAATATACTCACCACAGGAAACATATCCAATGTTTTCATAGACATTTTTTTCTGTCTCTGGACTGATCTGAAAATATAGCACAAATGTTCACTGCACTAAGTGTTACACAGTACAACATACTGGTACTGGAATGTCACATAGTCTGGGGAAAAAGACTGTGCTAACATGCACCCATCTTGCATGCATATTAACACTGTGTAGGCAACAGTCACTGATCAACGGTTCAGCCGCTAATTGGGTAGGTTAAACTTCCTTGAGCTCCAGCGACAGTTTTTGCAGTGAAAAATACAGAAAGCTACTCAATACACAGGGTTATCACCCCAATTTATTATCTAGGCATATAGGCTTATCAAAAAACCACATGAGGCTTTGTCCATCTCGGTGATACCAATTTATGAAAAATGGCCTCTGGTCCATGGAGTCATGGACTAAGTGTACCGGTGTCCAGTCAATCAGAATAACCTCTCCTACAACAGACCAATCCATGTGAATCTCTGCAGATTGTCAGTCAGCACATCGCCATCAGACAATGTGATTTACCTTAACGGAAATGGAAATATCCATTAACGGAAAAATTTTGATTCCGTTAACGGAAACGAAAACGGAAAAATTACGAAAAACGGAAACGAAAAAATTTGAAATGGAAACTGATAAATTTGGATATATCTGTTTTTGTTTCCATTGTATTTCCGTTTCACGTCACCTAACTTGATGTGGTAGCACTAATTCTTTGTGAAGCAAAAGTTTGCAATAAAAGAATAAAACAGCATGCATATACCATTACCAATCATTAGACAGAACATTAGACAGACCGTCGATTTTAGAGAAAAATAGGTGGATCGATATATTCTATGCATGTTGTTCAACGGAAACGAAAATGGAAATATCCGTTAACGGAAAAATTTTGATTCTGTTAACGGAAACAAAAACGGAAACGAAAAAGTTACAAAAAACTGAAACAAAACTGAAACGAAAAAACAGAGAAAAACGAAACTGAAAAATATTTCGCAACTTAAATCACACTGCTATCAGAAGGCTAAATTCAAATTGGTTTCAGTGCATTCTGCTAGGAAAGTAAACCAGTTGGTTTGGCTGAGACACAAGCTAGTTTTCGACGTCATAAATCCATCTCTTAGTTATATACTTACTGCAAAGACCATTCCGACCGGCAGCCAATTTCGTATGTGAATGCATGCACTTTACAATTTTACTACAGGAAATTTTGAGAAAGTAATATTCACATTTTTCAATATACAGCCAGTACAAAAGCTAGTAAGAATGATTTAGAAACCACTTAAGATTGTTTTAATAACTTAGCCACAAGGCTCATCATGTTCCTCTCAGCCTACTGTGTGGTAAGCCCCACACCGTATTGCAATGCAGTATCACAAACTCTGCCTACATCAGATGAACTAATGAGTCTTATAAATTACAATCTCACAGAGTGTAGCAGTTCTTCATGCTTATTTAAACTTGTATGTTCCAAGGTTCTGTTTTGTGTTACATCGACTGGAGGCTTCTGATGGTCTGCAGTGCACTTTGACAATTTGATGATAATTGGAGTGGTGAACTGGGTATTTAGACAGATTTCTGGTGATGACCCTATTAGATTGTCAGAATGAAAAGGCTGTTAAGAAGTCACTGTGCCTACAACCAGATCATATTGCACTAGAGTGACTTCATATTCTTGACTTTAAAAAAACTTTAGGTCGTTTGACTAATGGCACCAATAATCCAGGGCAGAGCCGGGAGCAGTCAGAACAGTATACACTGTGGGCCATAAAAAGTGAGACACGTTTATTTTTGTGATAACTCTGGCAAATATTGACCAATTTTCGTAATTTTTTCACTGTTATATACAACAATGAAATTTTGCGGAATAAGAACTTGTTAAAATTTTCGCCTCATCTTAAATCTGTTGCTGCACTACCTTGTGAAATTTGAAATGTTAAGTGTACAACTGTACGACATTTGATTTATAACTAATAGAATAGTCCAAATCATTTAATTTTCGTTCACTGCACAAATTACTAGGCGTTTTGTATAATATTTTACTTACTTACTTTTCCGACTATTATCGTGAAGTACTGCTGAAGGAGAAGCTGCTGCATTGCATCAAGGAAATATCCAGTGACAATTTCATATTCCAACAGGACAGTGCACCTGCGCACAGGGTGCGTGACACAATCGCACTTTACGCCGAGAGACTCCAGACTTTATTTCTCCCGACCAGTGGCCCCCAAACAGCCCAGATATGAACCCCATGGATTATAAGATCTGGGCTGTAATGCAAGAGCGGGTCTACGAGAAACACGTAAATGACGTTGACGAGCTGTGTCAGCGCCTGTTGAGTGCGTGGCACAGCATTGAACAAAACGTCATAGACGAATCGATAGATCAGTGGCGTGCGCGACTCACCGTGTGTGTACGAGCAAAAGGGGGTAATTTTGAGCACCTGATGTAAAATAGACTTGAACTGAATGTTAGTACTGTGACTTGACATTTTGAGTCAGTTTTGAATTGAATATGACCTTGTTGTATATCTACACACTTAACATTTCAAGTTTCACAAAGTAGTGCGGCAACAGATTTAAGGTGAGGCGAAAATTTTAACACGTTCTTATTCCGCAATTCATTGCTGTATATAGCAGTAAAAAAATTATGAAAATCGGTCAATATTTGTCTGAGTTATCACAAAAATAAAAGTGTCTCGTTTTTTATGGCCCACAGTGTAGTAACAAGTAGGTGCACGTCCAGGTGGCTGTTGCGACGTGCGGCTCTCCCATATAATTAGAGACAAATTGATCCACTTTTGACAAAGATGTGCGAGAAAAACGATTTTTTACATTTTTGTTTCCAGTGACCTTGACCTTTAGATCTCAAATTTACTCCCCTATTTATTCTTGTCCAGTGCTATGTTTCCACTAAATTAGAAGTTTCCACGGCTTTCCTATTTCGAGAAAATTGGGAGGCATGGGAAGGACAGAAAAACAGACGGACACGGTGCAACACTTAATGTGGCCTCCTAGGGAGGGCAGCATAATAAAAGCAAAGTGAAACTGTCTCATACCGCTCCTGTACAAAAGGTGAACTCTCTGTCTCACTTCCTGATGAATTAGCTACAATGCAAACCACCAAAGAGTTCACCTTCAAAAATTACAACAATACAAATAACATACAAATGACAAAAACAAAACACATGGAATTACTTACAAACAGTAATTACTACAATATAATCATCACTTTCAAACCAATGAAAAAGCCTCACTAACATTTTCATTGCATAAAATTAACAACCAGATTTATCAGCATCACCAATGTCTGATAAGATCAATGGCATGTATACATCAGCACAGACTTGCACCAATAACATATTTAGTCACAGTTTCACAGCACACTTTCAAAGATGTTGAACGGCACCTGGCAGACCACAGGGAGTCCTGGATGATGTCGCTGGTGACGGTGTAATGTTACTCAAAGACAATTTTCTTCGTGGCGTCTGTTGATATCTGTAAACCATACTGTTGAGAGAAATAACACATTGACAAGTTCACTTCTAACACTGACTGTACAGAACAAGTTGAAACATAGTATATAATACAGTATATAGTAACTGTACTTTCGTCATCACATGGAAGTACAACTCTCAGAGCAATATATACTAAAGTAAGTCAAGTTTGCAATATTTAACTAAATACAACAGAAGAGAGAACACCACCTTGTAGTGGTCAAGCACTGCAGTGACTGTGTTAATTCTAACACTGGAGACAGAAACAGCTGATTCTCCGACTTAGTGCCATTTGGAGTCGCAAATCGTGCCATATTCTGAAGCTCTGCACACATAAACAGTTGAATTGTAAGTCTTCAAACGTTTTTCAATGTATTTTACACATATTGCATATAATAATCAGTTTGTGGACAATGCTACAGGTTGGACAACCTTAAGAGTGTCCACAAAATGAAAAAGGTTTCAGTAATTTGGTTAGCGCGAACCTGACACCACAAAAGCAGTGCAGTCAGTCAGTGTCCAAACAGCTAAAAAATGTTCTTGGTAATCAAACAGAAACAAATAAACTATTGTAGTTAAAGCGCACAACTGTTTGCACTTGAACTTAAAACGAGATACAGTAATGTGAGTTATAATTTTGAAAGTAAGCACTTTGTGGATTAGTCTGTGCCTGTTATTGCCACGACATCACTGATTATTAGTGGCTTCTGTGTAATTAGTTTCAGGGATAAAGTCTCGGCCTCGACGTCTCGGTCTCCAGACAGTCTCGAGACCTGATTTTGATTGTCTCGGTCTCGGGAGAATCTGGGAAGGTCTCGTCTCAAACAAAATTTCAAACGTCTCGGTCTCGAGCTCTAAGGTCTCGTTTACAAGCTAATGTTTAGCTGAATTTTTGCTCACTACAAAATTACAACTAGTCGCCACTCGCCATTTGATTATTTTCATCCAGATCTTATTTCTACTTAATGAAGTTTGCACTCAACACTGAAGAAGAGAAGACTCAACGACATAACCTACAGATGTCTCTACCATTCTGCCATAGGACAATCTACGTATAAGAACCTTTGAAGCCCAGGGTAACTATTTGTATGCCCTGTGTTGACGTCGTGCCTGTTATGTAAATAGTCAGACATTTAAACGTGGCGCCAAGACAACCGACAAGACGAAAACAAACTGACTAATAACTGGAAAACCAACACTCGCTTCTTCCACTTCTAACTTCAGATTCACGACAATATATACATTATTTGCCAGAACAAAAATGAACAGAAAATTTTCTATCCAAATTATAAATTTTGACCATTTTCCAAAATTTAAAGGTCCCTGCTCGCAGAAAAATTCCTACTTCCGTTTCGCCATTAAATACTGAACTGAATTTTTCTATTACCAAATGGTCCAAAAATGCCATTCTAAAAACGCGCTGTGTCATATACAGGGTGGGCCAAATTAAGTGACACCACTTTACATTTTTGCTTGTAACAAATTTATGCATAAACGAAATTTTTTGATTTTGGGCACACATAAACTATATAAAGCAACAAATAGTATGCTGCCAATTTTATGTTAATGAATGGTAACATGCTAGGGGGCGCCACGTGTATCTTCACGTGTAGGTGACCTACAGTAGGTCTCATACTGGCTTGGAATTTTCAGTACGTACGACCTTTACCAAAGAAATGTCAGTCGGTAATCCAACATAATCCTCTTTTCTGATGAGTCGATCGAGGCTCGATTTGGACCAGCTTTAGCCCATAAATTCTCTCAAAAAGCGGCGTGAGCTCCAACTTTTTCCACTCGTAACATCTTTATCACAATCTCGTGAGATTTTTCCCATCGCAGTGAACGGTATTGAACAGCGTTATTTTCAACAACAAAACCAGGTAAAACAGGTAGCTATTTGCAAAAAAGTAAAGTGTTGATAAATACTAACAAATATCAAACCAGACG
>Ga0209680_1000514_pt1 | contig 10886 bp, 6 predicted proteins | sample WorMetLIZISLAND1_FD_187413 | JGI IMG/M metagenome (GOLD analysis project Ga0209680, IMG submission 187413) | Marine gutless worms symbiont microbial communities from Max Planck institute for Marine Microbiology, Germany - Olavius loisae LIZARD... ... | reverse complement strand
GTGTTGAGACGCATGTTGGCTGGTCTGCGTCTTCTTAGCTGCCAGATGCAGACAACAACAGCGACTACTGACGGAACTGTGATCGCGATAGGTCTATTCAGCATTTTGCTGCCAGTGTGTTTCAATAAATTCAGTGTTCAGTGTTCAAGTAATGAGTTATATTGTGTTCTCCTAAGCGTCTTAGGCCTTTACATACCTCCTATTGCAGTTGCACCATCAAGAACCGTCCGTTTGTCCACACGAAAGGTGCCAAGGAAGACCATATTATGATGTTGTCAATGTTGCGTTGCTAAAACATGCTGTCTCTTAGCAACAGGAGCTTCCTGCAGTTTGCTTGCCTGCTATTCTGTATCTCTGGGTCGATCTTGATATTATGACTATATAATGAAATAAAGCATGATTGAAGTAACTTTGTCTTCAAAGTCTTCAAAGATTGTTCTGAGAAAAGTAAACTGCCGGGCTGCCGGGCGGTGAAAAATTTTGAAGATGTGTTTAGCCGTTTTGGCACATCACGTGTAATATTTCTCCTTATACTTTTTCCCAAGCTTTAGTGCATGTCCGTTGACAATAGATCGATTAGATGTGTCGGACTTTATTGGTTTATGATTTAAGCTTAGGCTGCGTTTAGCAGAAATATCCTTATTTCATTTTAAGTCGCATTAGTCTACCGTACTAATGGTCGCGCTTGTGCTACAGTGTTGCTTCTGTCTGTCTGTCTGGGCGTCTGTCTGTAACGTATGTATTGGGGCTAAACGGTGCGTCCTAGAGCAAAAATTACTATTGACAACCTGTAGGATTGATTAATTGAGCATGGTTTAACGTCTGCACCAACACAATAAAAGGTTATACGGCCGACAACCTGTAGGAAGTCGTATATGAGAAATCGACTGGTACCAAAACGAATGGCACTGACATTTGTTTGGAGGTTGTTTAAGGTCATGTCAATTAATGCGTCACATTTGCCACTGAATATCTCGGAAACCGTTTAGAGATAGAGGCTTGGTTCCAAATGGCAGCCAATATGAAATGGCCTATGAGAAATCGAATGGTCACATGACCGATGACGTCACATGACCCTCATAATGCTTAGGGTCCAGTATCTCGAAAACAGCTGGCGATGGTATTTTGCAACGATCAATTACTAGATAGTCTGCTGTGCGACAGTATGGTCGGCTATCCTAGCGACAGCTTGGCTTCTTGTCGGTTTACTTAATTCATTATTTTATTTCATTTTCCATTTTACTGTCTTCTATAATTTAATTATCATTTATTTTGTTTCATTTATGTTAATTTTGTATTTTTTATTCTGTTTATTTATTCTAATAATGCTAATTTTATTTTATTAAAATTTATTTTATTATCTTCTTTAATTATTTTATTGTTGACCTAATTACTATTATTAATTTAATTATTTGTTTTTATCGGGTCTACATTGTTTCGTTAGTAATTTCCTTTGTTTTACAGAGTAACTTATCTCTACATATTTTTTGCCCTATTTTGTTTGTTTTTACTTTATAAATATAATTTTATATGTACCTACTGCACAAAAAAGTTGCTTATGTACGCGAATATAATCGGGTGATCCGATCCACTTCATGTTTGGTTATAGGGTTGGGTTTTCAGGGTCAGGGGGCGGCGGATCGGATACGGTGTATTTTCCAGTTCGATCGGACTCATGGCGGCGGCAATGATATGACATGATATGACGTGACATGAGGGAAGATATCGACAAGATCCGAGTGATGTCGCCTTTTGCCAAATTACTTTGTCCCTTGCATTGTTTACTTATATGTTAATCTATTAATTTCGTTATTTGTTTGAGGTCTAATCTATTTTGTTATTTTTTTTCCGTCTCATTAATCACCTCCCATTCACTGATCATTTCACTGATCGTTTGTTTCAATGAGTACACTGTAAATTTACTTTTTATAATTTTTTTACCCGGTATAATTCTATTTATTTATATCTCTGTTTGTTTGTTCTTAGATTCTGTATACCTTACCTCGGTTACCTCTTGCCTGTTGTAGGCTGCTGCACGAAAGTGTGGATGAAAATATCTTGGCGATACTCAAGCTCTGAAGTTGTTGCTTCACGCTAAACGACTTATTGATGGGTCTTTGTTCACGCTATTGTTTGCGCGTGCTGTATTAGCAAGCCATACGATTAATCGTCACGTAGCCGCGTGTTTTCTGTGATACTTGCTGCTAATCCATAAATGTCCGACAAATTCAACAGGCCGGCCCGGCTACACACTGGCGGCTTACTTCAAACAGCTACATATAGGCCGCTGTCACAGTACATTGTCTCCTCCGTGGAGATTCTTTGTCTAAATAACCTATATTGTATTTGTATTGACTCCACATACGCCATGACGTCACTCACCGCTGCAGGCTTGTTAAACGGCTTTGTTCTCAACATTTCCAGTTTTTTGCGCGCGATGCAAAGCGCGCTATAACCGCTAGGCCTATGTGTTATCGCCCGTCTGTTCGTCAGTCCATCTGTCACACGGGTGGATCAGTAAAAAACTGTTGAAGTTAGGATCATTCAATTTTCACCCCGTCCCTCTAGTTTGTGAGCGGTAAATTTCATCCAGAAATTTTAACGGAAACGACCATAAAACGAACGAGGATAGACCCGTTTTGTCAGCGACAGAATTATCACCTACTAACTAAAAAGGGCCTACTTTTCAGCGATGCATCGATTAATATTGATAATAATCATAATAGCCTCCGGCAGCCTTACAGACCAACCGGTATCCAGCCAATCCAATATTTGTGATTGAGTAAACCCAATTTCATGACAATAGAAGAAAGATAAAAACGATGAAAATTAATGTGGTAAATGTTAATAAAGTAAAAAAAAGTTACGGTCAGTGAGATGCCCAGTTCGTTGAGTAAACTGCTGGCTGTGTGCTCTATAAGGCTCCGTTTAGCTAGCCACAATACATAACGTTATACAGACGACAGACAACAGACGGACAGACGGACGGACGCAACACTGTAGCATAAGCGCGACCGTTAGGTCGGTCGGCTAAAAATTCGTCATGTTGCTGACTGACACCGCCAAACCCGGTAGAACTGTTGGGGCGTCAACATAACCTCTGTTATAAAAAAAATCTTGGCTCTGGGACGCCCTTGAGTCAAGGGGTGCTGTCGGTTGCTGGAATTCATTATTCTATTGGGATGTCGTCATCAAATTTGGTATATATCTCTGGGACGAACAGATTTACTGTGAAGATCGCCGCCGTTGGGGAAATTTTCGGACCCTAGTCCTCCATCCTTGTAAAAAAATAGCACGTTGTTAATCGTCTCACGTGGCATCACACATCCATACAACCATACGAAAAATAATACATGGTGTTAAGATTGTTCAACTCAGCCTATAGGATATTTCTTGCCATGTCGAACACCGACCTGTCCACGTAAATTGTGATGTAATTTCCCGCGTATTCTCGTATAGTTTGTCATAGGAAACAAGCGTATTGATAGCGACAAATGCACTGGGCTGGACGGCTGGTGATTTGAAATCAGCGCAAATTTCGCATGTTTCGTTACAATAAGTGAAGTTAATATGTAGCGACCAACCGCATAATGCCAAAGCCCAGGATTGTACAAATGGATCCGGAATTGGAATCCCTAACCGTTAGCCTTACAGAACACCGATGGAAGTGCATGATTATGTGCACAGAACTATAGTGCTCCTCAATGATAACAAGGACTTGCTGTCAAGGCCGAGGCCAGGACCCAGGAATCGACCTTCCTTCAAAGTCAAGGCCTGGAGCAAGGATATATACATTCTGTCCTTATTGACAACCAAGGACCAAGGACAAGGACAGCAGCTTATCAATATTTTCCGGCGAACAAACACCAACATAAACCTCGATATCATCTGCAATTGTTAATAATTGGTTCGCATCGCAAGGTATAGCGACCGTTATTGTTAGTCGACGTGTCTGTCTGTCGTTCTGTCCGCATGTTCAAAATGCCACTTCTCGGACGGTACATGTACTTGTCATAATAAGCTGATACTTTAACATAATGTGTGTTGTGTTTAAGTGGTCCGCACGGATAGTAAATCCAAACTTAGGACGCCAGTAATGACGTCATGGAATCCACCATCTTGAAAATTTCAAATGACGAATATCTGTACAACAGGCGTCTGATCGGTTTGATTCTAGAGCACGGTTTTCGGTGACAGCGGATCGAATGGACATACAATACATCTGGTTGGACCAAATCCAAGATGGCGGCCGGCCGCCATGTTGGAAATTTCCAATGACGATATCGCTGATCAACTTCGTGTTTGATTCTAGGTGTTTATCGTCATCAGCGAGTGAACCACATCACATCGTCTACTGGCTTATCTGCTATTAGTCTACGTACTGTGCGCTGCGCTCATCACCGACCTTTGACACCAGACGCACTCTTGCCACTGCATTCATCGACAGTCGCATCGACTACAGCAACTCCTTGTTGTACGGAGTGGTTGCATAGTCTTACAACGGCTCCAGATGGTCGTCAATGCTGCTGATCATTGTCTAGTTGTAAGTAAGTAAATAAGTAAGTAAGAAAACTTATGAGGCGCGGCTTTAACAGTTAGTCACAATGCGCCGCGATCTCAGCACCCGAACACAATGTCTTTAGTAGCCGCTTAAATCGTTGAAAACTAATGTCAGCTTGTCGCAGTTCACTTGGAAGGCTGTTCCACAGCTTCGGACCTGCCGCTGCAAAACACCTGTCTACATATAGTTGCTGTAGGTTCGCCTTACAACGCACGTCCTTGATGTGGCAGAACGCAGCTGACGACGACCTTCGTCGGAGACCAACTGGCAGTCGGCGGCCAGATAGGCTGGAGTCATGCCGGACAGTGGCAGGTAGACCAGGGTGACCAAGGTCTGTTCGTCGGCACTGACAAGTTGCAACACATCAAGCCGATTCTACGCAATGACTGGCTACCAGTGACGCATCAGATCGAACACAAGACGGCTATGACTTTCAACTGCATCCGTACTTCAACGCTGTCTGTGTTCCAGTGTCTACCTTGCTGATTGTCGCGCCAGCCTGCGCTCAGCTAACCGAGGTGCCACGTACAAGAACCAACTTTGGCCGCAGAAGCTTCGCATTCTCTGCTCTCTTGGTATCTTGAACTCTTTTCCACCACACCTTCGCTTGCCCCCCATCAGTAGTAGACAGTTTCTGGTGAACTAAACTGAAAGTGAATCAAACGCAGACACACACATTCTATCGCCATCGAAGCAGATGACTGCACAGAGCAATTAGTTTGTTGTTGTGTAATTAACATTAGAAAATGTATCTAGCCTATATCCTGAACGCAATTCAAATGAATTTTCAGTTACATTTGCAAGGGCCATTGCTACTGGATTACACAACACACGTCGGCCTAACTAATAACCACAGCATTGCACAGATCGGGATGTCAATAGGCAGTTTTCTACTGTACTGGTTGAGCTAATATGTTTAAAGTCATATACGATATATTTAGAATGTGATCTGTTTTCATGGATTGGATAACATAATTGAATTGAATGTCATGAGGCCTAAATATTGCATGTTGTAGCTATTTAACATGCTGAAGGTACGATCATTAATGTTCGTGGCCAGTCACGTGACGGATTATCAGTCAATCAGCAGCCTTCCGGCTCTTCGCGTAGAAACGGCTCGTACCGGTGCGTCGCAACACTCTTGTCCACTGTTGCCTACTTGCGGTCTACCGTGGCGATTGCTTGCTCACTGTTGGATGCAGGACAGACTGACGTATTGACAAAAATGACATACCAATAGCAGATTTTTGGACACAAAACGCCCTCTCCTGAGCAAAAATTGAAGAAAGATACAAGGTAAACGTACGCCTATGCAATTAGTTTCCCATGTGACGCGGCGTCTTCGCAATATTTTAACATAATTTGATTTCCAGGCATTACGTAGTCACGTATAACCATGTATCAGTTGAACGACGGAGACCGACGGGCGCACCTGCTTCCCTGGATCTCCTTCTGGATCCACCTTATAGTCCTAGGCTTAGCAGCCCGTAGCCTCTCCTTGCATTGTGCAAGGGTGTGTCAAATATTGTTGTCTTGTTGGGAAAAAAGTATGGATCCTCAGATAATTGGAAAACTGACCAAATTCAGAGTCAGTTATAGTTAACATGTTTAGGGGAAAAGTCTCGAAGTTGTAGAGGGGAAAAGATCAAAGCTATCGCTTACAAAATAGTCCTTACAAAAGCCATGTTCGACTACAGTAATGTCTTAACTTTAACTTAGAAATAACTTAGGTCTTAGTTATTAACTTTAGGAAGGGCAGGGCTTCGTAATTAAGTAAAGGTATTAAGAGTTATGGATAGATAGTTAGAGGGTAGAGAATAAGCTAGATAGAAATAGACCTAGGAATTGAATAAAAACTTGGAAATTGAATAATTGAAGTAGCAGCGGATACTATAGGCTTGAGATGACTAATAATAATGATAAAACCGACAATTTCTAATGCGCCGTAACATGATACAGCCATTACAATGGCGCCTCGTACTTGCACAATTTGGACTTAGTCAACATAGTAGAGATGTACGTGACGATAGTGCCGTCTTGAACGAGCTTAACTGTCTCCCGTGCTCCTACATGCATCGGCAGTTGGTTCTAGGCCTTGAGAGTTGGGACCGGCCACAACAAATGCACCGATGCCAAAGTGCGTGTGACAGGAACAGCTACAAGGTCGCCACGAGTAGCGGATCGGAGTTTCTGTCTGCTACCGACGGTTGTGACTGGTCGACAGAGGTCGGCGATGTACGATGGTGCCAGTCTATGCAGCGCCTTGTATGTCAGTAGACACAGCTTGAACTGGACGCGCTGCGAGACGGGAAGCCAGTGAAGGCGGTCTCACAACACGTGCTTGATGTGCTCGTGCTTCTTGGCCGTGTTCAGTGAATTCTGGAGATGACGAAACTGTTGACTACTGTTTTCCTGACGTCGATCAACAGGGCTTGAACACAGCTCTTTATTCGGCGTAATTGAAGGAAGCATCGGCTGACTAGCTGGCTGATGTGGGGTCCAAACGAGAGTTTGGAAGCCAGCAGGATGCCGAGATGGCGGACCGTCTATGTTGGCCGTAATCCAGATCGAAGAAGAAAGAGGACCGAATCCGACGCCTCGTCCTTATAGTCTCAGACAGAGGGAGGGGAAGAATGTACACGTATGGCAGATCCAGCGAATGTCACGTGGTCCTTGCTGAGCTGGTGCTGTCGCTGACATGTCGCACACCACATGAAGTCATCTTCGCTGGATTCAACTTTAGGCGATTGGATGCCATACATTGTGCGTTGTCTTCAATGCAGTCTGTTGGTGGATGTTCTTTGGCATCGCGAGCTTCGCGTTGTCTAGCGTGAGTCGTCGGCATAGAAGTGTGACTTAACTCCATGTCAATCCGTGTTCTGATAGACAATATCGGATAGATAGTAAAGCAGTGGCAAGAGATAGGAAACCGAACTTCGTCAGTTTGCATGATAGGCACCCGGGAATATGAAAAAGTTAAAAAGTTGGAGAACTGCCCTCACCCTTTTCTTCCCGTCACTCTGTCTGAGACTATAAGGACGAGGCGTCGGATTCGGTCCTCTTTCTTCTGCGGTCTGGATTGCTATATGCATTGCATTGGTGTTTACCCTATTGAGACGTCGTTTTTTGACTGCTAACTATATATCTTTATTCAGTAGCATTAGTCGATTCATTTGGGTGTAGTAGCACTCTTGCCATTACCATTATCAATTGATTGATTAGAGCAGCACGTCCTTCGCAAGTCCAAACATGACATTGACTATAGTTCGGGGTAAAAATGTCTTGTAAACTGCTAAACTGGTCGAAAAGAGCGAGATGTGTAGTCAGTTGAATTATGTTGTTTGAGAATGAAATACGGTTCACGTGTGATACGGAGATAGGCATGTTATTTGTATGTCGAAGATGTGCGTTAACTGAACAGTTCATAAACACTGACAACAATATAATACCGATTTATAACAAAAATACACTCATGCGTCAAAACACTCCTTGAAAATGTGTATACGTGCAATGTTTACATAAAGTTGATAACATTTCGTCATTGGATAGGATAAATACACTTATATAATAGTTTACTTAGTGAATATCTCGCAGAAATCCACACACATAGACACTTCGCGGTTTTCAGCAGGTATTCGTGCTCCACTGTCACAAGTTCAGTTAAAGGTCACTCAACAACCGTGTGCAATGTGCTCCGAGGCAACATATTAAAGTGTATATAGTCAAACTACTGTGTGAATCTTCGTGTATAACGTTAATATGTACGTTCATTCGTCAAGTAAGACAGATGCAATACATGTAAAGACAGAGGTAGACAGAGTAAAAACACAATAAAAACACAAAGCAAGCGCCACTCTCGTAGAAACCTTACCTAGGCTATGCCACAGATAGAAGCAAATTTACTTTATACATCATTGACATAATATGATGACAAACTAAAGTTAACATTAAGCTTATAATCAATGCAGTATTCAATAAGCAGCTCTTCAAAATTGTTAGAGACAGTAAGAGGAGAAAAACATTCCTTGACAATTCCATTTCGACAACCTGACATTTTACACCGAAAGCGTAGGTAGCCTCCTAAAGTCACAAAGCCAATTGAAGTCCAAGCTACCACAGAAAAATTGTATTAGTTTGACCGATTCCCATTTACGCACGTTAAAAATTTGCACGCCGAAAAAAGTTATTCCAACAAACAGAAAGCTCATCATGTTGACCACGTGTCAAATTACCAGCCTTGAAAGCACCTGTCATAATAGGTAAAACGTAGGCATCAATCAGGTTCAGTTTAACAGAATCAGTAGGGCCTACTCAGTGTGACTAAAAACTGCATTCGCCGAAGCATAGAGTTTATGAACAGTCGAGCTAGTGTCAACATCAAGACGTTGCCAGCACAAACCGATTCTTCTACGGGCTTGTACAACAAGATAACTTACAACGGAAAAAATATAACAGAGACCCACGAGCTATGTCTATATATGTATAGCCCGGATGCATCGTTAAATATAACAACTATGCCTACATCACTGCAAATCAATGTGCACACACAGACACACGCACATCACTGAATGCAATGTCTGCGTTTCCGGTGTCACTGCAGTTTAATCATCATTCTGCTGTTGAAGACCTTACCCATAGTGTCCCACGAGTATTTAGTAGTTTTGCAGGTCAGACACGCCCAGAAGCAGCTGTTGTACCACCAACCTCCACCGCGTCGTGCAGCACAGTTGCGACCACCGTGGTTGTCGTTGTCCTGGTCGATCGTCGTGAACATCATACCGTTGTGGTTGTACTTACCGCCGTCACCTTCATACTGGAGGCTGTCACCGGCGTCTCCGCTGTATCCAGCCACTTCCAGGCGATATTTGTCGTTGAGCTCATCACCGATCTTGAATGACCAGTACTCGGCTGAGTACCAGAAGTTTGTTGTTCGATTCTGCACCTCGACCCTCAATCTGTAAGGCTGGGAAGTGGTCAGAAGATGCATGTTCTCAAGACCGAGCCAGAAGTCGCCATCAATGGATCCAAACCCAGCCTTGTATTCAGCCCAAGTGAGATCCCATTTGAAAGTGTAGCCGAGACGTTGATGAATCATGATCCAACCGAACACCGAATTGACAGGTACAGGATCTGACTGCGTCGGTATGGTTATGTTAACGGTGACGTTCTTCGCAACGAAATCTGCAACGAAGCAGTATACCGTGACATAATGAATGTGCAAACAAGAACATCGGTATTCATGTACAGTACTGTATGGCTCAATATTTTCCAGCCAACTCGACCTATGAATACGGACGTTTCGTGGGTATACCGTACAGTATATGGCCGGTCAAGAAACGTCGCGCAATCAGGCATCATTTTTTGTTCCATGGAATTTAAAGACACATAACACTTGAAACTTGGAACTCTACGTTTTTCGAATCGTTTTGTTACGCGCTCGTAGAGATATGTAGTGGATGCTGTCAATACTGAAAAGAAATAATATGCATCAACAACACCAAAAGTTATATTCGTTCATAGTGTAGGCCTACAGTGGGGGACAGGACTGAACGGTGCCGTAAGTAAGTAAGTAAGTATGTATGTATGTAAGGTGTTTATTTTTACAGCGCGGCATCGGCTAACGAACGCTAACGCGTTCAGGTTCAAATCCTCTGAATGAACCGAACAAAGACTGAATTTGATAGTTTTGTAGCCGACTGCAACAGTGATCGAAAAGAAGATCATGCGTTCAGTGGGCGCAGACAACGTTTTTGAGTAGTAATAGCTGAAATCATGCAGTTTGTCATTGAACCAACTCAAGTCAATGCTCCTTTAATGGAACAATAATGTCAGAACGTAATTGTGAACTGATACAAACAGAATACAAGAGAATGAATAAAGTAAAGTGAATACAGTCAATAACTATCACAAAACAGCGTTCGAACAATATAATTACACTTGCAACATTATCAGCTATAATAGTGCTAATCAGGTTCAGCCGGCGTCAATTAAATGTAACTACGGCAGCTTCTTATCGCAAGGAGCATCCTTCGTCGTTTCGTATCGTATCGTATGTCGTCTTGCTTAACTACTGTTATTTGCAAAGACATAAAAATTGTAGCTTACCTGGTGCGTTGCAGACAGCTGGAGTAGCATTAACGTTCATACAGGCGAATACGCCCGTGATCTGTTTGCAGCTGTAGTACAGTCCACCGTTATAAATAATAATAATACTCTCATTTATATAGCGCCAGCATGTCGGATGACTTCAGAGGCGCTGGCGGACAGTTCAAGTCGTGCTACTGAATGTCTGACGGAAAAGTAGTGTTTTGAGTCTGCATTTAAA
>Ga0209680_1000513_pt1 | contig 10893 bp, 4 predicted proteins | sample WorMetLIZISLAND1_FD_187413 | JGI IMG/M metagenome (GOLD analysis project Ga0209680, IMG submission 187413) | Marine gutless worms symbiont microbial communities from Max Planck institute for Marine Microbiology, Germany - Olavius loisae LIZARD... ... | reverse complement strand
GTGTTATAGATTTTAGGTAATTTTGTCTGTTTTTCTGATTTTTGTGTGTGTCTCGCGTTAGCGAGCCTTTTGATTCTTCATTACAAGATTTCATCGTTATAATTCACTTCCTGTGTTTGTTATCTGTTGAGCTTAGAACCTAATCTACAGGTATCTCACTAGATTTAGGCCCATATTAACGCAGTCAGATAGGAATTCATAAGGTCAGTAGCTCCTGTTTCACTACTGTACTTCATCTAACCTCCCCGAACCTGGCAGTCAAAAGAGGCCCCACTTGTATACATAAGTAGGCCTCCGTGACACTGAGGACCCAAGGATGTCTCAATGCCTCAGCTTCAGCAAAGTATCTGTCCTCATCCGTTGGGAGATTTCCGTCCAAGTTATCCACCTGACGCCCATAGAGGCACTGTTAAAAATAGGGGTGCCAACTGGGTGCCAGTAGGTGCCAAAAGGGAGACTGGTGGGTGCCACATGAAGTCACAGGGGTGCCAGAGTACCAAATTGGGTGCCAGTTGGTGCCAATATGATGGCAGACGGGTGCCACAGGAAGTCATGGGTGCCATCTTGCTTACCTATTCCCATGCCACTCTATAGCGGAGGCTAAGTTTAACAGTTCCATGTAGGCCTACAAGTTTAGGAATAGGCCTACTAGTATTACAAGAAACACAACCACATATGAGTTGTCACTGCTTTGCTGGGAATTTAGTGAAAGATTGATCAGAAAAAGAGAGTGGTCACCGTGCTTTACTGCAGTAGGCCTATATTATCCATTGCTGTTAGGCCTACCTGAATGGCAACACGCCACTCATGTAGTCCCAAGACAGGCGGTCCTACTTTAATGTCGTTATGCACAAGCAGACTGACCGACAGACAACTTCTTAGCCGTAACGTTTGAACTATCGAAGCCTCTGAACTCAGAATATCAGTGAATTAAATGACTAAACATATTAAACCGAACATGGTGTATAGACCTACAATATGGTAAATAAAAATTGTTGTACACACTAACAGTACCGGCCGTAAATCTGTACACCTATACATTTGCAAACGTACGCTATACTATTGCGTAATGCGAGTATTGCCCAAAACCCATGGACGTGGACGGCGTGGTTAATCGCGTATTATCTTTTTAACTCAAGAATAATTTACATGTGATCGAAGTTACAAGTTAATAAAAATAAACTACATGTAGTAATTTTGTCGTGAATGTAATAAAATAAGCAAAATAAGCGCCGTATACATGCATAAGACCATGCCTGCATCCGTTAACGTACGTTTCTTACGTTACGTTAGATCGCTTTTTGGGGGCAAATCGGTAGTTGGATGTTTCCTTTTTACGCGGTCTTTTTAGTAAACAAAATAATCACAAAATTGCAACGTAATCATAATAATTGTCATATTTCTATAGCTTGATCAAAAATTTAGAGGACAATTGGTAAAATGAATGCTTGTTAAAATTTACTAGTTTATGTACTGTACGTGGTTGTTGTTAATCTCTTGTTGATGGATAACGCTTGTTGATATCCCGGTTGTTTGTAATACCAGGGAGTTTGTGCATGTGTGCGTACAACATTTTCATGGCATATCAGTACAGAATTTATTATTAATTTCGTTAAAGTGAATGATCTGTATTTTAAAACTGACTGTTGTAGCTTAGAGTCATAACAAGTTTCGCACCACCTTGCGTTGTTGATCAGAAGTAGTAAGCCGTAGAAGTCTGTAGCTGGGGCTGCTAATATGACGGAGGGATGGGTAGTAGGTAGGTGAGTCGAGGGCATAGGGCGGTATTAAGGGTATTAGTAAGGGTTAGGTGCCGCTATGGTGCTAAAGTTGTTATCACCCTGAACATCATACTGGGGGTGTGACTATTAACCGCACCGGACCACACCGGGCAACACCAGACCGCATCGGACCATACCGGACCCACACAGCACCTGGCCGGAAATGACTGATTATTTCGCTTCTTTTCGAGTTACAAATAGAATTAAGGCGTAGCTGTGAACACCGGGTGCTTGGGCTTCAACTGTATAAGCCGGAAACATTGAATACGTCCATCATCAACTCATCACGAACGTCGACTGGAGTTCATTTCTTTGGTCAATTGCAGATAATTAGCTAGTCTTACGCCTTTTTTAATTCATCGTCGAAGCGAAATAATCAGTCATTTCCGGCCCGGTGCAGTCCGGTGTGGGTCTGGTGCGGTCCGGTGTTGCCCGGTGTGGTCTGGTGTGGTTAATACTCACACCGTCATATTGATCATCACATAATGAGTCACTTTATTTGTGCATTATGTTCACACAGAAAATTTCCCAGTGTTCATGCATATCTCTTGCACATTAGAATACGTCATTCAAATGATGCTAATTTTAAGGTCATTTGTGGTATACGTAACTGTCAACGACAGTACAACAAATATGCTAGTTTTTACAAGCACATTACTAGAGGTCATAGTGATTTATTGGTTGCCACTACTAGTAATGACAGTCGAATGGATGAATGTAACGATAGCGCTAGTAGCATTGATCCGATGGAAGATGGCAGTGACGAAGACAATCATGACATAGAACCTGAAGCTGAACTGAGTGTTAGCGCAATGCAAGAAATGTATTCACGTGAGCTACAACAGTCTGTTTTAAAATACAGTGTAAAGTTGCGTGAGGAGTATCTTCTTCCCGCTGCAACACACGCAGACATTGTAGCTGACTGCAAGTCACTAATACATTCTGTACTGACTTGCCACGGAAATGTTGTACGCACACATTTGAATAGCACTGGGTACAATGTAAGTGAGGACAAGACTTTGGTTGATAGTGTTTTGAACACAAACATGTATGATAGCTTGTGGTCTGATTGTGACAGCAGCTATAAGTTACAGCAGAATTGTCACAAAATGCTGGGTATGATTAAGCCAGTGGAGCATGTTGCTGGTGAATTTAAAAGCTACTATGTCCCACTGACCGATGTGCTCAAGATGCTAGTTCAAAAGGAAGACATAGCACCATATGTCCTTAAGGAAACATTTAAAGATGATGATGATGATGATCATTTGACGAGTTTCACCAGTGGCAGTGCTTTTATGTCTCTAGCTTCTCGTAAGAAAGATGGTAATTTGTTGCTCATTCATCTGTACAATGACGAATTTGATGTAGTCAACCCGATAGGACCAAAACGTGGCAAACACAAGTTGAATGCAACATATTTCACATTGGGCAATCTGCCCCCAAGATTTAGATCTTCTCTTAAGCATATTCATTTGATCAATCTAGTTAAACATGTAGCTGTAAAAGATCACGGTTACTATGCAGTATTTGAGCCATTGATTCAAGAATTGCAGAAGCTGTACACAGATGGGTTCACAGCAGTGGTGCCAGGTGGGCATGTGGCCCAATTTTATGTGATACTGTGCACAGTATCTGGTGATAACTTGTCTAGCAATGCATTAGCTGGTTTTAGGCAAGTGTTTAACTCTGGGCGCTTTTGTCGTGTGTGCATGATTGATCACAGTGAAATTTCCACCAAGACAAGTAGTTGCACACTGCGCAATGCAGCACTCCATTCGTATCATGTTGAGGAAGTGAAACAGAATCCCGAGAATTCTGCAGTTTATGGAGTAAAGGGCCCATCAGTTTTCGCATCCCTTGAATACTTCGATGTAACACAGGCTTTCCCACCAGATGTAATGCACGACTGCATGGAAGGTGTAATGCCCAGTGTCACGTCTGCAGTAGTAAAATATCTTGTGGCTCATAAAGTGACAACTGTGGCAAAACTGAACAGTGCCCTCGATTCATTCATGTTTTTGGGATCAGACAAGACAAATAAACCAGAGCACATCCGTAAGGATTGTAGCATCGTTGGCTCAGCTGCACAGAAATTTTGTTTGTTCCGTTTTTTGCCGTTCTTTGTTGATATTGGAGCGTGTGCATCTGTTTTGAAGTTGTATATTCTAGCTAGAGAGGTCATGTCATATGCGTTATGCCGTTGCATAGCAAGAACTGACTTGGATTACTTTGAGCATAAAATTGACAGACTGCATCAATGCATAAGAGACAGTTTTCCAGACATCACAATTACACCAAAATTTCACTTTTTAGCCCATTATCCTTTGATGATGGGTCGTTATGGACCACTGCGTAACATGTGGTGCATGCGATATGAATCAAAGCATCAGTACTTTAAGTCAGTAGCTCAGACAGTGGGAAATTTCATCAATATAGCACAAACACTGTCAACCAGGCATCAAATGTTACAGTGCTATCTCTTTTCAGAAAAACATGTTCTCCGAGAAGAACTGGAACTGCCCAGTTATGGCAAATCTATCTATTTGACATCACTGCCAGTCCCTGTTCAACAGTGTGTGTGCTATGCCAGCCCCACTCTTTGGTCAGTGAAAGAGGTCACAACAGCCAGTTGTAAGTTTCGGGTTGGAGCCTCTGTTGTAGTGGACTTTACCAGTGATGGTGATCCTGTGTTTGTCGAAATACAGCACATCTTACAGTCCCATCAAGGACATGTTGACATAGTTGGAAAGCTTTTGATTCCTCTGGCATTTAATTGTACATATTTCTGTTATGAAGTCAGATGCAGTGGATGGGCTCATTTCCATCCGGGGTTTGAGAAAGACTGCTCATTGCTGTGGGCATATGAAGTGAATGGCTGCAGATATATTTCTTTGCCGTATTATATACCAGCCTGGAGCAGCAGTGATAAGTAGTCAAATGAGATGCAAGGTTGATGGTACGTTTTGGCAGGGTTGCCAACTGACCATAAACTTATGGTGAGTCCATAGAACAGAATTTTGTAACGTGACCTTGTAGTTACGCGACTTTGCGTCACGTTAATTGAACTTCGTTTATTATTATTATTATTATTATTAATAATTTATTAATTTAATCTTGAGTAAATACGGATTGCAGTCCCGGAATTGATGTTTCAATCATGGGATTTGGAATTGGCGAATTCTTAATGCACATCTCCGCATCATCCGCACGGCCTGCCCCCATGGAGATTGGATTGGGAATTTTGAAATTTGGGTTTGGTTGACAGTGTATCAGTGATCACCAATCACCTTGTTTGGATATTTGAATTCTACTGATAAATCAGTGTATGAAGCAGTGAAGTTGACACAACAGCAAAGCTATAAATTATAGTTGATAACATTTCGGTGGTAATGCATGCAATTCACACTGATTAATAATAACATTGTTCTATAATCCCAAAATCCCTGGATTTGGGCTGTCATAATCCTGGAATCTCAGGATTAGAAAAATGGCAGAGATCCCGGAATCCCGGGATTGCAATCCCTATCCATGAAGTCCGTAAAATATTTGCATATTCGTAAATTTTGCCTGTCACTGGCTTTACAATTTCCACCTAGCTAACTTTGATAAAAAACTGCAACATTCATGAATTCCCCCTCCTAATATTTCTTCGGTAGACTCAGGCTGTCTAGGAATTTTCCATTGATAATATCTTGTGTTGGCAACCCTATTTTGTGGTCACAGATAAGCTATTCATGTTTAGCTTGTCATCTGTAACTGTGTTGCTCTGTTTGTGACTGTTTTGTGTATGTGCATATTGTGTCTGCCATGCTATGCTGATGCAGGTTGATGTTTTATCTCTTGCGTGAGCTCTTTTTTGATGGACAGGCATGACGACTTAGTGACTACACCGTGTCTCAAAAAACAAGCAAAATTGTTTTTGTTAGAACTACGTCAAACTTCCACCAAATCGTTTTATAATTGTCAGAATTTGTGCTTTTGTCCAGTTTTTTGTTCCGAATTCTCTAAGAAAACGGGCAGCAGTGTAACCTTTCAGCTGTCATACATTTTTGATCAAAATCTTATCCTCTTTTGAAAAAACCATATTGACGAAAATGCAGAGGAAAAGTGATCAGCTGTTGTACACTTTCAGTATAGAATAACATTTAAACCACAAAATAATTAAATCACGTTGCGCCTTCTGACGCATTGGTGGTACAAATATGAGCAATCTGATACTAATAAAAGCCTACAACATTATGTGAACAATTTGGAGCATCTGCATTTAACATGGTAATGCATTGACATGATTTAGTTGAGGGTGAAAGTGAGTGCACCTCATATACTTTTAAACTGTCTGCCATCTTTGTGCCAAAAATTGTCAGATTTGGCGGAAGTTTGACGTAGTTATAACAAAAATAATTTTGCTTGATTTTTTGAGACACGGTGTATATAGTTGTGTTATTCTGTGTAAGCGTACATTATACGTTGCTTATTTAACGTTTACAAACAGTTGACATGGCAAACATCATTTTCCATGTAACCTGCGGACAAAATAAGAAGGTTTTACACACTCCTGTTTCTTCTCTGCGAGACAACATAAAAAGTGCGTTCAGTCTCACCGAGGAGCCAACGTTGCTTCAACGTTGGGATGTTGATTTCAACGACTGGACAGACGTTGACGACGTATCATCACTGGAGTCAATGGACAGATGCAAGCTGCAGGTTGTATTGAGGTATGATCTTTAAATTCTACTGAGTCTCAACACATTCGGCCATCGGGCCTTTACTGTTGTGGGTCCAATGACCTGCACTCATTGCCGAACAGTCTCTGTGAGTCGGCGTGTGATGACTGTGTTTCAGATGACTTTCAAACATTTACTGACAGCATTTCTTTATGTTAGATAGTGATGTACTGAGCGCATTCAAGTTGTGTACGATTCTGTGCTCAGTGTCTGTATAAATCTCTATTTACTTACTTACTGCTCTTTAAGTGGCATAGCAGGCTTATGGCATCTGTAGATCAGTCATGTCCTGGCTGATAGTTTCTGGCACTGTTGTATATGAGAAATCGATTGGTACAAAGATGAATGACCTTGACCTATGTTTGGAGGTTGTTTATTGTCAACCATTGCATCACATTCACCAGTGAATATCTACGATACCGTTAGAGATAAAGGCTTGGTTCCAAATGACCACCAATATGAAATGGCATATGGGGTATCAAATAGTCACGTGACCTAATGCGGTTACAGCCCAATATCTTGAAAACAGGTGGACGTGATATTCAGCATCAATCGCTAATTACTAGATAGTATGCTGTGAGGCAGTAGGGTCGGCTATCCTAGCAACAGCTTGGCTTCTTCAGTTATCTTTCATTGCTATTACTGTAATGCATTGCTATGCATTATATAAAATTTATTAGATTATTTCCAGTTACAGTTATTATGTTCTGCATACAGTTTCTATAGAATTTGTGTACTTGTGTGTCACACAGCATTTATGTTATTTATGTTGTTGTTTAGTAACCCGCCTGATGTCTGTGAGGCATCCACTCCACAGTTGACTGACGTATCCAGAGATAGCACAGAGCAAATGACTCATGAAGAAACGTCAACAGATGCTTCAAATTCTAGGTATAGCATTGTGTCCGCTTATCTAGCCAGCCATAGGCATCTAACTAGTTATGCATCATAGGCCGTCGACACTGATAGATATTTGACATTTTGAATGTGTTTATAAGATAAACAAACTCACTTTTATCCTTGTCTATAATATATATTAATATCTCGCGTTATATACCAGTTTCATAACCTTGATTTTGTAACACCATACTTTATTGTTCTTTTACCTATTTTGTTTTTTAATTTAATATTAAATGCATATATATTTATGGCACTCTCTTGCGCTGATGTGTCGTTAAGAAACTGCTGACTCATAGCAGACCACTATTGTAAGCTGAGCTTTTTGCAAATGGTATTATCAAATCTTGTGTTGAAGTGTTTTACTCATTTTATTCAGTTTTCTGCGTGAGTTAATATTTGATGCAGAAATCTGGGTGTGGCTTGACAAAAATGCATTTGGCAATATCGTTATTGCAAAGGCCACTGACTGTGATCGTTGTAGACAATTTCCGCTGGTTTACCATTTGCCACAGTTTCCATCGTACATTCAAGCAGCACTTGACAGCCGCCACGTTCAGTGCCGCGAGGACAAGTTTCGGTCTCAAATAACTCGTGTATTGTTCGACGACATTCTGCAATATGGAGCGTGAGTATATCAGAGTGCCTGTTTATTTTACAGCCAGAGCACATTGTGAAGCTAGTGTTTTTTAGCCGACTGTACTTAGTTCTTTACTTTTGTCGTGTTTTCTTCCTTCAGTACTTTGATACTGTTGGTTGGGTCTTTTGACCTGTAGAACTCTTCCAGATAACCTAAACTGCGTTGGTGGAGACGTTGAACCATGCTCAATCAATCTGTACTTAGTATGGTCATTTGCTTATGCTACACTGTTGCATCTGTCGTTGTCTGTACGGAATGTATTGTGGGTAAAAGGTGCGTCCTGGAGCCAAAGTTACTATGGAGTGGTAAATAAGTAAGAAATTGGTGATGGTAAGTAATCAAAAATTTCGTATAATTGTGATCGTTATGAATCGAATACTGAAGTAACTACTCGATACGATTCGAGATTTCGAATATTCGCACAGCAATACTTTGTTTAGAGGTCGTTCAAGGTCACATCAACCATTGCGGCGTCAATACAAAAATTACTTGAGCTTGAGACTTCAAATTTGGTGCATACGTTGGTCTTACTGTTGTAGCTCGATGTTGTGATACAATAGTGTATTTATTTCTATGTAACGCTGATCTATTCTCAGTAATGTACAGCTACAGTTTCTGTATTATCCCTGGCACAGGTATCCTGGAGAACGCGCATACACTGACGCATGTCGGGTGCTTGTTACTACGTACCCGTTTCTTCAGGATCGCTATGTCTGCAATGGGCCAAATTTTGTGAGTATAAACTATCGTTTCATTGATTACAAAAAAAACCTTCCTATCATTGGTTTGACTTATTGCTAGCTTTTTGTTTTGCACATTAAATACTTGTGTTATTGTATTGTATTGTATTATGCCACTGTGCAAGCAAAGTTGCACAGTATAATAAAATTGTGTTTGTAACTGTAGAGTTTTATTGTCATTGACTCATATTAAACAAAATCGAGCATTCGCTGCTCAGTTGTGGAAACTGTTTTGTTGTGCGAGAGTTGTTTTACTCGTCTTGTCTGTATTCTGTAATTATATGCATGTGATTTCAATTTGTCTCTGCCGTAAATAAACAAACGGTTGCTTTGTTATATTATCTGCCTCAGTCGCTCGCTGTGCATATGCAAAGCAGTGCTTTTACTCTTGGTTATTTATTTATGTATTTATCCTATTTGTAGGGATCATGGGTTAAAAGGCTTCGGGACAAGTTCAAGAAGTACCGCAGTCGGTCCAAGGAGTTGACAACGTCAGATGACGTCCAGCGCATGAAAGCGAAGTATGGGAGAAAGCGGCCTGCTGATGCAGCACTACAGCCAGCTGCAGATCCCTCAGTGGAACCACTGGTGAAGGTCCAGCGTATGCGCGTGAGTAGCATTTACACTCATGTTCTTCAAATCACTGTGTATTATTTTAAATTTTTAAAATTTTCTCCTTTGAAATTTTTCTAGGAGAAAGAAATGGGCTGTCCATATCCTCAACACATGAAGCCTGTGAATGGCTCGTAGGCAGTGAGACAACTTAAACGCTACTGTCTGTTATCTTCTGTCTCTATAGCACATAATAATTGTTAACGTTGGCGTGTTCAGTGATTCTGGAATCAATAAACTGCTCAAGAAGTTTGGAAACATAACTGAGGTTAGGTATTGGTCTGTAAGAGTTGAGGTCTAATGGATCCAGATTCGTTTTCTTGAGGAGGGGCCTGACAATGGCTGATTTGTGACAGTGTGGAAATCTGCTCTGACTGATGGAGGCGTTGCACATCATAGTGATAATTGGAGCTACGGTATCACAGATATTAATGTACTCATCTGTGTGATGTGTAGGACATTGCTGAGCCCCCGGAAGACGATCTGTCGATCAGGGCTCATCTGTTGGCTCTGCAGCGTGAGTGTCAGAAGTCTTCTCCAAGTGACACCGTGCTCAAGGAGAAACTGGAGAAGACAACTTCTCATCGAGCGGAGATGGTACGATCTCAGCCAGTGGATGAAGTCTTGAAGGCATATCCTTGCCTTCGCCAAGAGCAGTGGGTGAGTATTAGCGTTACATTACACTACTTCATTGTTTCGTTACTTGGTATCATATTTCTTGTAGTTTATTTTGCTGTTTAGGCCTACACCCTGTTCATTATTAGAACCCCTCAGTCGAATTATTGACTGTCATGTTTTAACTAACTATTGACATGAACCCAATTTTTCGGCTGACAGAAATTCGGCTATGGCTGGCTGGAGGGTCTATTCAATGATAATAATGATACAGAATAATAAAAGAAGTGATCATCTGTGCACAGTGTGCGTTCCTGAGCATTATATGATAATATTTTAATTTACAGGATGGATCGAGATATATTAGGCGTATTAATGTATATTATGTTTTGCGGCATTTCCAAATCAAGAGTGCATGGCTGCCTAAAACCTACATTTGTGGAACTTACACTATTACCATGCTAAAACTGGTGACCGTTGGGTTGTAAAATTTGACATGATGACTCGTCATCACCATGCTATAAATATGCACTGTCAACCCAACCCAAGGGGACGTGGGTTATTTTCTTTTGTAGATTTTCCTTCAGTACTTTGATACTGTTGGTTGGGTCTTCTGACCTGTAAAAACCGTCTCCCGTATAACCTATACTGTGTTGGTGGAAACGTAAAACACTGCACAATCCAATCCAATCCCACAGCCCAATTTTTTTCACACATGCCATGCCTATATTTTCATCGTTTGGTCGAGTCCTACAAATGCCCCCTCGAGCTCCACTTGACCACATCTGAGCTATGGTTTGGTCAGGAGCAAGAGGGAATATTACCATAACTGCTCTCTAGTAGTTTTCTTGTGTAGCTTTCTGTAGTTGCACACTCATTTGAGC
>Ga0209680_1000511_pt1 | contig 10895 bp, 8 predicted proteins | sample WorMetLIZISLAND1_FD_187413 | JGI IMG/M metagenome (GOLD analysis project Ga0209680, IMG submission 187413) | Marine gutless worms symbiont microbial communities from Max Planck institute for Marine Microbiology, Germany - Olavius loisae LIZARD... ... | reverse complement strand
GTCCACGAAGTAAACAATATCGGGTGAGATCGCTAACGGAATGGACCGAATTGCAGAACTTAAATAACGATTGTTTCCGTCTGGGTTTAGGCTTTGGGATTGTTGTAGGGGCCTACTGGTAGATACCTATTACCAGTTAATTCCTAAGGTTAGGCACCAAGTATTTGTGCAGAAAATTGTAAAAGGTAATCACTAGCTTACGTCCTATGTCCTGATGCCTGCATTAGTATACTTGGGGCCATGTTAAGTTTTAGCCAGCTCGTTACCAAAAATGGCGCCACATGTGAATACCAATAAAATAAAAGTATACAAACTGATAACTAATGTTCGCCAGTAAGTATTAGTTCGGACACGATGTTGTGATATTTTATATAATTATTTCTTAACCCTTTTTGTTTCGGATAGTTGCCATTGTAATCAATTTAGAGTGTCTGAACTATTTGAAGCAATATGGTAGGTTTATTATGTGAACCTCCCTAGGGCCGCATTAACTGCTGCACTCTGTCCAGCCGTCTGTCCTTTGCCTACGATTTTCTCGAAATAGGAAAGCTGTAGAAATTATAATTTAGTGGAGACATGAGCGGATAAGAGTAACTAGGGAGCAAATTTGATGTCTAAAGGTCAAAGGTCAAGGTCACTGGGATCGAAAATGTAAAAATCTTTTTTTATGCATGTTTTTGTCAAATGTGGGTGGATTTACGTCACACGAAGACCAAAATCACCGGCCCATTCTATACATATTGTCAAATATTTTTCTTCAGCGGAAATGCCTTAATGATCATCTGTAATTATCTGGGAAGGCCGGCCGCATGTCACAGCAGCCCACTTGGCCGTGTAGCTACTTGTTAATTTGTTTTGGTTTTCGTTTCTTCTATTGTATGTGCATGCATGTTGTGACATGGTGAGGTGGGTCTGGTGAGTTTGAGGGCTATCTGGATGACTAAACATCCTCCTTTAGTGCTTTGATACTGTGAAATTATGACATATGATGGTATATAAATTCGCATATTCTTCTTGTTGTTGTTGGTTGGATCATCAGACCTGTAAAAATGTGAGTCAGAGTCTCAACTCATACTGTGGAATTCACAGTCAAACAAAACAGTGTTCCATATATTTACAGCATATGTCGTAATTCCCGGATGTTCTTGTTTTTACTGTATCTGGTGCAATGTGAATAGACATTAATAATGATGACATGGGGTGCGCACTGAAGCAGTGTTATGTGACTTTGTAGTCCGCACCTCACTTGGCGAGATCTGCAACACATTGTCGTCCTGACTGCTCGCCAGGCCAACTTAGACGCTGACGACTGGGCTAAGAATGGCGTCGGTAGACTAGGTAAGTGATATGCCTTCTATTAGTCTAGTTGTGCGGATGCTGATGTTATCTACAGTTTTGTCTGAACTGTCACTAGCTTGGCAGTCGTGTTCCGGCAGTTGACCTTATAAAGCCAGTCTCAATGTCCGTCCATTCATCCGTCCGTACACAAAAAGTTTTTCCGGTTTGAATGAAATTTGGTATGCATGTAAAGGTCAATGAGTGATACACGACGGAATGCCGTATGACCCAATCCATGGTCAATGACTCAAGTTCAATGTCATTGAGGTCTGAAATGTGTGAAAATGATCGATTTCTAAGGCTATCTCCTGCCAATATGCATGTGATCAAAAGACTGGTGGTGAATTATGATACTACAGTGCCTAAATTTTAACTGGATAGATTTTTGATATTTGTCCTCGTTTGACGTTACGAGACCTTCAAGCTTAGGGTTTTCCACCTTCGGCAAACAAATTTTGCCCATAACAATATATGTCCAGCAAATTTTGGTCTCCTGGTTCTCACAGCATGTGACAGCTGCATGCACAGTGGATAGTAAATATCTAAAAAGTTCTATGGTGTTTACTGTGTTGCTGTGGTTACTAGTAAGTCATCACTTCGGCTACGGTCTGCTGGATGTCGCTGCCATGGTGGACGTTGCTCGCAACTGGACGCGGGTTCCAGAGCAGCATCGGTGTGAGATCACATCACGTCATGCATCAAGGTCGGCGAACAGCACACACATATGTACTATTAGTAGACAGCATAAATCTGTTTGTCTACCTGTCTATTTGATGACATGAGCTCAGCTGTGAGTACAAACTGCCTGCTTCCAGTAGTTATATTGTCACATTACATATGACACAATATATAACATAAACACCTAACCCTTTGACGTTCACTGTTGCCCTGAGCATCAGAGTGCTCGGATGTCAAAAATTACAAACGATGGCTTAACCCGGTCTGGCGCACGATGCTTTATAGCCGTACCCATGTTGAACCAGTAGGCATGAAAGGGTTAGGTGTTTCTGTTATATGTTGTCTCATTTGTTGTCAGTGTTTATGAGGTGTTGAGTACTGGAGAGGTGCTGACTTTGTCTGTTATTAGTTACCACTATGGCGGATGTAGTCTGGGGAATTCCCAATGACATTGTTATTTGTTATCACTGTAGCTGAAGTTGTGTGTGATCAGGGGAATTCCCATCAACGGCCAGCTGGAAGTCTCGCTGGACAGCGATGGTTGTCGGAGCCAGCCGTACTCGCGCGTCGTCTACCTGGAACACGTTCAGGCCGTAGTGACGCTGGCAGCATCGCGCCGCGGTGAAGTCGAAGTGTTTCTGACGTCACCGCAGGGTACAAGGTCGACGCTGCTGGCGCGACGCATCCGCGATGCATCGACGGAAGGTTTCAATGCATGGGCGTTCATGACTACCCACTGCTGGGGTGAAATTGCTACGGGAACTTGGCGGCTGGAAGTACGCAATGGAGCCAGTGCTTGTAAGTTGGCTGTCATTATCTCTGCCGACTGATTGTCTGGCCTTGTCACCCGTGACATCACAATTTTTCTTTCATACCACACACCGAGTATTCGTTGCAAACGTGCGGCTGACTAAACAGTTTAGAAGCAGAAATACAAGTGTACAACTAGTAATACAGTTCAGTGTCATATATCAGTGCTGTGCAAATAATCGTAATTTCGAATTGAATCGAATAGTTACTTCTGTATTCGATTATTTGAAATTTTTGAATACTTACCGTCAATAATTTCTTAATTAAAGAAGCTTAAGAAAGCTTCTTTTTAACAGAATGACGCCGATTTTTCACATTAACAACCACGCCTAGCAACCAACAAAATCAATGTTATATTGGCCCATTATGGCCCACCATACTCCTACAACAGAAACCACAACGGTGCAATGCCTTTAAAAAAACAGATGAATTTATTTAACAAGTACTTACTACTGGTGACTTTTGAGACCGACGATAACTATTCGATTCAATTCAAAATTTCAAATAATAGCTCAACTATTTGATTTGATTCGATTCGAAATGAAAAAACACTATTCACACAGCACTGTTTTATATGCATGAAAGAAATGAAAAGTTGATAATAGAATCAGAGAAAAACTGGTGATTGGTATTTATTAGGGCTGTCAAGCAATCAATTTTTTAAATTGGTTTCACATATGAGATTAATTATTTAATCGTGCGTTAACACTTTAATTAACGCACAAATTTGACATAGGCAGCTTTCATTAAACGAAGCTTACAACCCATTTTTCTGAAATTTTGCAGCATTTTTGGTATCTACAGTAAAGTTTCTGCAATGTCCGAATCTGCATTTTATCTTCCTATGATATTTTCCCAACAATACCACGTAGTTGAACAATGTTAGTTATAAATATGACTTCAAATATTGCGTTATTTACGAAACTACATTGTTTACATGTAAACATAGAATGAGATGTCATAATGACTTAACAGCCAAGCTGGAAGTTCAACAAAATCGAAGCTTTTCACTATTCAGTTGCAAATTACGTTCCTGAAGTTTGTATTACCGTCATTTTTGTGCATGTGATGTAAATACTGCATGAAACACTGGACTTGTTGTAGAGTAAGACGCTATGAGAAATCACAGTATTGTGTTGGGTTTTTTGTAGCCACATCCTGTATATTGGGTTATTATAATGCTGAAAACTTGTGGGATACAATTACGCTACTTGATGAGTACTGTACATTTTAATAATTACCGTGATAGTAACACTGCGTGGATTGTTGACTGTAGCGACTCTGAAAGGCTGGTCCCTGGTCCTGTACGGCACTGTCACATCACACCCAGGGCTGCTCATCCGACGTCTGTCGTCCCGGCAGGTTCATGTGCGGGAGTCTGATCGTCGTCAGAGAGCTCCTGGTATCTACAGCCGCGGCGGCGGCGCTGCGGCTGCCGTTCCGGTCGTTGACTGCCTCGTATTCAACTGTGTCCTCTGTGTCTACTCTGCATGGTTGTCTTTCCTCGCGGCAAGCACCGTCTAGTCGCCTCCTTGCGTCGTCGGTGCATCGTTGCTTGCTAACGAGTTTGTTTTTGATGTTTGTGACCTTGGCACTGTTTCCAGGAGCGCGTTCTGGTGGAGCACTCCCAATTTTTGATCCACTTTTCTGGAGCACTCCAGCTCCAGACATCTATTAGCCCATGGGAATGCTCCCATTTCTTAGAGTGATCTCAAGTGTTGCCGAAACGTACATTAGAGCAAATGATGTCATGACTGACGTGTTGCCTGCTGATTTGTTATTTGTTAGTAAGTAAGTGAGTTTATTTGTAGCCAGCACATTAAGATGAAGCATGTCACCAATGTGCCATTACCTCATGGTGTAAAGAACAGATACGTTCCTAGATGTTGACGAGTTTCGGATCACACTGAACTTACGGTAAGTTTTTACGTACACAACGACTGCCAACAACGAACGATCTGTCTTCTGTGACGAGTGACTTTCTTGTGCCAAATTGTTACAGGAGACAGTGTCTGTGTAAGTAAATGAATTTAATAAAGTAATTACGAATCACTGAGTGGACAGGAATTATACTGAACTGGCTATTGATTTAGTTAAAGGACGTTGCTATGGGATTGATGTGATCAAGAATGAGTGCTCCACCAGAACTGCTCCACCATGAGACGCACTCCAGCTAGTGTGTAGGCGTTACGTCAGGCCTTACCCAGTCCGAGGATGTGCACTGTTTTCATGGTCTCGGCGTGATCGTATATGACACAACTGTATGCTGTTTCTTAGTGACTCTCTGTACTGAGTGGCGTATGCCTTTCGTTGCCTGTTCTCGGTTAAGTCGGAAATGTCTTCAGTATGAGTCGCTTGTTACAGAACTTTGTGTCGGTAAGCTAGTCAGTGATGCGGAGTCTAAGTCATCAAAAAACTATTAGTAAACAGTGTATTTTTTGAACACTGCATAGTTTGACTGTCAGTATATTGTTGCGTTTTGCCATAAATGGTTTTTATAACAGGTAAGCCGCTGTGGCTATGCCAAGCAATGTTTCTGATTAGTTTAAGTATGTCTGATTGTGTTTGTTATTACAGAATTTCAACCCTACTTTGCAGCAGATCGTTAAATCTGTATTACTGTTTGTTGATGTTACGTTTGGCTGTTGGTGGAGACGTTAAATCAATCAATCAATCAATCGATTAATTCTTGGGCACTGCTAAGATGGGGTCTCCACAAACAAAATGGCACAGTTTTTAATCAAAAAAGTAACGTAAAGTATCACCAAATTTTGAACTGTCAGGCTACCAAGAGACATATACAAGAGTAAGTTGCCTGTGAAGATGTGTCCCATGTGGGCTCGTCACAGTTGTATAATAATCCCACCTCGTCTCCTGGCCAAGTGTCATAAAAGGCGACTAAATCAGAGTAGTTTTGTTTTGCATTGTTTGCTTTCCCTGGGTTGTGTTTAGTTTCTGTATTGTCTGTATTTTTAATTTGTCTTCTGTCGTGTATTTTCCAGCATGAACCGACGTGAATGACATTGGGTCACTTTATCTTTCCGTAACACGAAAGTTTTACACCAAAGTGTTACACCAAACCTTAAATCCAAGTGCTGAACTCTGGTGTAAAACCTTGTCTCGGATTATGTTTGGTGTAAAACCTAGGTTTTAAACCAAACTTCATCTGCACCTGCTGTGTAGCCAACCTCCAGTCTCTGTACTTGACGGCTAAACGTTGTATGTCATTTGCCAGCAGTCTTGATGACGTCAGGTCACTCTCCGTCGTGCGACACGCTGCTGTTCTGCAGTTTGGTGCCTGTCGGCGATAGTTCATTAGGCCTAATACGCAGAGGATGCCAGCGCCATGTTTGTTTACGTCTGTACACAAGAATAAAGTCGATTTGGTTTTACACCGATCTTAAGCTCTAGAGGTTTATCTTCGTTTGCCTATTTAAATGCATTATGCCGATTTGGTGTTATCTATCGTTGGCTCGGTTTAAGCTTGGTGTTACACCGAAGTTTGGTGTAACTCCTGGTATAACACCGAAGTTTACACCGGACCTTTGGTGTTAACTCAGGTGTAACACCGAAAACTTAGCGTCACTTTAGTTTTTGCATTAATTAGGTGTTAAACCGGTTGTTTGGTGTTACACTTTGGTGTAAAACTATAGTGTTACGGAAAGATAAAGTGACCCACTGTATAGCCTAATTGTGCTGACGTGTCTGTGTGTATTATTTCATATCCACCGAGTCTTCGTTGTTTAATCAAATGTGTATATTCTGTATTCTTGAGTAAGTATGTTTCCATGATCAAACGACTGGCATTATTTAACGATGTTTTGTTGCACATTGTCCAAGTCCGTTTGTACACAGTGAAAGTTGAGTTACTACGTGTACTGTTGTCCATGACCGTTTATTTCATTTGATCATTATTGGTTTTGTTACGACTTATATCATTAGTTACCTCATGAATTCTGTTATGTCGTTGTTGATTGCTTACGTTTACTATGTGTTTCTGAACTTGAATGAAGGTAATTTATTTCCAGCGCGCGCCTGTGTATGTATGTGTGTGTCTGTGACGTTTTGCGTGTATCTGTGTGGTTTTTATGTTGATATGTGTCTTGGGTACATTGACTGTAAATAGTTCACACATGTGTAAGTGTAACTATTTAGCCAAGTAAACTTGCAGTAGTGAGACCGACATTGCCTGCTTTCTATTAGACGCTTTCCTCTTAAGAAGCGTACGTTACTGCCGTTGGCAGTTAGCTGCTTGTTTCCGAGACTACAATGTGAGTTGTACGTAATAGTTTGTGTTTGCGTTTCAAATGAGCAGAACACAATATGATCCATATTCACACACATCACAGACATGGACACCGACTCGTTTGAAATTTGATGTCAGTGTCAACATGTTACTGTTGTGTTTTGTAAGTGCTTGTGTAATGTCAAGTACACAAGTTACTGTGTGTCATTATTGCAGTCGTATTACCCTGAACAAATTTGACCCTAACCATCCATCCGTCCTTGTTATAGGGAATTATGTCATTGGTCTGCACATACATATTTAACTGAACACACTCTTACCTCCTAAAGGATGAAGATCCCCCAATGTGTATACCTTGTAATTCTCCCTTAACTGTATCGGCTGTATCGACTTTGATATCATTCGCCAGAATTTCTGTACAGCTTCTAATCTCAAATATCTTCCATAACATTCATCCTAAATGCATATTCTCTTTTGTACACGCCATTGGCCTTACTAACAAACTTTAAACTTCTTCAGGCATGATATAGCCGCTACTTGCGTCCTTAAAATGCCATTAAACCCTAACCATCCATCCATCTATCCCCAAGACATATTTAACAACGCTGCACAGTTAACCAACGTCCAAACCCTCCTGTGCCCACCGACTGTCTGTGCCTCAGATTCGACTATGACAAGTCGACCTTGAGCGTGTTATAAGTGTTATTAATTTTGTATTGTATTTTATTCTATTGCATGAAATAAAAGCAAAACAAACAAAAAGCAAAATAATGCTTCCAGTGACTTGGTGACGGGCCAAGTTCTCTTTGCCAGTACAAAATGTTGGTAGCTTTCAGGCTTTTGGACGAAAGGGCAAGCGAATATTAAAGGTTCAACAGTAGACAAGTCCTCCGTCCAGTCGTAGAAAGCTGATGTGTGTGGTGGAGTGATGAGTGGCTGGGTGTGAGCTGCTAGTCGTCACTGAGTATTATCAGTCGGTGATGATGACAGGGCATCATTCCAAGTATGTGAGGTCATTAACCGGTGGAAATGTGCGAACGCCTAACAACGAGTGGCACTGAGTGAGTGTCGGCAGGGGCGTCTACGGGGGCGGGGGGAATTGGACGAAAATTGCTTCCAAGTTGTCGTGGGGAGAATTCCTCCCTGATCTCACGATATCTTCTGCCTCGTAACGCATCTTGTGTGCTCTGAATACTCCAAAATGCGTTTGTGGTCGGGGGTCTGGGTCTGCCTCAAACTTCGCTGGGGAAGTCACAGAACTTCTTCAGACCCACTAGCTGGTGGGGAGAGGGCACACTGCCGCTCCCTCAAAACCCCGGCCGTGCTGTCGGCCTTCGGCCTCGCGTTTCGGCCCTTCAGGCCTTAGGCTGTAGCTTAGGGGATGATTACTGCTCGTTAGGGGGAGATGGACGCCCCTGAGTGTCAGTCAGTGCACAGAAATGTTTGATGTTACGACGTGGCATGTCCACGTCTTGTTGCGGATCTTCTCATTTCTTGTGTACCGTTTAGGCTTGAAGTTTATTGCATGCAGTATGCTTGCCGTCTGTGATGAGCACACACATTACGTTGTCAGCACTCGCCGTTCCGTGAACCATAGTATGTGAGTAAGATTATGTCATCTGCATGATATGTAATGTTTTCAATGTTTTTTTTGTATAGTTTGAGATGCATATTCATCATTAAGTAGTTCATTTCGGCTGCATCTGATTGGATGAGTTGATAGATGTGTAGATAGCGATGTATACTTGTATACGTGTGTCGTCGTGTATGTAAATCGTGTGCATTAACCCGTTGACGCCCACTGTTGTCATATGGGTACAGCTATAAAGCATCCTGTGCCAGACCGGGTTAAGCCGTCATGTGTAATTTTTGACATCCGGGCACACTGACGCTCAGGGCTGAGTGTCAGTGTGCCCGGATGTCAAAAATTACAAATGACGGTTTAACCCGGTCTGGCACAGGATGCTTTATAGCTGTACCCATGTGGCAGCAGTGGGCGTCAAAGGGTTAATACTGTTTGTTTTGCTCTCATAGTTGCAGCACAGCACTGCAGTGTGCTGTCTGTCAGATGTTGGTGAATTGACAGTGTAACTCAAACTGTTGTCTGTATGTGAAACCCTTGTTATGCCAGTTCATTAGTCTGAAATCACCCCATCAAACACTTGACTGAGTTATGCGGTATGTGTGATTTTTTTAAGATATCACGATTACGGTCTTGTTTCTATGGCTTTTATTGCTTGCTGACTGTTCTGTATGCCCAACTGCTACAGTTGGTGTTTTATTTGTTTTTTGTGCTTCAGATACTTCAGCTACATTTTTGGCCTCGACTGTTTAGAACAAAACACTTAAAAGCAATTTTGTGTTATTTTTAATCAGGTCTAAAATTTTAATTTAAAATAATGGGCACATGCATTGAACAATCTACAAAAGAAAAGTATCAAAAAATGAGTTATTTCGGGGAATTGACAGGACTTGAGAATATGGGTTTTTGAGATGTTTTCTGTGAATATTAACTGTTGTTAGGTCATCGATCTCCATCACTAACTACGGTGTTTGTTGAATCAATGGATTGTGTGAAAATGTTTCTATTTGTGCCATTTCTTCTGCGTGACTGGTCTCTTCTATGTTTAACTTCATTGCTTCACGTCGCTGCCGTTCGGGTGTCGACAGAAGGTTATTGGTTCAAGGCTGTTGTTACAGATGTACTTACAGCATTTTGTGGTTTAATTTATAGTGAAAATTACTGCTAGTCAGTGTTATCATCGTCATGTTAACAAGGCCTTGCTGTGCACTAACATACATCATCAGTCCAACAGTGATGCGGGCTGGTATTTGTTAATGCACCAGGATTACGAATCCTTAGAACGTAAATCTGACTTGAAGAAGTTCACTGCGGGCTAATCTAAAGTTGGTGACTGGCGGTGTTTGTGAAAGCTCTGTGAAAAATGTGATATGTTTCGTGACACTGCAACACCTCACACATAAAACAACGCGTCCTACAGTGACATCTATTGTTTGCCAGTCAAGACTGTCGTCTGTTGCGTGTGTCTGTGTCGACCTTCATGCAGTGATGTTAAGTCCTCGAGGCCACTTGGCCTCGAGGCCAAAATTTTGGCCTCGGCCTCAATGATTTGGCCTTGGCCTGGCCTTGATCTTGTTGTCTTATTATGTAATCGGTCATTTTTTGGGCAAAAATCGTGTAAAATTCGTGAATTCTGTTAATTTTTCCGGGAATAATCTTAAATCGTACGTTGTTAATCATTATTTGGTACTTTTTTCATAATTATTTTTGGCCTCGGCCTTGGCCTCAAACTCCAGAAATTGGTCTCGGCCTCGTAGCTCTGGCCTCGGCCTGAGGTTTTGGCCTCGTTTAACATCACTGCCTTCATGATCTTCGCTGCATGACTGTCAACTCGTGTTGTCCACTGTCCAGGCAGCATCGTCATGCTAGTCAGTTGTCCTATTGTCTACCATGACTGCTGTATACTACTGTTATGTAAGATTCATACTGTCTGCTTGCCGTGTGCTTCAATGGCTGATCTAAATAGCAGTTTGAATTCTCAGTCTGAAATACCGGTCATGTTAATATCGTGTGTTTGCTTATCTGTAACAGTCACACACATAACACTGGTAAAACTTCCATCAGTGAGTAACATATTTCGTTTTGATCTCGTTTTTAGCCGACCGTACTAACGGTCGCGCTTGCTACACTGTTGCGTCCGTCTGTCGTCGTCTGTCGTCTGTAACGTTATGTATTGTGGCTAAACGGTGCGTCCTAGAGCAAAAGTTACTATTGAGAGCCTATAGGAAGTCGTATATGAGA
>Ga0209680_1000510_pt1 | contig 10896 bp, 9 predicted proteins | sample WorMetLIZISLAND1_FD_187413 | JGI IMG/M metagenome (GOLD analysis project Ga0209680, IMG submission 187413) | Marine gutless worms symbiont microbial communities from Max Planck institute for Marine Microbiology, Germany - Olavius loisae LIZARD... ... | reverse complement strand
AATTAATTGTATGAGTTTTAAAGGATTAAAAAATTAATCACTCAACAGCTCTAGTTAATACAGCAAGCTGCAACATGTAATATTAATAAATAATAAGAGACATCTTAAAGGTTCACGACGTTGTCAAATTTTCACTCCACTGATGCTAGTGAAATGATTTGTCATTTTCGTCCAGTAATTTCCCTGACATACATTATATCTTCAGAGATGTTGGCGTCAGAAAAAGTCATAAAAGCTATAAAAGCAACGCAAACACAAATTAATAATCAAGCAATGTCGTACAAAACCAGAGACGGAGCCAGGTGTTTAAAAGACGGGGCACACAAAAAACTGGACTTACCAAAGGCCTTTCACAAGCTCCGTACGCACAAGTTTGGCGGGGAGTCCGGGGGCTCTCTCTTATCCAGAAAAAAATGAATCTGGGATTGGCAGAGATGCAATATCCCGCTGTCTTGAGGGGCTAATATATAAGACTTTCTGTACTGTTAAATCACCAAAACAATTCCTGCCCCCCCCCCACCTCACCATCACTATTTCTATGCAAACTTGCACAAATTACGAGACCCATGGGAGGTATGTACCCCAGACCCTCCTGTGGCATTCACAATTATTACTCAGCTTGAGCACGATGGTCAATGATGGTTCCATCATTATTATCAGAACTGCTAATAGTCAATGATGGGCACCTCATGGTCGAGTGGATTGACGGTGATGTTGAGTGCCGAGTTGTCCCACTCCATCTCCTGCCTGTCTTCCATGTTCACCTCCACCGTGCGCTTCTGCGTCGAGCGGATACGAGCGACGCCGAGTATTATGAGGAACACAAGGAACCCAATGCAGACAACGGCAACCACCGCCACTCCGGTGCCTGTCACGTACAGTCACGTGTCGTTCAGTCGTCAGCGTTCTCAACAACTCTACTGAAACTGACTGTTACTATGTTGTCAGCAACGTAACTGCAAACGTTCTGTGTTGTGCAGTAACACTGAGACAATGTATTAACGTAATCCATAACAACCACATGCCATTCATTTTGAGAGTTAAGTGTTTGACAGTGTGCAATGAGCTGCGAGGCTGATACCTGATGACTGAGTGTTGTGCTTCAGTTTGTCTGACATTTTGATGCTGTTCTGGTCGATGCTCGGTGCATTGTGGGACAGTCTGTCGACACCGACAGCATGACCAACGACCGGCTTCTGCTGCTCTGGATCATGATGCACCACGTTCAGCTGACAACACACATACCACACAACAACAGACTGGTCAGCTCCAACACTTGTGACTACCTGAACATTACCGAACGTTCAAAATCCGCAAGATATTTCAACAATGTCCTTGTGTCACTCACTCACTTGACTTTTCTGTATAAAATTCTGAACGAACATGTGGCGGTGCCGATGAATCAACTGGATCTGGTTCTGTGTGATAGACCTGTCAGAGGATCCACTACTAAACAAAGACTAAAGATACCTCGTTGTGCTTCAACTCAGTTTCAGAAATCCTTTGCTGCAAGAACTATTACTGAGTGAAACTCATTACCAGACTCCATCACCTCATTGGTTTCGGTATCATCCTTCAGAAGCCATCTGTCTGCTGCATCATGCCCGTAGGCGTGCACACTCCATTGCCGAAATATCTGTCAGGAGACTGGCAATTATTATCCAGATCCAGAGACACAAACATAGGCAGACTAAGAAGCACAACAGGCCCAGATGCTTCACTGCTGGCAGTCAAAAGTCACCAACCCAAAGGTCCTTGTGCCAGTTCAACTCAAGTCTCACTGAGCTCAACTGACCACATCGACACTGCGGTTCCATGTTTATGTACTTCGCACTAGAGACCACACAGTTCTCAAAACTGTGTGCAGTGATCATCGACCTGAAATAGAAGATAATAAAGTAGTTCAGCTCAGTTCAAGGCCAGTAGACCAGGTTGCTGATATGGAGAGAGAAGAAGAGGAAGGATAGATCCAGGGAAGAGAAACAGGGACATTACTCTTGAAGTTGTTGCACTGACACAACACAAAGCAGACAAAGAGATGGAAGGACACATGGAGAAATTGAAAACACAACGCCTGTGCAGACTTCGGCAGAAGCATAAAAATACTTCATACGATGAAGTACAAATGTTTCTCTGTTATCACATGGTCATAACTTCCCGTCTAGCCACACCATAGACACGCAGATAAATATACTTGAGTGATAGACAAAGGAGCTGCTTAAACTCCTCGTACCTGCACTTGATACAATGGCATCAAAGGCTGCATCTCTCGGGCTTGAGGTGAACTGGCAGAAGACAGAAGTCCAAGCTTTGGGCAGCAGGGAGGACGTACCATCAACAATCACAGTTCTAGGTTAGGAGGTGGCAGTGGTTGAAGAGTTTGTCTAACTCGGCTCCCTGGTCCACTCATCAACTCAAAGCTCACCTGATATCTCACGTCGCAATGCTATCACGCGTGCGGCTATGCAAAACCGAGATAATCGGATCTGGAAGTCAAGAATCTAAAGCTGTATGATACTTGTACTGTACTTACATTCTGCACATATTCCTGAATTGCTCTGAAAGCTGAGCAGTTACCAAGAGAGATGTACTCAAGGCTGATGCTCTTGATCAATAATGTCTGCGAAAGCTGTTATGAATCAAATGGTACCACCATGTGCGGAATGGTGAGGTGAGACCGACGACAAAGCAACCACACCAGATGAAACAGATGCCAAGAAGATCTTAACAGCTTCCTCCCTTGGAGAACTGGAGACCACCAGGATACCCTCGTACTACACGGATGAAGACTATCCAGCAGGACCTGAAATCCAGTAACCTCTCCACGAATGAAGCAATTGACATGGCTCAGAATCATCCACTCTGGAGACTGATGTCTATGTTTGGCGCTATGCACTCCTAGTGGTGCATGCCAGAAATGAAAGGGAATGTACGTGGGAATTTTCACAGATCATAGCCTAATGTAAGCAGCTTCGTGTACCTGCACGGTCAGCTGGTTGCTAGCGTAACGATCCTTCAGTTCAACACAAGTCAGACGGAATATACGACTGTTGACGTCCTCTGGTCGACGATGCACAAAGTGTACTCCACGCAACACTTCCACATAATCCGCAGACCTTCCCTCACCTACAACAAATAGTATGCCACTTCAACTGTCCAGAGTTTAGAAACCAAAAATCTTTCTGACAGAGATTCAGAAAAGCTTTGACTGATTCACATAAGTAACAACTTTATTGTTACTAAAAGCAAGAATTTACTGTCATACTTACAACAGAGCCACGCCACCACTACAATACTACTCATTCAACAGTAACTCGGTGATGTTCATTTACCGTAGTTTGTTTGCTAGTGCTGTTGAATTAAGACGCTGACTTTAATGCGTTACAGAATTAATCATGATTATTATTAAACGAACGGATTAACGTGGCGTTTAGTACAAAAACTACAAGGACAAGTTAATAAATAACGCCGTTAAAAAAATTAATGCACATTCACAAACTCTACGAAGTAGGAGTTCCAATCCTCAATGAAACTACGATTATTTGACAATCGATTATAATATGCAGTTAATTATTATGCTGCAGCTGCAGAATTACTGTAGTACTGCAATTTTCAGCTGACAAGATGATAAATTGTTTCACGGCAAGTTTGAGTGATCACATCTTGTAGATGAGACGTACAGTTGTCTGTTGTTAGCAACCTACCGCATAAATAGACCCGCCGAATTGATGTGTTAATTATTAACGTGTTAATGCACTATTAAAACAATTAATTGCATGCATTAACACGATGAAAAAATTTAATCGTTCAACTGCTCATTTATTTACCAACAGCAATCTACCGTAATGAGCTGTCAGCAGTCTCACCAGTCAAGACAAGTCCGTTTGGAGTCACATCAGAGACCAAGTGGAGTTGTTTCATGAGGTTGTCAGGCAGGCGGAGGTGTTCCATCGTCTCAGTCATCGGTGGGTCCACGCGGACCGTGCACGAGTCGAGCCTTGTCAGTGAGCTAGCTTCAGCAACGTCCATGTCATCGTCAGCATCAGCCTGACCAATCACCGACCACAACATCACACTATAGCAGCAAAGAAGATATCGGCACCGTTCATTCTTGTCGTACACAAAAAAGTTAACCTTTGATGCCCACTATTGCCATATGGGTACAGCTATAAAGCATCCTGTGCCAAACCGGGTTAATTTTTAATTTTTGACATCTGGGCACTCTGACACTGAGCCCTGAGCGTCAGAGTGCCCAGATGTCAAAAATTAAAAATGACAGCTTAACCCGGTCTGGCAGTAAACTGGCACAGGATGCTTTATAGCTGTACCCATATGACAACAGTGGGCTTCAGAGGGTTAACAATGTGTGTGTGTTGCAATGACACACAATGTGGCGCCACATTTGTTTCTTCAGGAATGTCTTCACGGAGAAGACTCGGACCAGACTTCCTGTGCTCTGTGGTTTTCAATTGTGATCCGCTTTTTAATTTTGCTGCTTATTATGTGCCACAGACTAAGTCAGCTATCAGCAAGTGCACATTAGAATTTTTTTTATTGTATGACATCGCAACTGTTTGAAAATCTTTTGTCTGACGTTTGCCTTTTCATCACCCAGTTGTATCTGAAGATTTGTCTGCCAACTTAACCCTTTGACGCCCACTGCAGTCATATGAGTACAGCTATAAAGCATCCTGTGCTAGATCAGGTTAAGCCGTCATTTGTAATTTTTGACATCCGGGCACTGTGATGCTCAGCCCTCATATGGCAACATTGGACGTCAAAGGGTTAACGTTTAGAGAAGCCAGAGTAGAAGTCCACTATGCGGTGTATATTGTAAAGTCTACTGTCGGCCTAGACAAGTGAAAAGTGATGTCATACATCTGAAGTCTTCTCTGCAGGCATCGACAGTATCAGCAGATCACGGAAGATCGCCGTCCCATGAGACACATCGCGCTCCTCACTTACCATCTCCGTCGTTCCTCCGAGCGTCACCACGTACTTGGGTTTCACGGCGGCCGCTTTCACCACCACTCGCACCGGAGCAATCTGCAGCTTGCGACCGTCAGTGCACCTGTCATAAACAGACAAGTAGTGAGTCATTTCACACCCACCTCGTGTCATGAGTTTCCCAGCAAACTAAAAAGAAGCCAAGCTGTCGCTAGGATAGCCGACCATACTGCCTCACAGCAGACTATCTAGTAATTAGCGATTGCTGCTAAATAGCATCTGAACCAGCAAAGACACAAATGAAGTTATTGTTTTAAACCGACTTGTTGGAATACTGAAAACAGCTATCTGGATATCCACACACCTAGAGACAATAGCACTGAATAGTATATCAATAAATCCTTGCTACTTGAAATGTCAAGAAATCCTATATGGTCTCTGGAAAGTGGTCATACTGTAATATGTCATGTGTCAACTCATAGGAAACCACAAACTTACGAGACGTCAGTGGCGAAGTTGACGACCGACTGGCCGACGAGAGGTTTTGTGTGTGAGTTGACGTAGCCGATACGATCGACAAGTTTCTCAACTCCGTGCTTCGTGTGACCGTTGATTGCCAGCCGAGACATGTCACTGTTCATCGACAACGACTGACGACAGACAACAGACACAGTCACAGTCACAGTCTCAATCACAGACAGTGTAGTTTACTGTATGACCAACCAACCAACCACACCTTTCAGCTACTGTCCAAGCACGGCATTACTATCTGTTTGGCCATGTGTGACCCATAACAGCAGATAGTCGACAGAATATGAATCCACACGTCCAGATACCAGCAGGAACGTCCCCCCCCCACCACATTGCATGGTCACGGAATATGTATGACAAATCTGCCTTCAGAAGTGCCGCAATTGCCACATACAGTATATCTGGTAACCATGTACAAATTCCAGCACGACTTCAACATTGGTAAATATATAAGTCTTACGCTAAAGTATTCATCTGATTGACATGTGCTCAGTCTGTGATAATTCACGGCACTGGTAAACCCAGTGTTTAATGCCAGCGTAGAACTCACGATAACCTTCGTGTGCTATTCGCCTGTGCTGAAATGACAACATACCTCAAACAGGGCACATCCACAAAGTACGTCTTCAAAGTTTGGTCTAGTAAGTAAACTCTTATTTTCAACTGAAAAACTTTATTCCGTGTGAGAGCAAAATTCAGTCCCAGAACAAAACACAAGTACACGATCTCACCATTCCAGTTTCCATCTCGTTGATGGCGTGGAAGTCGAGCTTCTGTTCACAGCTGTTGATGCACTGAATGACGTGGTCTGCCTCCGTGTGATTGTTCAACACCATCAGGCCTGCCAGCGCTCCATGAAAATGCTGGCTCAAGCGGTGTCCCACGCCTGACAACGCAACAGCGGTGGTACATCCACAATCTACTTTTCACCAACCATTTACTGTTTCCGGTGACATGCGTACGTGACCCGCAAACACATGGTAATGTGAATTAATGTAATAATTATGATGACAATGTCTAAAAAATTTCTTACAAACGACCTTAAGCATGCACAGATAGCATATTGGATTGGATTATGCAGTGTTTTACGTCCCCGCCAACACAGTACAGGTTATATGGGAGACGGTTTTTACAGGTCCAAAGATCCAATCAACAGTATCAGAGTACTGAAGGAACAAATAGTACACAGACAAATCAAACATACAATAAACAGACAGGAACACAAAACACAGCAAGTTCCCTAGTCCACACTAATATGGGGTGACTAGGGGACGGCTCCCACAGAGGGCAGGGTTGCCTGGCCTGAGCGGCTGTGGGGCTGCCGCCGCAGTACCCCCCCCCCCATAAATAGCATATGACTTAAGTAACAAACCGCAAAACTGCTTAATCCTGCAAAAAAACTAATTCATCTAACGAAACAGCATTATGTACAAAGTCATCCATCGCAAGTTGATAAAATCTGCAGAACATCGATACCCCGTTCCATAACGTTATTGATCGGCCCTATTGTTGCTTGTAAAAAGCAATTTAATCACGTGAATGCAATGCACAGTTACTGTGCACGGGCATCAAAAACACCATCCAATAAACACAAATATGGATACCATAAAAAACAATTGTACCTTACAGTTATTTGACCACCAGCATACAAGCGCTGAGTTGAGTTAGGTTTAATGTCCCATTCGACATGCTATAGATCACTTCATAGAAGATACGTATTTACAGGTGTTCATTTCATCAAACTGTCGAGTGGAATTGAATCGCCAATTCATCATCACAAATCGAATAATAAGAATGATACACTCGCTGGTTGCATAGCAGTCTACATTAGCACCGTAAACATTTCGATCAGCTCACAGGTTTAGTTTACTAGATTTGGATTTATGTCAGTTGGTTCAAGACAGAATGGACATATATGGTCATACCTTCCCAGCATGCTCCAACGACGAGTCGTGAGCCGTGTGCTCTCTTGGTGGGATGCAGCGGCCAATCATCGATTACCGCCGAGTTATGCTTGTCAGCGACGAACAGACGTCCATCGACATACAGTCTCACCTAGCACAGACAGTCGACAATATAGGATATGATACAACACCATAGAGAGAGTTTAACATGCACTGACACTGTGATGTGGTCAGCTTCGTCTAGTACATGTAACCACAAAATAAAAATTTAAAAAAAAACAAAAACTAACTGTGCTGATGTGCTACCAAGAATCTACTCACTAATCACTCACTATCTCTGAACAGCACTCCTATGGTCAAATGCCCACGGTTCAGTACCTGTGGGAAGTCGACGCTGATAGCGTAGTGGTGCCACTGTCCGTCGCAGACCTGAGCCAGCTTCCAGCGCCACTCGGCCGGCTTGAACGTGTTCAGATCCACGCCGTGGTGAGGCTCTTGACGCAGCAGCAGCACCAGGCGACAGTTGTGAACGAACACTGCAAAGTGGTGACGATTCATGCCTGACAACAACAACAACTAAACCATCGTTAAACACAACTCGCATAAGCTAGTACTCTTCTAAACATTACTCCGATGCACTGCTCTCGTCTTTGGCTTGTAACGCTACGACAGAGAAACACTACTAGTCGTCAACAGCCTCCACAGTGGTCAGTTGTGGAGTTCTGGGATAGTCAGATCGACTGCTTCAGTTCATGACAGCCGGTGGGAGTCGACGTCATTCTGCCGCAACTTTCCCAATTTAATGTGGTTTGGAACCAGCTCACAATATGCTCAGACTTAATTTTTTGTTCCAAACATTAAACGGCATATACGAGGGGTGATCAAAAAGTTCTCGGCCTGACCTAGTTCTGTACAGAATAAAATTAAAATAGTATTTGCTTCTTATAGTAGCAAGGCTCAGAACATGACATGTGGACTGTGATTTTTGGGCTATGAATATTTTGTGCATTTCAGTGTATGAACATAGTGTTTGTCAGTCAGATGATGTCGAGAATTATGCTAACACCAGAACTGTGCACAAGTTTCTGCAGAACTTCTCTAACGATACCGTCGTGACCTAGTATAAGTTTATTTCACAATCACAACTCATTATTCACGATGAAACGTGGATCCACCACTTTGATTCAGAGTCAGAACAACAAAGCATGCAATGGAACGAACGAATCGGTCAAAATTGTCATTTCATTACACTGTGTAACTCCGGTTTTTTCCATGTCATATGCAAACAACTGATGACCGCTAAAATGCACAAAATATTTATAGCCCAAAAGTCCTATTGTGCATGATGTGTTCTAAACATTGCTAGTATAAGAAGCAAATAATATTTTAATTTTATTCCGAACAGAACTAAGTCAGGCCGAGAACTTTTTTGATCGCCCCTCGTATCAGTACACCAGGAGTAGTAGCAGCAGCAGTATTTTCTAACTCAGACGACTGAACATACAGCTAGTATAGCATCAAGCTGCCGACCTTCAGCGTCGGAGCTACACATGACGTGTTGTTTCACTTGATCGTCAAGACCGTGCTCGTGTTTCAACCATGTTGAGATGGTCAACTGTTTGCCGACTCCCGTGTCACCGAACACATCGTCCTTCTTCACGTCAACCGCGACCGATCTTCCGTCGAACTTCACCACTCCGTTCTCCAACACGTCGCTGGGTGCCGCCAGTTTCAGAACGTCGACAGCATCGACCGACGCTCCTACGAAAACACGCACTTACTTATGATTTCACGCTTTGCTGGGCCTTTCGTTCGTAATAAATTCGTTACTTACTTAATTACTTATTTTCACAAAACATGTCTTGTTGGTGTCTTGATGGCGCAGTGGTTAGAGCATCAAATTTTCGATCAAAGCAGTCACTGGTTTGATTCCAGGCCCGGGGCACTATCAAGTCACCCAGGTCAACTTAGCCTTCCATCCCTCTGGGGTAGGTAAATCGAGTTCCAGCCTTACTGGCTGGGGTTAAGATGGGGTGTATTCGCTTGTGTCGGGTGGCAACTGACATTGGGGCAAGCGACACCCGTAGTTCTGTCATGGGTTTCCCATTAAGAACTTATCATGGCTTCAATCTTTTTTAAACATCTCGTAGGTTGTCCAACTGCAAAGCAACCAACTTTCACAGACTACCCTCAGAGACACTTGCTTACTTACTTACGAACAATAGTAAAGTGTAAGATAACACGCTGTGATTCACACTTGGCTTTGCCGCTGTATAAACTGCTTACTTACTTAATTTCAAACACAAAAATCTTGTTTTACACGTACAGTTGATGCTTAACGGCAGTTCCATATGGAGTCGACTAGACTATGCCCAAATACCTGACAGAGTTACATCTGTAAGTCACCAAATAATTACAACACAATTCCCACTCATCTCAAGAATTACCTGACTTTCCCTGACGGTGTTTTGGAATTATTTCCCGACCCATTTCAGACCCAACAAGTGTTGGTTCTGAACTTACTCTACTCCTCCCCTCCCCACACTTGCTCCTTTCTGTCAACAATATCTATTCTTTACATGCACTGAAAATCAAATAATTTCAAAATTGGTCACCTGTTAAACACACTTCCAGCCTAGAACAGTCTTACAACAGTGGCACAATGTTTCAGGTCCATACCATTCTCCCTGAATTTCCTTGACAAAGTTAATTATCTAGCCGGCCCATTTCTACTTTCCAGTTGTATCACAATCCTACAAAATATACAAAACAGCTTCAGATCAAAACATTGCTCCTTAACCTTGTACAATAGTCTAAACCCGAAAGTCGCACTGCAGAGGCTTTGGCCCAAACAAAACACAGCACAGTTGACGTTCCAACGTACCACAGAACTTGTTACGAGCGGCAATCGACTTGGCGTCCACTTCACACTTGTCGCTACTGTCGGCAGTGACATCAAGCTTTACTGTCACTGTCACCTTCGTCGGCTTACACACAGCATCGTCACACAGCTCCAGTGAGGCGTTCTTAGCTAGCAGCTGACGTCCGGAGCCCGGAACATAGTCCACGTGATCCACAATTCCTGCACATGCCACAAATCAACCACGCTCACTTCAACTGATTTCTATTGATACTCAGCCAACAGAACAATAACAGTAAATGGCAGTTGTCATAGGCAGTTGATAACTTGATAAAAAAGGTAAAGGTCGAGCACTTGATATAGCACCCCAAGTAGACACGGCCACCGCAGAGGCGCTCAGGTACATGGCGCGCACCAAGCAGCGTCGCACGTACCTGCCTTATACCTTCCCAGCTATAGCCGGTACTCATTTACAGACCCCGAGAGGATGGAGGGTTGAGTAAGCCCAGGTCCAGGGTGCAAAGAGCAACTGGCCAACGGTTGCTACACGACAGCCCGCAGCCAACGGACTCGAACCCACGACCTCGCGGCCGCTGGTCGAGCGCGCTAACCACTAGACCATCGCGCCAATATATACTAATACGCCACAAGACC
>Ga0209680_1000509_pt1 | contig 10900 bp, 11 predicted proteins | sample WorMetLIZISLAND1_FD_187413 | JGI IMG/M metagenome (GOLD analysis project Ga0209680, IMG submission 187413) | Marine gutless worms symbiont microbial communities from Max Planck institute for Marine Microbiology, Germany - Olavius loisae LIZARD... ... | reverse complement strand
AGCTCAAAACCCTGCTGCGAAAAGCCAAAGCACGCACCTATGACGCCCTCTGGCGCGCCGTCGGCGACATTTGCGCCCTCTTCGATCCCCAGGAATGTTGGAACTACCTCATAGATGCAGGATACGCTGCAGATTAAACGCCCGATGCTCTAGCCGGGATCCACCGCCTGCACGGTGATGTCGACCATCAGGGTTCCGGCCACCTCTTCGAGGCAGCGGTCCATCTCGTCCGCATCCATGCCGGCCGGCACCCAAACGCGGCCCTTGGCGTGGAACAGGGTGCCGCCGGCCATGGGCGCGTCGCGGATTTCGGTCTGCAGTTCCTCGACGCTGCCGCCCTTGGCAGCGATGCAGCCGGTGATGTCGCGCAGGATACCCGGGCTGTCGGGACCGACCAACTCGATCTCGATCAATTGTTCGCCCGGCGTTTTGCCCTCGCGGCTGGTGTCAACGAGAATGTGGATGCCGTCGTCCTCGAGCGCCTCGAGGGCCTGGCGAATCTCATCGACCCGGGCCTTCGGCACTTCGACACGGGCGATGCCCGCGAACTTGTTGGCGAGGTGCGCCATGCGGCTTTCCAGCCAGTTGCCGCCGTGATCGGCGACCACGTCGGCGACGGTCTCGACCAGCCCCGTGCGGTCGCGCGCCATAAATGTCAGCACCAGGTTTTCCGTCATTGCCTGACTCCCAGGTTGTTGCTCCAGGCCCTGCTGGAAGAGACCTTATCAACGCCCGGCTCGTTGGACCAGAGGCGATGACGCGTTACAGATGATCGCCATCGAGCGCCCCTTCCGACGAACCGTCGAAGCGCGGCCGGTCGTCGTCGATGGTGACGAAGTCGGCCTTCTCGGCGGTGAAGATGTGGCCGATGGTGGCGAGCCCCGTCGGCTGGTCGAGGCTGCCGGCGACGATGCCGGTGGCGTCCTGGAAGTTCGGCTCCCAAAAAAGATTCGAGCCGCACTCCCGGCAGAAGCCGCGCCGGGCGCGCTCGGAGGTGGCGTACCAGGCGAGCCCCCTGCCCTCGGTCACGGTGATTGCCGCCTTCGGCGCCTTCGAATGGGCCCCGAATGACCCGTGCAGGCGCTGGCACATGGTGCAGTGGCAGTTGACGACGCCGCGGATGGGCCCGGTGATCTCGTAGCGCACGGCGCCGCAGAGGCAGCCGCCTCTATGGGTGGTGTGTTGATCGTTCATGGCGCCTCCCTTTCGCCCGCCGAGGCCGACGTCGGGACGGACGCCGGGGCCGGGCACGGGTCCCAGGGTAACGCCGGGTGGTCTCAAGAAAAAGGACCCGAAGGCAGAGAGCCTTCGGGCCTGGATCGAGCCGTCGTCTTGAGGTGTGACGTCAGCGTGAAACCTGTTGCCGGTTGTCGGCGAAAAGCCCGGCGAATTCACCGTATCCCCGGCCCGCCAGTTCTTCCACCGGGATGAACTTGAGGGAGGCCGAGTTGATGCAATAACGAAGGCCGGTCGGCGCGGGCCCGTCGTCGAAGACGTGGCCCAGGTGTGAATCGCCGATCTTGCTGCGCACTTCGGTGCGGACCATGAAGAAGCTGCGGTCCGTGTGCTCGGTGACGACACCGCCGCGGATGGGTTGGGTGAAGCTCGGCCATCCGGTGCCGGAACGGAACTTGTCCGTCGAAGAGAACAGAGGCTCGCCGGTGACGATGTCGACGTAGATGCCGGCCTGCTTGTTGTCCCAGTATTCGTTCTGGAAGGGGCGTTCGGTGCCGTCCTCCTGGGTGACCTTGTACTGGAGCGGCGTCAGGCGATTGCGGATTTCCGTCTCCGAAGGCTTGACGTAGCGGCTTTCGGACGAGGACTTCTGGAGAGGTTTATCCATGGTCTTCTCCATCTCTTTTTCCATCGTTCCCGATTGCCCGCGGTATTTGGAGTAGTCGACCTTCAGGTCCTTGCCCCAGGCGTTTTCGACGAAGTCGGTACGGCCGGAGCCGGTGGTGTAGAGCGTGTAGCGGATCGGGTTCTTCTTCTTATAGTAGTCCTGGTGGTAGTCCTCGGCCTGGTAGAACTCTTTGAGGTCGACGATCTCGACGGCGATCGGCTTGTCGAAACGGCCGGACGCATCGAGGTCGGTGCGGGATTTCTCGGCCAGTCGTCGCTCGGCGTCGTTGGTGACGAAGATGCCGGGACGGTACTGGGGGCCGCGGTCGTAAAATGACCCGGTGCCGTCGGTCGGATCGAAGATTCGCCAATAGGCTTGCAGCAACCCTTCGTAACTGACGACCGCCGGGTCGTAATAGACCTGAACGGCTTCCGTATGGCCGGTATAACCGCCGGCAACCTGCTTGTAGGTCGGGTCGACCTCCTCGCCGCCGGTATAGCCCGAGATCGCCTCTTTGACGCCGGGGACCTTCTCGAAGCCAGACTCAACGCACCAGAAGCAGCCGCCGGCGAAGGTCGCCACCGACAGCCCGGCCAAGCCATCGGGCCGCTTGTCCGACATGGTCTCGGCCCAGCTCAGGGTGCCGGCGCCGATGGCCAGCGTGATAATGGCGATACCGCCGAGGACGAATTTTCTCATGGTGAAACCTTCCGAATCCCTGGTTTCCTGAAATACAAGGCCCGTTGGGGCCGTCTTACGGTCCATATATGGGCTGCCGATGTCTCATGGGTATCACGAAAAAATCACGATTTAATAACATCGAGACCAATAATTCGGGTGGAGTTTCGCGGCGGGTCAGGCGCGGTGCAGGGGCAATTCGAACCGGAAAACGGAACCCGGGCCGTCGTCGGCGTTGGCCGCCGAAATCGAGCCCCCTTGCATATCCATGATCCGCTTGGCGATGGCCAGGCCGAGACCGGCGTGCCGACCCGACTTGTCGGCGCTGTCGGCCCGGTAGAAAGGATCGAACAGTCGCGGAAGCTGATCGGCAGCGATACCGGGGCCACCGTCGCGGACGGAAACGGTGACATGTCCGTCCGTCGCGATCGCCGACACGGTGACCGTGCCCTTCGCCGGGGAATAGCGGATGGCGTTGTCGAGGAGATTATCGAGGACGCGCTCGGTCATGGCGATATCGCCGTAGGCGAAGGGCGTGTCCGGCGCCAGATCAAGCGTCAACGTCACCCCCACCTCTTCGGCCTTCGGGCGATATTTGGCGACGGCGTCGTGGACGAGCTCAGGGAGTGCGAAAGGCTCCGGCTCTGGCCGGCTTTCGCGTGCCTCTAGGCTGGCCAGTTCGAACAGTTCGCCGAGCATGTCGCCCAAGCGCCGCCCCTGGCGAAGCGCGATGCGCAGGAACTCGTCGCGCTGCTCCTCACTGAGGCTGTCCTTCTTTATCTGCAAAGATTCCAGGTATCCCTGCATGGAGGCCAAGGGCGTGCGCAGGTCGTGGGAGACTTGGGCGACCATCTGGCGCCTCAGCGCGTCCTGTTCCGTCAGCATCTCGATCTGGCGGCCGATCTGCTCGGACATGCGTTCGAAGGTGAGCGCCAGCGCCTCGACCTCATCGCCCCGGGGCGGTCCGTCCGGCGCTTGCGCCTCGCCCGAAGCCGTATGCTCGGCGAACGCCTCCATGCGCTCGGTCAAGCGGCGCAAGCGGCCGGTGAGCAGATGGAAAACGACCAAACCGGCGAGCAACCCGAAGCCGAGGCTGGCCGCCATGGCCCAGCCGCTCATGCGCACCAGGTAGCTGGAGCGGGCCAGGGCTTCGGCCGAGTCGTATTCCTCGCCACGAAGAACCACGTAGAGATAGCCTTCGGTCGTCGCCTTGCTCGTCGCCTCACCCGTCGCGCTACCTGCCGCCTTTCCCGGGATTTCCGTCACCGAGAACGCTTTCTGACCGTCATGGCTGCGCGGGTCATCGCCGAGCAGCGGATAAGGGTCCTCCATGCGCAGGAAAGCCTTGATCGGGTCCAGTGATACCGAATTGCGTTTGATCTTTTCGGGATCGGCCGAGTAGGAGAGGATCCGTCCCGTATTGTCGAGCAGGTAGATCTCGATGCTCGGGTTGATCGACATGTAGAGGCTGAAGGTTTCCTTCAGAGCGTCCTCGTCGAGCCGGCCTTCGGCGACCAGATTGCGGTCGGCCACCAGGTTTTTGGCCAGGTGGCGGTTCACCTCCTGATTGGTCTGGCGCAGGTAGTTCTCGGTCAGCACGAGATTGATGGCCGTGTAGATAGCGCCGATGGCGACCAGCAGGACCAGTAGGCCGACGGCCAATTTCGCGTACAATGTCCGCAACACCACGCGAGCGCCCTATTGCGCAAACTTGTAGCCGACGCCCCATACCGTCTGGACGTAGGCCGGATGGGCCGGGTCTTTTTCGATTTTCGCCCGGAGCCGATTGATGTGGGTATTGACCGTGTGCTCGTAGCCTTCGTAGCTGTAGCCCCAAACCTGATCGAGGAGATCGGCGCGGCTGAACACCCGGCCTGGACGGCTGGCCAGATGATAGAGCAGATCGAACTCTCTGGCGGTCAGATCGACCTCCTTTCCGTCAACCGTCACCCGGCGTTTCTCGGCGTCGACGGTCAGGCCTTGGTATTCGATCAGCGGTGCAGACGGCAGCTCGGCGTGATGGGCCGTTAGCGCGTCGACACGCCGGAACAAGGCCTTAACCCGGGCGATCAGTTCGGGCAGGCTGAACGGCTTGGTCAGGTAGTCGTCGGCTCCCATTTCGAGCCCCAGGACCCGGTCCAGTTCCGTTGACTTTGCCGTCAGCATGAGGATCGGAATGTAGTTGCCGCCGGCGCGGATTTCGCGGCACAGGGAAAGGCCGTCGGCACCCGGCAACATGAGGTCGAGGACCAGAAGGTCGAAGGCCTTGCCGCCTTCGGCACCGGTCTCGATCGCGGAAAGCGCATGGTCGCCGCGCGGTTCGACATGGACCTCGAAACCATTGTCCTTGAGATGCATAGAGATGAGCGAGGCGATATCGGGATCGTCCTCGACGACCAGGACACGGCGCTCGGAATGCGGAGAAGGAGTTGTCTGGGGTGTCGTGACCATGAGCAACTCCTTTTCCTCGGGTTATGAAAGGGACGTTGATGGGACGTCTCTCGTTGGTTTCCCGTATATTTGTCTGAATTCCGGTCGTCTGTCGCCGGTTTTTTCGTTATTGGGTCTTCTTCATCATCTCGCCTTCCTTCATCATGGCGTCTTTCTTCATCATCGTGTCTTTCTTCATTCCGTCCTTCATTTCTCCGGCCTGAACCGGTGAGAGACTCATGACGAAGGCGACGGCGGCGGCGGAGGTGAGAGCGATAGCAGTCTTGAACATGGAAATTCTCCTGAAACGATGGGTGGGCTGCGAAAGGCCTCTCTGGGGAAGCCGTTCAAAGTCGACGACCATCAAACAGGTGCGGGTTCACGTGCCGATCACGTGTTTATAACTTTTTGATAACGTCACCGGCTGCGCGCAGAGGGTGCCTCCTCTATGGGACAGCCCTAAAGATGACCGGAGGATTGCAACTCACCCTCGAACGCGGCAACCGCCGCCGCCGTGCGCGACAGAAGTTCGTCACATTCGGCCTCGCTGATGGTCAATGGCGGTGCCACCATGAACCAATGGCCGAAGCGGCTGCCTGCGGTCGGTCTCGAATAGAGCATGATACCGTTTTTGAGCCCGTGAACGCGGATACGCTCGGCCGGTTGTGCGTCGTTTGGCAGCATCCCCTTCGTTTCCTTGTCGGCGACCATCTCGACGGCAAGCAGCATCCCTTGCCCCCGCACGTCGCCGAGTATCGGACTCCCGTCCATGATCGTTTCCAGGCCAGTGCGAAGTCTTTCGCCCATGACGGAGGCCCGCTCGACCAGATTGAGGCGGTCAAACTCGTCGAGCACGGCCAGCCCGGCGGCGCAGGAGATGGGGTTGGCGTTGTAGGAATAGGAGAATTCGCAACCCGTCAGGGCGGCTAGTTCGTCGACCAGCACGGCCGGCGCCAACACCGCACCCAGTGGACTGTAACCGGCGCCCAAGCCTTTTGCCTTGACGATGATGTCGGGCAACGCATCCGGCCAATGATGCGCCGTGAAAAACTTTCCGCTGCGCCCGGCGCCACAGAGTATTTCGTCGAACACGAGGAAGACGCCATGACGGCTACAGATATCCCGGATGTCGCGAAAAAAATTGTCCGGCGGCACGACGGCGCCGGTCGACAGACCGCCGATCGGTTCGAGGACGAAGGCGAGCACGCTTTCGGACCCCAGTTCGACGATCTTGGCTTCGAGGGCACAGGCGCATTCAGCGGCATAGGTCTCGGCAGTATTGCCGTCGGGCGGGCGATAGCTGAGAGGTGCCGGGATCGTGTGGGCAGGTGCCGCGAAGCCGTCGAGGAACGGCGCCAAGGCGTCGTTGCCGCCGATGGCGAGCGTCCCGATGGTTGCGCCGTGATAGGACGGCATCAAGGAGATGATATGCCGTCGCCCTGGCTGGCCGGTGGCGACGGCATACTGACGCAGGAACTTGAGCGCGTTGTCGACCGCTTCGCTGCCGCCCGAGCATAAACTGACCCGCTCGAAGCCGGGCCCGGCGAGTCGCGCGAGGCGCTCAGCGTAGTCCCGATTGGCCGGGTTGCGGGCGACCCGGGTATAGGCGTAGTCGAGCCTATGCGCCTGTTTGACCATGGCCTCGATGACGCGTTCGTTGCCATGGCCGAGGGCGCTAACCATGGGTCCGGACGAAGCGTCGATATACTCCGTACCGGCGTCGTCCCACATATAGATGCCCTGCGCCCGTTTGATCATCGGCAGCGGCACCGGCGCCGGTTTCGCGTAATAGACGTCCTGGGTGCCGCCGGATTCGACTACGGCGACTTCCCGATCGATGGCTTCCATGGCGGCAATCCTCGTAATTGTCATATTTGTTTTAGTATTATTGACCAATTGTTATAGTAAATGTATTCATTGTCATAATGACAATATGGATTCCCGAACTCACCGGCCGTCGTGGTCCGAAACACCGGGCCCTAACCGATGCCATCGGCGAAGCCATTGCCGATGGATCACTGGCGACCGACCAAAAACTGCCGCCCCAGCGGGACTTGGCCTATGCCTTAGGCCTATCCCTTGGCACGGTGACCCGAGCCTACAAGGACGCCGAGCGCCGGGGGTGGGTCGCCGGCGAGGTCGGGCGCGGCACCTACGTGCGCGCGGGCGAAGGCAGGCAATCGTCCTCCAGTCTATGGGGTCCGGCTCGGGATCCGGAAGGCCCGATCGGCTTGGTCATGAACCTGCCACCGGCCGGAATTGCCGCCACTGCGCTTGCCGAGACCTTCCGCGACCTGGGCGCAGCCGGTGATCTCGGCATGCTCCTCGATCACCAGTCGGACGGGCGCATCTCCGCCCATTTGGCATCCGCTGCGGCCTGGATCGGACGCCTTGGTGTGACGGCGACGGCCGAAGACGTGGTTCTATGCAACGGCGCTCAGCACGGCATCTTGATGGCTTTGATGGCAACGGCCCGGCCGGGTGACACGGTATTGGCCGAATCCTTGACCTACCCGCCCCTGAAACAGATGGCACATCATTTCGGCCTGACGCTGTCGGGCCTCGACATGGACGATAATGGCATCATTCCCGACTCCCTCGAAGCCGCCTGCCGGAGCACGGGAGCCAGACTCCTTTACTGCATGCCCACCCTGCACTCGCCAACCGGTGCGACCATGCCCGAGTCGAGGCGCCGGAAGATTGCGCGTATCGCCCTAAACAACGACCTCGTCATTATCGAGGACGACGTCTTCGGCTTCCTGCCCGAGAACCGGCCGCCGCCGCTTGGTGTCTTCGCACCGGAACGCTCGATCCTGGTGACCAGCGTATCGAAGTCCCTGGCGCCAGGCCTGCGCATCGGCATCGTGCAAGGCCCCAAAGAACACCTCGACTCCATTCGCGCCGCCGTGCAGATGTCGTGCTGGATGCCATCGCCGATTACCACCGAGATTGTACATCGGTGGATTGCCGACGGAACTGCCGAAAGGCTCATTCGATGGCTGCGCCACGAAATGACGGGTCGATGCAAGCTGGCCCAAGGTATACTTGGCGCTGCCGCCGGCGGTCAGTCTGGCCTTCGTTATCACTTATGGGTCCCTCTACCGCCGTCATGGTCGGAACAGGCTTTCCGTGCGGCAGCCGAAATGCGCGGTGTCAAGGTGGCGACCGGCGAGACCTTCGTAGTCAAACCCGGCGCCACCCCGCAGGCTCTGCGCCTGGCCCTTGGTTATGAAATCAACCGCGAACGGCTGACCAAGGGCCTGACCGAAATCGCCGAACTCCTAGCCAGTGACGGTGCCCGCCGTCCGTCGATCGTCTGAAGACATCAAACCACCTTGCCCCGTTCCGAAAGCCAGATGCCGCCGAGCACCAGGGCCAGGGCGGCACCGTGGAACAGTTGGAACGGCTCGCCCAGGAACAGCACGGCCAGGATGGCGGCGAATACAGGTACCAAATTGACGAAGACACCGGCCCGGCCGGGACCGATCAGGCCGACTCCGTGGATGAACGCAATCTGGGCCAGGAACGACGGAAACACTGTGATCAATCCGACGATCAGCCAACCGAACGGCGTCGGCCACTGGAACTGGCCCAGGGCCATCTCGCCCAGGGACAGCGGCAACGATACAACGAAGGCGGCCGCCGCCATTACCGTCATCAGCCCCAAGGCCGAGACCGCCGGGCGCTTGCGCAAGCCGACCGTATAGCCGGCGTAGAGGATGCAGGCGACGATCATCATCACATCGCCCGTGTTGAATGCCAGCGCCGCCAACCGGGCCCAGTCACCACCGGAGCCGACGATGACGACGCCGATCATGGTGACAGCGACGCCAAGGAACTGGCGGCCGGTGACGGCGGTGCGGTAGGCAAGGAAGGTGCCGATCAACACGAACATGGGGATCGAGCCCTGGATGATGCCGATGTTGACCGCCGTCGTGGAGTGGGCGGCGACGTAGAAGAGGGCGTTGAAAGCCGTAAAACCGGTCGCCCCCATGACAACGACGAATGGCAGGCTGCCTCGAAGCACCGACCAGTCGGCCCGAACCTGCTTGCGGGCTACGACAAGCAATAGGAGAAGAACGCCGAACCAGCGCAAGCTGACGATAGCCATGGGCGACACCTCGCCGACGGCGACGCGGCCGAACACCGCGTTGGCGCCCCAGCAAAGCGCCGTGAAAGTGAGGAAAAGGTAGGCGTGCATGGCAGCCGGGGCGCCTTACTCGGCGGCCGTCGACGGCCGGTCGAGGAAAACCCGGACCGCCAGGGAGAGGAAGACGGCGGCGACGAACCTTCGCTGCCAGACCAAGAAACGGGGGTGGGACCGGAACCACCGCTTGGCGCCGCCGGCGAAGAGGCACAACCCGGCGATGACGGAGAAGTTGATGACGTTGATGACCGAGACCAGGAACAGGCTCTGCACCAGGATATCGCCGCGGCCCGGATCGAGGAACTGCGGGAACAGCACGATGTAGAACATCACTGATTTGGGGCTGAGAAGTGCGTTCAGGCAGCCTTGCGTGAAATACCGCGCGAAGCCCCGCCATCCTCTATGCGGTTGGCTTGATTCCGCGCCGGGCAGGTTCAAGGAGACGCGCCCGTCATCACGGATCGCCTGCCAAGCCAGCCACAAGAGATAACTGGCCCCGCAGACACGCAGCAGATCGTAGGCCAGCGGGTTGTAGCGGAACAGGCCGGACAGCCCGGTGCCGGCCGCCGCCGCGTGAACCGTTAGCCCGAGACAGACACCAAGCGCGCTTTGGATGCCGGCCGTCGGCCCGCTGGCGATCGCGCGTGACACACAAAACACCATGTTGGGCCCCGGTGTCAGGATGAACACCATGACGGTGGCGAGAAAGATCGAAAGTGTCACAGCGTCGACGGGCACGGGTTGACAACCTCGCTAAGAAAAGGATGGAGACGAGAGAGCGGGACGGCTCCGGCACCGTCCGAACAGTGTATCCGTTCGCGCCCAACATCAAGGGCGGTTTCCGCCGCCGTCCCCGTCGTGCCTTTGCCATACCCCTCGGCAGGCTTCTTGACTACACTCGCCCCACCATCATTGGAGGGCGCCCATGACCGGGGAAGGCCTTAATCGCAAACTGGCCGCGATCCTATACGCCGACGTCGCCGGTTACAGTCGGCTCACCGGCGACGACGAGGAAGGGACGCACAGGCAGCTCAGCGCCCACCTCGACGCCGTGTCGGCAGTCATCGAGGGCCATGGTGGGCGGGTCCTGCATTTTGCCGACGACGCCGTGCTCGCCGAATTCGCCAGTGCGGTTACCGCCGTCGCCTGCGCCGTCGACGTTCAACGCGACTTGGCAACCCGCAACGAAAACCTCGTCGAGGATCGCCGGGTCCGCTTTCGCATCGGTGTCAACCTGGGTGATGTCATCGTCGACCGCGACGAACTATATGGCGACAGCGTCAACGTGGCGGCGCGGCTCGAGGCGCTCGCCGAACCCGGCGGCATCTGCATCTCGCGCAAGGTCCTCGACGAAGTCGGCGGCAAGCTCGACGTCGGCTATACGTTCGTCGGCGACAAGACGGTAAAGAACATCGACCGGCCGATCCCGGTCTACCGCGTGGACTTAATGCCGGAGCGGTCCGGCCGTGTTATCGGCGACCCACGAAAACGATTGGCACCCTCTCGTAACATTACGTTGGCGGGCTTTGTCGTTGCCGTCGTCGTAATCGTCGGCGCCGTCACCTTTTGGGGACCCAAGAGCCCGGAACCGCCGCTGGATTCGGTCACCGGATCCGCGTTTCCGCTGCCCAAAAAACCGGCTCTTCGACGTTCGAAGTGGATTCCGAAAGATATGTCCAGGCGTGATCGTCTATCCTTGGTTGGCACGGATAGCGATGGAGGGAAGGGCGATGGAAGCGTTGGCGGTATTGTCTCTTGGTCTCGGGGTTGCGCCGCCGTGGCGGCTGGTTGATCAACGGCTC